>Ga0208813_1001990_pt1 | contig 9681 bp, 7 predicted proteins | sample MalvireepMed_904_FD_184250 | JGI IMG/M metagenome (GOLD analysis project Ga0208813, IMG submission 184250) | Marine viral communities from the Global Malaspina Expedition - Malaspina viral metaG DeepMed_904 (SPAdes) (version 2) | ecosystem: Environmental > Aquatic > Marine > Oceanic | place... | reverse complement strand
AAGCTCAAAAGCCCCCTGAGATGGAGGGGTAATGATCTGAAAAATCGAGGTTATTCAGGTTGTGAAGCAGTATTGGACTGGGTGATGGTGTTGCGGTTTAATAAGAAAGCAAACTAATAAGCTGTTAGATGTAGTTTGCTCACAGCAAATCGCGTAGGACAAGACTGATATTTTTAAAAAATACTCTATAAAATATGACTCCTTCTTGAAACGTAGGAGTTTATTTTTATGAAAAACTGGATGTTCTTGGCTATTGCAATATTTGGAGAAGTGGTTGCAACTACTGCACTAAAGTCTACCAATGGATTTACTAAGCTAGGCCCGTCCCTTGTAGTTTTGGTGGGTTATGGAATTGCATTTTACTTTCTTTCGCTATCCCTTAAAGCAATACCTGTGGGTGTCGCGTATGCAGTTTGGGCGGGTTTGGGAATCGCTTTGGTGACATTGATTGCATGGGGTGTCTATGGGCAAAAGCTGGACACTTGGGGGTTTGTTGGCATCGGGTTTATTGTGAGTGGAGTAGCAATTCTTAATCTATTATCCAAGGCTAGCGTTCATTGAGCTGTCAGGCATCTAACAATCGCAGGCACAGCGACGGCTTTTCCGTTTCGGCTGCGCCTTCACTACAAAGCCGCGCGTGCTGCGGGCGTTAGAGCGTCAATCGACAAATAATACCGAATCGGCTTTTGGAGGAAAACGTAGTGCCTACCGTTGCAAGATATTTGATTGAGAACGTAGGAGCAGAGCCAAGCGGCATTGAGCTGTTGATTGCTTCAGCAAGCCAACTCTGCCAGCAGCTTTCATGTAGCGACGTGACGCTTGTCGTGCCCGTAAAGAACATGTTTCGCTCAAGCGTGGTCGCGAAGGTTGTTGGCGACGGTCCGGCTAATGAGCTTTATAAAGGCAGAGAGGTTTCATTGGGGAATGGCACAATGATGAAAATTGCCCTTCCTCGGGATATTAGGCCATATGGCGATTACGGGGTGGTCATTGCGCCTCACCTCACCAATCAAGACATGGACGTGGTTGACTCGATAATTTCCGCGAAGGCCATAGTGTTCTTGCCATTTAATAGAGAAGATGGTGTGCGGTGGCTCTCGACGTGGAACCCTAAAGTTATAGGGCCCAGCACCTGGAGTGGATCGCAGGCGTCCTTATCCCAGCCCATACTAGCCGAGCTACAACGCCTGACAAGGCTCGTAAATCTCCAGACTGGCTTGACTCACCCCTCAGACAAAGCTGAAGCAAAACGAACCCTCTCCGAATTAAACGGTCAGCATGGAGCGGTGGATCCTGAACTGGTTAGGCAGTGGGCGGTAAACAATGGCTGGGCTCCACGGCATGCAGAGGAATTGAAGGGCTTGGCGCAGAAATGCCTGCGGTGAGACTGGTTACTCTAACAAGTAAATCCAGGTGACGCCTACGGCGCACCTGATTTAGGCGTTAGCCGTCCAGGAGAAACCGATGCGGACATTATTCGTGATTTTTGCGCTCCTATTCTGCTCCCTGGCGAGCGCAAGCGACTCGTGCTTGAACGCGCACAAAGCATGGCGCTCTGACTTTCACGTGTTTATGTCTTTAATGGACTGCGCCTCTGCCGAACTAGCGGCTGCTCAGGATCGCGCATCGTATCTTAGTCAATTGTCGGACGCCTTGGCAGGTGAGGTCGAATGGGTAGGCACCGTTCGAGCTGTTCGAGATGAGCGACTTTATTTCAATGAAAGCTTTGCGTTGATTGAACCAGGCATGAAGGCTGCCCGGGTTATGTACTATTCCACGCCAGCGGATGCCGAAGAATGGCAGGACGTTTCAATAGGGCAGCAAGTAAAATACACCGGTAAAATCGCGGCCACCAAAGTGGATACGTTGGCTTCAAGTAGGCCGCTGCTATACATAGAGCTTGTGGAGGTGCGACCGTCAAATGGCTGAACACTGGCTAACAATCGCGTGAACACGGACAGCCAAAAGTGGCGCCGCTTCGCTCTGCCACTTCCGGCCGCCGGTTACGCGAAGCGTTATTCCGAAATCTGAATGTCCGCTTTGCGACCAGAGCTACGGGCGGCCAATTTATTGTGGCAACCTTCAGCTACAGTATGAGTATCGTGGTACGACCACTGCTAACTTTTAAGCATCCCCAAGGAAGTTATCTTTATCTGTGCTCTCACTCGATCACATCGCTGGTCATGAAATACCTCGGGTGAATCGTCGCTTGCGGCGAGAGGGCAGAGCCCTTGGAACGAGCGCTTCTATTTTTACACATCGAATTACACACTGTGTAAAAACGAAAGATGCCCCATAAGCCAGTTCCTATGGGGCATTCACTCACTCACTTAGTGAATTACACAAAATTCACTATATACTCTGTCGAGCCGGGCTTTCTTATCAGTTAGTCGAGGTTCGCGCAGTTCGGAGCAGATCCGTATAGGCCTGCGGTTCCGCCGGGCGGTGAAATGTCAGTGTTACTCAGGTCACTGGCGAGGCAAGAGAGGAAGAACTCTGTGGATTCTTCGTTTTCTGTACCGCCGACCTTCACAGTTGCCGTTAAGCGCACCTGAACCCAGTTGCAATGACTTTGCGGGTACAACAAGTCAAAATCTGCAGAGCCATCGGTGGCAGTGGTGATCGTTGAGGAGCTTGTCGTAGCTGAGTTGGTAGGCTCTAGCTTGCCACTGCCGTTTGTGTCCTCGCCCGAATCGAGCTGTCCATTTTGGTTTATATCTTCCGCAGGGCAAAATATCGATCCCGGTGCTTCTACCCATTTGTCATCTACGGCTTCATAGCGGCCTTTTTTATAGCCGATTGGTAGTACGCTAAGTTCCACCTCTGCATTTTCAATTGGGGCGCCATTTGCGTCAGTGACAATCGCAAGGTAAGGCTTTTTATATCGCACGGTATCTGGTTCTTCGAGTTCATTACCGGTGCCGATTGCAAGTCGCAAGGCTTGGCGTGCAACCGTGAGCGCAGTTGTATCGCTGATGGTGTTGTTGCTTGTTGAAGCTTTGATCTCTACGCCATCACGGCCGCTAATGCTAGAGCCTGCGATAAAAGTTGTTGACGCTCGGCCTTGGGAGTCTGTGATCGCTACGCTATCTGACAAGCGTCCATTGCTCTCATCGGCTACTAAGAGAAAATTGACTACTTGATTTTTTACGCGGTTGTTATCGATATCACGCACGATCGCTGTAACTTCAGTTGAGTCATTGAGACTTAGCTGAGTTTTCGTGGCCTGTACACTAAGGGTGTCAGGGGTCGTAGCAACGAACTCGACGTCTATCGAGGTGGTAAGGCCTGAAGACGGATCTCTCGCAGTAACGGTTGTTAGACCGGCACTTGAGGAGGCGATATCAATTGTAGCGACTCCTCCAGAAGTTGTTGCGGCACCGTCCGCTGGAATTAAAGTTCCGCGTGTAGTGCTGAAATTAATCGTTGACCCGTCTGGAACTGGAGTCCCATCTCTTTCCCAGCTAACTGAAAGCGTTGAGGGGGCTCCAATGTCTAATTCAGATCCGTTAGCTGGCGAGGTGAAAGTGAAGTCATCACTTGAAATTGCTACGTCCAATGTCGTGCGTAAAGTGCTCGCTCCGTCAAACGCTGTGGCAGTTAAGCTTGCAGTGCCTCCCGAGCTCGCGCTTGAAAGTTCGAAAGCTACGGCACCATTGTTCTCGGTTGTTAGTGTCGGGGAAGTGATTGAACCTAGGGTAGTTGATAATGAAATCACTTGGTCGGCAATGCCATTCCCCTCTGAATCCAGAAGAACAGCCTGGTAGCTATCACTATTACCGAAAGATATTGATTGAGGGCCTTTCAGAGTAAGGGTTGTACCCGTGACCTCGATAGCAACAGACTCGCTGACTCCTCCTGCTGATGCGTTTACCGTTAAAGTGGTGTTTTTCCGATCATTGTCGCCGGTCAACTGAGCTGTTGCGATCCCTGCGTCGTCTGTTGTTGCTTGAGTGACCTGAAGCGTTCCGCCTTGTGGCGCCGCAAAGGTTACCGGAACATCGGCAAGCAGAACTCCGTTTTCATTTTTTACTCGTGCGGTTATTGCTGCGCTAGCTGACGATGATGTGTTGATACGAATTGGGTTGGCGAATAAGTCGATAGAGCCGACTTTTACTTGTACTTCTGATGTTGTGCCATCGCCATTGTCACCGGTGCTGCTGTCGCTACTTCCACCGTTGCCCCCTCCAGCCAGCGGCGTTGAGCTATCATCACCTCCGCAAGCAGCCAAAACCAAAGCCAGCGATAACGCTGACATGCGCGCAAGGATTTTCCCTGACATTATTTATCTCCAGTGTTCGTTACAGCAAAAGCCTTTTCGCTGCGCATTCCCTGCACGAGAACCGCAACCTCAGGTGTTGTTACAGAATTCTTCTATAGTTTGCTGAAAATCATAGCACAGTCGGTGAAAAGGCAATGATTACGGCGCGAGTTTTCTGCAAAAGATTGTAACGTTTTGCAGGGCGTGCGCTGTGTCGCACTTCAAAGCTTTCCAGCTCAGCCGGTTTCCTGTGGGTCTACATCCACCATCCAGCGGGTGCTGGCGGGCAGTCTGGTCTGGTCCAGGTATTGGCATATATGGCTCAGTAGCCGGTTCAGCTGGCCCCGGCTGTCGCTCACCAGTACCAGCTGGGCACGGTGGCGGTCGGCCTTGCGGGCGATGACGGCTGGTAGCGGACCCCATACTTCTATGCCCGGTGTTTGCGCCATGGGTTTCAGGGTGTCCAGCAGTTGCAGGCTGTGCTGCATGGTGTCCGCTTCGGCCCGGAGGATGGCCATGGCCCGGAAGGGCGGGAGTTGGCCGCCTTCGCGTTCGGCCAGCAGCTGGTCGGCGATGTTGGCGTAGCGGCCCTGGTGCAAGGCATTGAGCAGTGGATGGTCGCTGTGGCAGGTCTGGATCAGCACCTTGCCGGGTTTGTCGCCCCGGCCGGCGCGCCCGCTCACCTGTAACAGGGTCTGTATCATCTGTTCCGGTGCGCGGAAATCCACGCTGAATAGGCCTCCGTCCGCATTCACCACGCACACCAGAGTCACGTTGGGGAAGTCGTGGCCCTTGGCCAGCATCTGGGTGCCCACCAGTATGCACGGCTCGCCGCTGTTCACTTTTTTCAATATGGCCTGGATGCTGCCCTTGCGCTGGGTGCTGTCCCGGTCGACCCGCACCACGGGAGTGTCCGGGAACTGTTCGGCCAGGGTGTCTTCGGTGCGTTCGGTGCCCTGGCCCACGGGTTTGTAGTTTTCGCTCTGGCATTTCGGGCAGGTGTGGCTGGCGGCCATCTGGAAGTCGCAGTGGTGGCAGCGCATGGCCCTGTCCCGCCTGTGATAGGTCAGGCGGGTGTCGCAGCGGGGACATTCTTCCAGGTGGCCGCAGTCAAAACACATCATCACCGGGGCGAAGCCGCGGCGGTTTACAAACACCAGGGCCTGTTCGCCTTTATCCAGTGTTTCTTTGATGGCGTTCAGGGCAGGGCGGGAAAGCCCGGCTTCCAGTGGCCGGCTGCGGATGTCCAGCAGCTCCAGTGCCGGAGGCCTGGCGTTGCCGGCCCGTTCTTCCAGCCGGATTAACTGGTACTTGCCCTGACTGGCATTGTGCCAGGATTCCAGAGAGGGCGTGGCGGAGCCGAGAATCACCGGGCACTGATTCAGGTGGGCCCGGTATACGGCCACATCCCGGCCGGAATAGCGGAAGCCTTCACCCTGCTTGTAGGAGCTGTCGTGCTCTTCGTCCACGATGAGGGTGCGGAGCCCGGTAAACGGAAGCAATACGGCAGAGCGGGTGCCAATCAGGATAACCGGCTCGCCGTTGCGGATTTTCAGCCAGGTGCTCAAGCGCTCGCCGTCGTTCAGGGCGGAATGCCATACCGCAATCCGGTTGCCGAAATAGCGGCGGAAGCGGGCCAGGGTTTGCGGTGTCAGGTTGATTTCCGGCACCAGCACCAGTGCCTGCTCGTTGCTCTGCAGGCGGGTTTTCAGGTAATGCAGGTACAGTTCGGTTTTGCCGCTTCCGGTAATGCCATATAAAAGGGTGGCAGAGAATTCGCTGGTGCGCTCCGGAAAGCCGGCGGCGGCTGTCTGCTGGGCCGGTGACAGCTGCGGAGGGGGCAGGTCGGCTTCCGCAGCCGTGGTTATGCCGGTAATCGCTTCCTTCTGCTGTATCAGTTCTTTCTGCTCCAGTGCGCGAATCTGTGCGCGGCTGAAGCCCGCCTGAACCAGGGCGCTGGTGGTTATGCCGGGCGCTTCTTTTACCGTATTGAACAGCGCCCGCTGGCGGTGCGCGGTGGCCGGCAGGGCGGGCTCGCTGGCTGTGCAGTGCCAGCTTTCATCCGGCTTTTCCCGCGCCGGCCGGCCTTTGCGCAAGGCGGGGGGCAGGGCGGTGAACAGGCATTCGCCCAGTGGGTGCTGATAGTAGTCGCTGGCCCAGGTTAATAGCCGGAAGGTGCTTTCGGGTAGAGCGGGCCAGGGCTCCAGGGTTTCGGCCACCGGCTTCAGGGTAATGCCTTCTGGCGGTTGAACCCCTGTTTCTACCACCAGGCCGGTCAGGGTTTGCCGGCCGAAAGGCACTTTCACCCGCTGCCCCGGGGCCAGCTCAAGGCCATCCGGAACCCGGTAGTCAAACAGCCTGCGGAGCGGGCGGTTGAGGGCGATGCGGGCAGTTGCTGGCCGTGTCACGGTATCTGCGTATCCTGAAAACGGGCGGTATGGCGCCGGCGGTAGTTTACGGGCTGGTTCCGGGGAGCAAGATACTTGCCTGTGGCCGGGTTTGTCAGTAAGATTCGCGGTCTGTTTCTGGCCGGGCTTGATTGTGCACGGTCTTTCCAATTGATTCAAACATGCGGTGCCTGGCTGAAACCGCCCTTTACGGCGGGTGATCAGGTAGCGGCATGACCGAAAGAGGTTCGCCATGAAAGAAGGTATTCACCCGAAGTACGAAGACATCACCGCTACCTGTTCCTGCGGTAACGTGATCAAGACCCGTTCTACTGTTGGTCACGACCTGCAGCTGGACGTTTGCTCCCAGTGCCACCCGTTCTACACTGGCAAGCAGAAGGTTATGGACACCGGTGGTCGTATCGATCGCTTCCAGAAGCGTTTCGGCAGCCGGATCGGCGGCAAGAAAGACTGATCATTGCCGCAATGCTGAAAAAAAGCGCCTTCGGGCGCTTTTTTTGTGCCTGCAGATCGGGCCCTTTTGCTGCTGCATACGCAAAATGCCCTATTGACTGATTGTAAAATGTTCGATTTCGGCTTGTCGTTTCGGGTCGGGCGCGCCATAATGGCGCGCTCCGCTGGCTAGCTCCGGCGGTATTTACCTTTAAACGTGACAAACGGAACAGTGGCAATGTCTCAAGATCTGAAAGAAGCAGCCCTTGAATATCACGCCAAACCGCGGCCGGGTAAGCTGAGTGTTGAAATCACCAAGCCGACCGAAACTGCCCGCGATCTTTCCCTGGCGTACAGCCCCGGGGTTGCCGAACCGGTCCGCGAGATCGCGAAGGACCCCGAGAATGCATACAAATACACAGCCAAGGGTAACCTGGTAGCCGTTATTTCTGACGGTACTGCCATCCTGGGTCTGGGTAATCTCGGCCCCCTGGCGAGCAAGCCGGTAATGGAAGGCAAGGGCGTACTGTTCAAGCGCTTTGCCGGAATCGACGTATTCGATATCGAAGTCAATTCCGAAAGCCCGCAAGCGTTTATTGAAACTGTTGAGCGTATCGCAGATACCTTCGGCGGCATCAACCTGGAAGACATCAAGGCACCCGAGTGCTTCGAGATCGAGCGCGCTCTGATCGAAAAGTGCAATGTGCCCATCTTCCACGATGACCAGCACGGTACTGCCATCGTAACTGCAGCCGGCATGATCAATGCCCTTGAGCTGCAGGGTAAGAAAATCGAAGAAGCCAAGGTGGTTTGTCTGGGCGCCGGTGCGGCCGCAATCGCCTGTATGAAGCTGTTGGTCAGCTGCGGTATCCGCTCTGAAAACATCTACATGCTCGACCGTAAGGGTGTGATCCACTCCGGTCGTGACGATCTGAACCAGTATAAGGCGATGTTTGCCAACGAAACCGACAAGCGCACCCTGGATGATGCTATCGATGGTGCCGACGTGTTCCTTGGCCTGTCCGGCCCGGACCTGCTGTCTGGTGAGCAGCTGGCCAAGATGGCTCCGAACCCGATCGTGTTTGCCTGCTCCAACCCGGATCCGGAAATCAGCCCGGCAGTGGCCATGGCTACCCGTGATGACCTGATCATGGCGACCGGTCGCTCTGACTATCCGAACCAGGTAAACAACGTACTGGGCTTCCCGTTCATTTTCCGTGGCGCGCTGGACGTTCGTGCAACCGCTATCAACGAGGAAATGAAAGTGGCCGCTGTTCACGCCATCCGTGAGCTGGCCAAGGAGCCGGTACCCCAGGAAATCTGTGCTGCTTACGGTGTAGATAGCCTGGAGTTTGGCAAGGAATACATCATTCCCAAGCCGATGGATGTTCGTCTGCTGGAAGTGGTTCCTGCTGCTGTGGCCCGTGCCGCGGTAGACTCCGGTGTAGCTGGCCTGCCTTACCCGGCCCACTACCCGCTGAAGTCCATGGACGACATCATCTGATTGCGATGTAGTCTGGCTTCATAAAAAAACCGGCGGAGATCCCGCCGGTTTTTTTGTGTCTGTATCTTCGCTTTTCGGTTAGAAAATCTGCCGTGACAAGCCTTCAGATTCTCCGTTCAGTCCGGAGCCGTTGTCGTCTGCAGAAAGCGGGGCCGGCACGTCTTCTTCCTTGAACAGCTCGAACACTCCGTCTTCTCCCGGCCGTGCCCGCTCACCGGTCTGCGGATTAATGCGGATGCTGGCAAGGCCGTTTGGCCGGTCCATAGTGGCGGCAGGCGCATCCTTCAGCGCGACTTTCATGTAATCCAGCCACACCGGCAGGGCGGTGCTGGCACCATATTCGGCGCGACCAAGCGGGGCTGGCTGATCAAAGCCGACCCATACGGTTGTTGCCATGTCGTGGTTGAAGCCGGCAAACCAGGTGTCTTTCTGCTCGTTGGTTGTACCGGTTTTGCCCGCCAGGTCACTGCGCTCAAGGGCCAGTGCGCGGCGACCGGTACCCCGGCGGATGACGTCCTGCATGATCGAATGCAGGATGTACACGGACCGCTCATCGGCCAGCCGGCGCATTACCCGTGGCCCTTCGGGTTCGTCTGCAGAGGCGGGCAGTGCCATGCCTTCGGTATCGGGAAGCTCGTCGGTCTGGATGTCTGTGGCGTTCTCGTTTTCTGCCAGCTGATCGCAGTTACTGTCGCACAGTATGGTTTCCGGTGCTTCGTACACCACGGTGCCGTCAGATTCCTCGATGCGTTCGATCAGGTACGGTTGTACATCGTAGCCCCCGTTGGCGATAACCGCGAAGGCCCGGGCCAGTTCCATCGGAGTCAGCAAGCCACTGCCCAGAGACAGTGACAGGTTGGATGGCATGTTGTTGGTCGGTACTTTCAGCTGGCCCAGGTAATCAAGGGTGGTCTGAATGCCCAGGTCCCGAAGCAGGCGAATAGATACCAGGTTCCGTGAGCGATAGAGGCCCTCACGCAAGGTGGTGGGGCCGTAGAATTGCCCTGATGAATTCTGGGGGCGCCAGGTGTCTTCCAGTTCCGAGTCATCGAAAACAATCGGCGCGTCATTATAAA
>Ga0208813_1001988_pt1 | contig 9691 bp, 5 predicted proteins | sample MalvireepMed_904_FD_184250 | JGI IMG/M metagenome (GOLD analysis project Ga0208813, IMG submission 184250) | Marine viral communities from the Global Malaspina Expedition - Malaspina viral metaG DeepMed_904 (SPAdes) (version 2) | ecosystem: Environmental > Aquatic > Marine > Oceanic | place... | reverse complement strand
GCTTTAAAATCAGTTCGACGGCTGCAGGTGCGCGGTCGGGTGGGTACTTGTATCGGCGCAAGGTTCTGCGTACCAGAATTCGAAGTTTTGCCCGGACACTTTCGCGGACTTGCCAGTCTACGGTGGTGGATTTTCGTAGTTTGTCCGTAATTTCAACGGCAATTTTCTTCAATGTGTCATCGCCAAGTTCGCGAACAGCGCTTTCATTTTCAGCAAGCGCGTCGTAGAAGGCAACTTCATCGGGGTTTAGACCTAGGGCTTCGTCGCGGGCAAGCTCTTCCTGAAATTGCTTGGCCATGGCGATGAGCTCTTCGATGACCTGAGCTGTTTCAATGCCTCGGTTGTTGTATTTCCGTAACGTCTCTTGCAGGCGCTCAGCGTACTTTTTCTCTTGTACCACGTTGTTACGCGTCTTCGCCTTAATATCGTCTTTTAACAGCTTTTCTAGTAGCTCAACAGCAAAGTTCTTGTAGGGCATCTGGCGCACATCTTCCAGAAACTCGTCAGACAATAGACCGATGTTAGGCTTATCCAGTCCGCACAACGCAAAGACATCAGACACACCTTCCGCGCGAACGGCATTGTCTAAAATCTGCTTCAACGCTGAGTTCTTCTCTTCTTGCGTGAGTTTTTTATCGACACTGGTGAACTTAGTAATGGCGGTTTTTACCGACGTTAAAAACGCCACTTCTTTTTGATATTTCTGCGCTTCGTCCAGTGTGCTACACAATGAAAATGCCTTGTTCATGGCCAGCACCGTGTCCAAAAAGCGCTTTTTACCGTCCTCAAGGCTAAATATGTAATTGGCCGTTGCTAACAGTAACTCTTTTGGATTGTCCTTATAACTTTCGCCGTTATGATTAGTGTAATCAAAACCTTCCGCGTTCGGACCTTTGGCAAACATGCCATGGATAACATCCAGCTTTTCCAGTAGCAGTGCAAAAGCTTCCTCGGCGCTGTGTGTCGGTTGCCCTTTACCTTGCGAATCGGTGTAGGTTTTAAGCGCTTGTTTCAACTCGTTAGCAATACCGATGTAATCAACAACCAGGCCACCAGGTTTGTTCTTAAACACGCGGTTTACCCTGGCAATAGCCTGCATCAGGTTGTGCCCTTTCATTGGCTTATCGACATACATTGTATGGCAACAAGGCGCATCGAACCCGGTCAGCCACATATCCCGCACGATAACCAGCTTCAGCGGATCGTTAATGTCTTTAAAGCGCTTTTCCAGTCGCTTCTTGGTTTGCTTATTGTAGATGTGTGGCTGCAACAACGGCTTGTCTGACGCAGAGCCGGTCATGACGATTTTAATCGCACCTTTTTCAGGATCCGGGTCGTGCCAGTCAGGGCGTAACTTCACAATTTCGTTGTACAGATGCGCACAAATATCGCGGCTCATCGCCACAATCATGGCTTTGCCTTCAATGCTTTTTGCGCGGGTTTCGTAGTGGTTAATCAGGTCTTCCGCTACTTGCGCCAAACGAGGGCCAGAGCCCACCAGTTTTTCCAAGCGGCTCCATTCGCTTTTGGTTTTCTCTCGAGCGCCGACATCTTCTTCGTCTTCGACTACCTCATCGACCTGCTCGGAGAGCTCTTCGATAACGTCCTGGTTGATGTCCAACTTGGCAAGGCGTGATTCGTAATAAATGGGGACCGTAGCGCCATCGTCCACCGCGTCCTGAATGTCATAGATAGACACATAGCTACCGAAAACGGCGCGGGTGTCTTTATCTTCACTGGCAATGGGCGTACCGGTAAAGCCAATGAACGAGGCGTTGGGCAACGCGTCACGCATGTGCTTTGCGTAGCCAAACTTATATTTTCCGTCCTTCTTCAACGTAGCTTTTAAACCGTATTGGCTGCGATGTGCCTCGTCCGAAATCACAACAATGTTGTGGCGGTCGTTTAAAATGGGGTGGCCGTTTTCATCTTCCAGTAGCGCAAACTTTTGTACCGTGGTGAAAATAATTCCGCCGGACTCGCGCTCGGCTAACAGCTGTCGAAGTTTGTCCCGGTTATCTGCCTGCACCGGCTCTTGTTTGAGTAAATCCTTAGCGGCACTGAAGGTTGCAAACAACTGACCGTCTAAGTCATTGCGGTCGGTAACGACAATGAGGGTGGGGTTATTCATTTGCGGTTGCTGCAGCAGTTTTCCGGCGTAACAACACATGGAAATGCTTTTGCCTGAGCCTTGTGTGTGCCAGACAACACCGGCTTTTTTACTGCCGGGAACTACTTCATCTGCGTAGGTTGCGCGTTTCTCGGCAACTTCATCCAGATTTTGCTGTTCTGCTGCAACAACGGTGGCGCGAACCGCTTCGCGCACAGCATGAAACTGGTGGTAGCCTGCTATTTTCTTAATGAGGTTGTCGGCGTCATTTTCGAAAATAACAAAATAGCGGATGTAATCTAGCAACAGTTCGCGCTTAAAAAAGCCGCGAACCATGGTTTCCATTCGCCATTCCAGCAAAGGTTTGTCGTCTTCGTGGTTGACGGTGCGCCAGGGCATAAAGCGCTCTTGATTAGCGGTTAACGAGCCGACTCTGGCATTGTAACCATCACTGATAACCAAGGCTTCGTTGTAGGCAAATAAGTCTGGGATCTCGTCTTTATAGGTTTGTATCTGGTTAAACGCGTCCCAAATACTGACGTTTTCGGCGCTCGGGCTTTTAAGCTCGATAACAGCGACCGGTAAGCCGTTAATAAAACAGATAATGTCCGGCCGACGCAGTTGCTTTGAACCTTCAATAGTAAATTGATTAATGGCCCGGAAGCGATTGGCTTCCAGGTCGCCAAAATCCATTAAAAACGCGCGGTCATGAATGACTTTATCCTGCTTCTTGTATTCAACCGGTACGCCGTCAATAAGCAAGCGATGAAACTCACGGTTGTTAACAACACAGTCCAGGCTGTCGGGTTTGCGAACAACCGCAACAACTTGCTCGATGGCGCTTTCGGGTAGGTGCGGATTAATGCGGCGTAAAGCGGCTTCAAGATCAGCGAACAACAGAATTTGCTTATAATCGACCCGTTCCGGGTAGGGGCCGTCATGGGCAATATCAGGACCATGGGCAATTTCCCAGCCATCCTCGGCAAACCATTCCAGGCATTGTTGTTCTAACTGGTCTTCGGTCATTCCATTAGTCCTTTAATTGTACTTTGCCTAAATTACCTTAAAGTAATTGACAGGTAAAACATCTTGTTTATACTAACCCGTAATACGCCCGGCGCCTCTTCGCAACTTTGTTGTGTACGCGTCGGCTCTCATTTCAGGCCCCACACTGGCCAAGACTCCCAGTTATCAACCACCCCAAACTCGCTAATTTTTATTACGTTATTTTCCGGTTCGGGGAAGCTTTCAACAATAGTGTCAAATCGCTTATTCCATGTCGAATTAGGACTTATTACTGCGAGTAATTTTTGCATAAGGCAAAAGTAGAAGAATGGGCGTGAGTTATTTATCTTTTGCCAATGTTCGTAATGAGGAACGGGAGCTCGCTCGAGAACGTTGATGTTCCAAAGCCTACTGTGGTGAGCGGAAACGTTACGTATAAAGTTTAAACTTCTTAACCATTTACTAAAATCGTGGCCGCTTGGCGCGCCATACTTTTCAGCTATTTTATCTTGATGCTTTACCTTCATGCCTGAGTAAAGCATCGACATCATGCCGAAGTCCCACACTTCAATAGCAACCCAAATTGGTATTCCTTCATAGTTGTTTTTGTAGTGTTCAATAAATGGCTCTCGTCTAGCTCGCCATATGGCTCTTTCGTACTTTTCTAACCAGACTTGGTGCTCCGTTTTACCTTTTGCAGGCCCTTTCTTTTTAGCCTGTTTACTAAAGCGGCCATGCAAGCATTTTGGGTTCTCATGCGCATAACAGTCTATTTCGCCTAGTAAGTGAGCAATGTCGACTCGTACTGCCATTTCTATTCGTTCTAAGGCATCTAGCGCATGAAGCCGGAGTCGCTTATCGAAAATATATAAATCAACAATATCCCGAAAGTGCGAGCCATTAATAAACTCATCATAACGGATAGGTATATCCAATTCTTGGTTGAAGTGCGTTGATATTTTGCGAAAGGGGTACCAATACCCACTTAGCCGGTAGTAACCCAGCTTTTCCAAGTAACTTCTTGCTATTTCAGGTTCATCAATTGTCATACCACGGTCGGTTAGCAATTCTAACTGCTGACCTAATGATATCCAGGGTTTTTGTTGCCGAGGCATATTAATTATCTCTTGAGTTCATTATATCCAATGACTGCTTCAACGCGCTTTTACTAACCATCCGGAATTTCCGGATGGTTGATTGCGAGTGTTCATAATTACCGAATGTCCTGATTATCTGCGGGGGACTTAGCCAATCGCTCCAGCAGAGTCAGCATAGCATCTTTTGGCCATAGCACCGTCTTTTGACCTTTTACTGAGCGTGGCGTGTCGGCGAGCCAGGCACCGGCGTTATAGCCGGTCATGTCGGCTATATTCAGTCGGTCGTAATAAAGTTGATGTTCAAACTCGTCTTTCATGCGGTTCAGCGTGCCCTGAACGGAGCGGCTACAGTCGCTATCAACTTGCAGTGGGCGAAGGTATTTATCGGCCGTTTCAAGGTGAACCTCATTAGCGCCGCATTTAAGCAGGGTATTCATAAAGGCATCGACAAAGCGGACGTTCAGCTCAGTGAAATCCGGCTTAGTCAGCGCCGGCAACACCAGCGGGAAACGTGTGCTGTCATGCGCCATTAATATGCAGTTTCTGCGTTGCAGCGTAACCAGGTGACCATGCCATCCGCTCAAAGAGTTGATATCGAGAGTGGGCTTTTCATACAGCCACTTGCTCATTGGTGTAACCGGTAATGTACCCTCGCTGGTGAGGGTTAATTTTTCGAAGAGCTTGCGGGTGGCGTGGAGTTTTATCATTAGTGGCACCAACAATCTTTGCTATCGGCATCAAAGAAGTAAATATTCTCCTCCGAAACGAGCATCGATAACTTATCGATTATGTATTCCTGTTCTTTCGAAACTGATTGCTCTGAACGGCCTCGGCAAACAATCGATACTGCAACTTTACTGAAAGAATCTCTCTTCAGTTGACGAATGATATGCTGATCTTCTTCTCCGATACTCCAACCATAAATAACGATTGTATTTTTAAAACGAGGAATGACTTTTTGATGAACCGTTGTCAGGTAGTTAGAGCGGCTAATAGCCGCTAGTTTTTCGTCAGATGAACCCTCACAAACGAAAAGTGGCTGGTTGTCGTTTTTTGCCCAAAACTCAGTAATGGTGTCTAGCATATCATCGCCCGATAAACCTAGCTTTCGTTCCTCGTGCTTTGCTCTAGTTTGGTATAGCATAAGGCTACCGTGCGGATAGAAAATTGCGGTTGAGGCCGAATTTGGGTTATAGGGCTCCCAAATTTTTTCGAGATCTTCTGAAAATTTTAAGCGGCTTAACGTTGTTCGCTTTTTAGACGCCTTACTTGAAAAGCCATCTTTACAACGGTGTTTTTCCTTGGAATTTACCTTGAGGCTGGCCCAGTAAAGAATCAAATCGTAGTTAAGGTACAGGACGTTAGAAAAGTTACATATGAAGCGACCAATTTGATTAAGCTTTGAGTCAATCTCAGCTTGGAGTGGATGTATATCCTTCACGGTATTAATTAATGCTCGCCGAACGAGCGTATAGCCCTCACGCACGCGCTCACGTTCGGACTTTTCAACCTCAAACCTTTTATTGATGAAGTCAGCTAACCACAGCTGATAAAGCACTTTTTCAAAATCAGGGTTATTAGGAGTCGCCTTTTCAAATACATCTATGACGTTGCTTTTTAATAAGTTGTTTTTTACAGCATAAGCGTGCAAATCTTTGTAGCGAAAGCGATCAGGACAAACAGCTATTGAACCTCCATTGCCGACTATTAGATTCTCATTAAAGTTTCTAGAGATTTCATTCCATTGTTGTATTGGGAGCTTCATTTTTCAGTCCTGTCACCTTTTAAGTTGTCTCATTGGCTTTGACTTCACCAGTGAGTAACTTCGGTAGTAACGTATCCCTGACGCTAGTTAAGCTTTCGTTGTTCGATAGGTTATTAGAAACCTCATCTAAGAGAGGGGCCACTAAGTTCTCAAACCTATCGCTCAGGTCTTTATTTGGAATAGTCAAAATCATAGCTTTGATCATCTTGGAGTTAATTGCAGTGGCAATCGATGATGTGCTTCCTAAACTGGTAAAGTCATAGGATTTTAACTTCAGGTAAGTCCAGTAAGAGCCAGGACTATCATCAGAAATTCTGAAATGCGCGATAGCCTCATTTGTCGCCATAGGTTTTTGTGCAATAGCAACTCTTCCTACGGTTAGTTTGAAACTGAGGAAAACCGTTCCTGCGGGACAGATTTTTATTCTATGATTAACAATTGCATCATCAGTTAAGTATTCATCAGTATCACTGACGAAAGAGGCATTATTAGCCATTTTTCTTATGGACAGCCACTTAATGGCTTTAGGGTTTTTTGTGAACCATTTAGGCTCTTTTCGTGGTGGAGTTTTTCCGATGGTAATTTCGTAAATTTCGCTAGCAGGTAAACAGGACCACCCCTCCGGAATCTCACCGAGTTCGCTGTCTTGCATGGCGGAGGGAAAGAGTTTGGCGGTGGTGCGGAGTTGGTTGTAATGCTCCGGGTTGTCGGTTTGGAGCTGGGTTAGTTGTGCTTTGTCTTTGTCGGATATGGCTTGCATGGCGGCGAATAGGGCGTCTTCTTCGCTGCCGCCGGCTGCTAGTGCGCTTATTTTGGCTTTAACGGGCTCGAAATCGACAAACCAGCTTTTGAAGATGGCTTGGGCGATTTGTTCTAGGGTTTGGTTTAATTTTTTATTGAGATTTATTTTTTTTGATATGTAAGCCTCGTTGTTGGCAATAATCTTTTGAGTGCGTAGGGGGGGCACGTCTATTTCAATTTTTAATAATTCAGCTTGCTTAATACCCTGAACTGTTGATCCTGATGCTCGTTGTTTGAGTTTGTTTTGACCAACTTCGGAGGATAGCCAAGCCATAAGATATCTAGGCTCTATTAATTCTTTTTTTGGTCGAAGACCAAATAAGCGCTGACCTAAAACGTAATCAATGGAACCATCGATAAAGAAAGTTTCACCCATAGGAGCCTCTGACGTAAGAACGACATCTCCTTCCTGAACAGGCACTTTCATCCATTTTTTATACATTTCAAGGTTAGCGTAACGAATAGAGTCGAGATTAACTAAACCACTGGTTTTGACGTGTTTAGCGGACAGTACCGGGTATCCTTCAGTTTGAAAGTCTTTAAAACCAAGTTTTTTTGGGGTTTTGCCTCGGTGATCTATCACTAACTCGAGAATCTCGCCTAAGGGCAACGTTTTCCAATTACAGCTCATACCCAAGCCCCCCAAGGTTACGCTTAATCTCAGCTTCTAATCGCTCGCTTTCGGCAAACTGTTCGCTTAATTGTGCGGTTAGACGTGCCATTTTCTCATTGAACGGCTCGCCGTCGTCTTCCTGTTCTTTTGCGCCTACGTAGCGGCCTGGGGTAAGCACAAAATCGTGCTTTTTAATGTCGTCTAAATTAACGGATTTGCAGAAGCCGGCGATATCTTCGTAGCCTTCATCTTGCTGCCACGCGTGAAAGGTGTCGGTGACTTTGGCAATGTCGTCATTGGTAAAGTCGCGTAATACGCGGTCTTTCATGTAGCCGAGTTCGCGTGCGTCAATAAACAAAAACTCGCCGCGGCGGTCGCGTTTTTTCTCGTTGCGGACCATGCCATTGGCTTTGTCCTTGGTTAAAAACCAGATACAAGCCGGTATTTGGGTATTGGTGAATAACTGGCCGGGCAGTGCAACCATGCATTCCACTAAGTCTTCTTCAATGAGCCGCTTACGAATTTCGCCTTCGTTGTTGGTGTTCGAGCTCATGGAGCCATTAGCCAGCAAAATACCCATGCTGCCGGTTGGTGCCAGGTGGTGCAGCATATGCTGTACCCAGGCAAAGTTGGCGTTGCCTTTGGGTGGCGTGCCGTATTTCCAGCGCACATCATCAGCCAACGACTCGTTCCACCAGTCCTTTACGTTGAACGGCGGGTTCGCCATGACAAAGTCGGCGCGAAGATCAGCGTGTTGATCGTTTAAAAAGCTGTCGGCGTTTTTCTTACCAAAATTAAAGTCGATACCGCGTATGGCCATGTTCATGGCCGCTAAGCGCCAAGTGGTCGGGTTGGACTCCTGGCCGTAGACCGAAATATGCTTTCGCTGCTCGGAGGCGTCGTAGTGCTGCTCTTTGGCGTGCTCTTCAATAAACTTGTCGCTGGATACAAAAAAACCGCCAGAGCCCATAGCAGGGTCATACACACGACCGGAATAGGGCTGCAACATTTCGACAATTAGCGTCACGATGCTTTTTGGCGTGTAGTACTGGCCGCCTTGCTTGCCTTCAGCGAGTGCGAACTGACCCAGGAAATATTCGTAAACGTGACCGAGAATATCCTTGCTTTGTAAGTTAAGGCGCTCACCACCGAGCTCTGGTTTGGTGAATGAGGTGTCCGAGAAGGTGTTAATAAGACCAATGAGCTTCTCGTTTTCTAACTGATATTGGCTGATGCGATTAAGAATGCCTTTGAGCTTACTGTTACTTTTCTCGATTTCTTCTAAGGCATTATCGATTAGCCAAGACACAGAACGTAGCTTCACGTCGTTACCCGCCTCATCTTTCCAAAGCACGCTACCAATAGGCAGTACGGCTTTTTCTTTTAATGTGCTCCAGCGGGCCGCTTTGGGCACCCAAAACACGTTGGCTTCACGGTAATAATCGAGCACTTCCAGCTCTTCGGTTAAGGCTTCCTGGTATTCTTCGTCACTGTCGAAGTCATCGCGCGGTAGGTAGTAAAGGTTGTCTTCGTCGTCGGTTTTGAAAAGCTCAAGTAATTGCTCCTGACGCTCTTCAAAGGCATCTGATACGTACTTTAAGAAAATAAGTCCCAGCACGACGTGTTTGTAGTTGGCGGCATCTAAATTGGCCCGCAGTTTATCGGCGGCTTTCCAGAGTTTGTCATCAAGTTGCTTTAAGAATTTTTGCTCGATGTTGTCCATGTTTTACGACGTCCTTTTAAGTGAATTTTAGCGGGCGGGCGAATTGTTTTCGTAGCCCGGCGCTATCGCTAAATTACTGGTGTTCATTAAACTTGTGCGGTTACGCAACCACAATTGATATTCGGGACCTTTTAAGGCCGCGTCTTCGGTGCAATCGACATTCCAGCGACGTAATAAATAACCGGCCATGGCAGCACGAACATCGACGGTTAATAAACCGTTTTTCATGTCCCCTCCGTTGCAATAATCCATCTCAATAGCTTTGGGGAATTTAACGTTGTTGGGGTGAGGAGCCAATTGCAAAGAAATCGCGCGTTGCCATTCGGTATCGGAATTGCTGTCTTCACCAAATTCGAAATTGCCAATGAGTTTCACATTACTAATTCGGGTTAATACGAAATCGCGAAAACTTTCGGTTTTTCGATCAAACGCGCGAACATGCCAGCGCATGCCGTTATCAACAATTGAGTGCGGTACTATTTCTCGTTTGCCGGAGCCACTGCTAAGCGATGTGTAATTAATTTCGAGTGCGCGTTCATTAAGTATGGCTTGCACTGTTTTAGCAACAACGAAAATG
>Ga0208813_1001985_pt1 | contig 9706 bp, 18 predicted proteins | sample MalvireepMed_904_FD_184250 | JGI IMG/M metagenome (GOLD analysis project Ga0208813, IMG submission 184250) | Marine viral communities from the Global Malaspina Expedition - Malaspina viral metaG DeepMed_904 (SPAdes) (version 2) | ecosystem: Environmental > Aquatic > Marine > Oceanic | place... | reverse complement strand
TCGTAGGGTATCAACCGACCTCTGGGGATGACACCAAGGGCGGGTCCGTGATCCTGTTCGATGGGCCGGCGTCCCGGAACTTCGAGGCATTGATACGGGCCGGTTATACGGTCCCGGATAGGTCGGCAGGCCAGCTTGAATGGGATCTCATCTCCGTTAGGGTTTTAGATCCGAACACATGATATATCCGGTCGATCGGCATATAGAAAAAGGCCACCCGGCTCCAGGTGGCCTTTTTCATTACGGACCGGAGTGGGGCGACCCCGGTCCAGAAGGAGGTGTGGAGATTTCAGTCCGCCTCCGAATGGTATTGGAGATGTCGATTGATGTCGTGCCTCAGTTCCCGCATGTCGTCCCGAAGACTCCCGATCATTATCATCAGGGTCTCGGTCTGCTGGTGTTCATGCCTGGACCCGTTCCCGTTCCTCCGGGTGATGATCGCCCAGGCGACCACGACGACCAAGACTCCGATCGGTCCGACGACCTGGCTGATCTCGGTCAAGCCGTCCATCAATCATCGATGCGGACAACGTTGGTGTCCGCGTCCAAAAATACCTTCCCTGCCGCGATGATGGATTTCATCCCCGGCTTGGCGGACCCGTCAACGTGGTCGGGATGTCCGATATAAGTGGAATCCTCAATCTCCATACCGACATGAATCGCACCGGCCACAATGCCGTCAGCGTTCCGCTTGACCTTGCAGCGATAACAAACTACTGCCGGATTCCGGTGGACGAGTGAAGCCTGTTTGATAGCATCAATACAGTGGCGGCATATCCTGACTAGGTCGCCTTCGGTGATGGACTCGACCGAGACCAGCGGAGAGACTCAAGTCCCGTGGGCGCATCGTTCACCCCGAGAGCGTGGGTCGATAATCGAGGGCAAAAGGTCGTTAAAGTCTAGGTCTGGATGTTCCGATTTGGCTGCATCAAGGTCCGCGACCAGGGCCGCGTCAATGGCGTCCTGGCGAGAGGTCAAGGTCGCAATGTCGGTTATTTGTACAAATGCCATAACTAATCCTTCGTTTTAATTGCAGAAAACCCAAAGTTCGCCGTGCCGCCAGATTGATTATCAAAACGAATGTATTCCGAGTTTGTCAGTAGAAATTTAACGGGTCTCATTCCGTACTCATCGAACACCATAGTGCCGGGAGTCGTATTTCCACCAGTCAAACCTGGCGAAAACGATCCCGTATCGGTGTGAGAATTTATGCCAACGGAACCATTCGTAGTTACTAAAAGCTGCGTTACCAACCACTCGTCGCCCGATGCAGGCTGGATGTCGGCTCTGGAATTATTCCCTACAGACGTTTCATAGTCTGAAATTACATCATCTATAGCCATGTGTACCTCATAATAAAGCCTTCCAAAACATTTGACCGCCACCGGACGCCGCCAGGGTTATCGTGCCATCCCCGTTCGTAATGGTCATGCCGGACCCCTCGGTCAATGTGGCGACCGCCGGACCGCTCGACCCGCCGATGAGAAGCTGACCGGATGAGGTCATCGCAGCCGCCGCGACGGTATCTGTCGAGGAGTCCTGGGTGATCAGCACCGCTTTGTCTGCCAGGGAGGTCGCATTGGTCCCGCCATTGGCAACCGGCAGGGTCCCGGTCACCCCGGTCGTTAACGAGACCTGAGCCCAGGCGGGATTATTATTCGTCCCGGAATTGTCCAGGACCCTCTGGGCGCTGGTATTCTTGGCAAGTCTTGCCGGCGTGTTCGCTCCGGAAGCATAGATGACGTCCCCCTGGGTGGTCATCACCGCCGGCGCCGTGACGTTCAGGTTATCCCGGAGGTGCGTGTTCAGATCCGCAGCCAGGACAACATAACCGCTGGCCCATGTCCTCGGACTCGTCCAGGCCATCTTATCCTCCTATCCCGTGGTCCATGTTTTCTTGTTTCAAGGCCGTTAGAGTCTCCCCTGGTTCCCAGTTCCGGTTGACGGCCTCGGCCGGGTTCCGTCCGTTCCAGGGCCGTCTGAGGAGTTCTGTCTCGATAGCGTTCCGGTTCTTCGGGACGGTCACCTGGAACCACTGCCCGTCGTTGGCAGAGTTCCCGCATTCGACGCACATGAAGATTGGCTGGCCCAGGTCTATGACCAGGGCGCTATTGCAGCCCGGACAGTCCACGATCCACCGGCCATGATTTATCCGGGCCGCTATGTCCCCGGATGTGTTCCCCGCGACCGGCTCTGGTAGTGGGCCGAATCCCATCCCCATGTACATCCGCTGGACCATCGTCAGATATGGTTCCGGCTGAAGGTCCTGGTGCTGCACGATGTAATCATCCATCAGTAGGCCAGCCTGGTCGAGGTTCCCAGGGCCGAGGTATTCAAGACCCAGAAATCGCTGAACTGGACCGCATCGCTCAAAAGGTACGTCACCTTGTGGAGCCGGTCCCCCGATATCTGGTGGCTGACGCCCTCGATGAAGAAGTCGCGATCGATGCTCAAGTCCGCGGTATTATCGGCCACGACGGTCACCCGTTCGGAAAGGTCTCGGTCAAGCATCTCGTTGATGGCGTTGGTGTCCCGGTTCGCGAAATACGACAGCTTCAAGACGGCCGTAGGGTCCTTGTAGATGGACAGATTGAAGTCGGCCCAGTCCAGGGCCTCATCGGTATCCGGGATGAACTTCGTCCGGTTGGGCCAGGTCCGCTTCCCGAATGCCGTCTTGCTGGTAGCGTCCTCCTGTTTGATGGAAGCCGGATCGTCCGCCGTGATCGCCGTTCCCCTGGCCTGGAGTTTCGTGATATATGCCGGCACGGTCCCGTTATTGGTCAGGGTGATCTCCATCGTCTCGGAGGACTTGGAGACTCCGATCCCGATGTCCGAGGTCATATTCGTCCCGGACCCATCAGCTGCGGCGTTGGCCGTCATGTCCGTCGTCGCCGCCGTGGTCGTCCAGGCATTGACGCCCCTGGCATTATTGGCCGAGGCTGAGGTCGGGTATCGGGCGATCCATGTCCGGGCCACGCCGGGGGAGATCGCCGGGGAACTGGCGCCAATCTCCGAGAGGGTCCACAGGACCGCGATGCTTGCGGTCGTGTAGGTCTGGACATCGCTTTCGAATATATTGAATATGTGGGGCAGCGGATCGTCTTGAATCAGGCCGCTGTAGACCCTGGCGGCCCCGGAGGCATCGGAATAGGTCGCCTGGCTGGTGAGCCCCACGCCGGACAGCCGGTGGTGCCGGTTGTCGAATATGATCTTCCCGTCCTTCCCTTCCCGGATGAACCCGCCCTCGGTGGACTCGATCTCTTGCAATGCCGAGACGGTATAGGTGGCGCTCTTCCAGTACCGGGTGACCGTGGTCTTTCCGGCGTCCAGGGTCCTATAACTGCTGCCAGCGCCCCAGCCGGCGGCGTCCAGGATGTCGTCTATCACCTGATCGGTCCTCTGGGATGTCACCATCGGGACCTCTATCTGGTCCAGGTTGACCTGGCCGAGCGGCCCTGTGGCTTCCAGGATGGCCGTGGCATCCCCGCCGAGGAACACCTGGGGAGTTATCCTCGCCAGGAATCCCTGCCATATCGCCTGATCGGACTGCGTTGCCGATGTTCCCAGGAGCCGGACCGGACGGCCTGGAAGGATGTTGCCGTATATAGGCGAGTCGCTGTTGAACGGATTGTAGTCGCCCGACCTGTTATCTAGCGTGGCCGTGAGTTTTCCTGCCTTGGATTTCCCGGTGAGTTGGCTGGCCCTGTCCCGACCGAATGAGCAAGTGATACCGCGGACTCGACTCATGTCTATGTCCTCGCCGGTATCTCCCCAGTCTCCATCGTTGTTCCAGTCCACCTGGAGCTTATAGGTTGCAACGACCATTTAAGCCCTCGCCAGTACGCCGGAGAATCCACCGCCCAGGACGGCGTCCCGGATAACGCTGGTTACTTTCTGTTCGAAGTCATCCATGCCATTGATGTCCCCATTGATCACCAGGTTCACAGTCATGCCAGTGGACCCGCCTCGCCCCAATGGGACGACCGCCTCCGGGCCAGATTCTCCGATCATCGCCAGCGTGGGACGGTTGACGATGCCGCCTTTCGCCAGGCTGGGGATCTCCGGAATTTGAGGCATCCCGATCTCGAAGCCCCCGATACTGCGCCCGAATGGCAGGGAGATTGTCGGCACTCTAATCTTCATATTATTGATTCCCCGGATAAAACTGTTGATCGCTCCGATAACGGTATTGATTCCGCCCTTGATGCCGGACACCATCCCGTCCCATATCCCAAGAATCGTCCCTTTGACCGTCCGGAAGGTCGCAATCATGGCATCGGTAACGGTCGTGAAAGTCGCTTTGATACCGTTCCATATCTCGTCCCAATTCTTAGCGAGGAATAGTATGGCTTTGATCAGCGGACCAGCCGGGAGTATCCAGCCGAGCTTGGACTTGTAGACATCCGTGATCGCCGTGAAGACCGTCGTCACCACGGTCTTTATGGCATTGAAGACCTTCTCGAATGTGACCTTCAACGCCTTGACGATGGTGTCCCAGTTCTTATAGATCACAATCGCGGCGACGATGGCCGCCGTGATGGCCAGGACGACGGCTGTGATCGGGAGCATGGACACGCTGAGGACGGCGAATGCACCGCTCAGGATCCCGATGGATGCGGCGATCGTCGGCAGTAATAACAGGATCGGCCCCAGGACCAGGGCCAACGCGCCGAGGGCCGCGACCACTATCATCAAGACATTTGTCAGCTGCGGATGTTCGGTCGAGAATGCGATCAGCCTGGTCGTCACCTTCTCCAGGACGACCGCCATGGCGGTCAATGCCGGCATCAACGCCTTCCCGAATTCCTGCTGAAGGTCGCCCACCCGGTTCTTTAGCTGGACCATCGGGTCCGCCGCCGCCTCGGCCTGGCCGCCGAACTTCTCCATGATGGCAGTTATGACTGCGGTGGCGTCGGCGCCCTTCTCCACCTCGATCCCGTACCGCTTCAATGCGGAGGTCTCCCCACCGATGGCCCTTGCCACCAGGGTCGAGGCCGCGGACAGGTCCATTCCCTTCCCGGCCGCCAGGTCGAGGACCGCCGGCAATGCCGCCATCGCGGACTCATAATCCCCGGACACACTGATCAGACCCATCAGCGCTTCCCGCTGGGCCTCGTCCCCGAAGTTGGTCTTATTCTGTTGGGCGGCGATGACCCCTTCGATGGCGGCCTTCTGGGCATCATAGGAGGTTCCGACGTTCTTGAGTGCTACGTCCAGCTGGGCGATCCCAATGGCCTCCTCCTGGGCCGAACGCACCGCCGAGACGCCGAGGGCGGTGATGCCGGCGCCGATCGCCGACAACCCGATCCCGATCGCCTTACGGTGTTTCTTGATGCCGTCCGCCATCCGACCGAACGCCGACTGGGTCTTCTTGAACCCCGCCTCGGCGTCCTTCGGGTCGGCCGTTATTCTTATCTCGACCTGATTAGCCATCGTTCTCTGGTTGTCCCTCCTGGACTATCGCCACCATTCTGAGGACCGTTATGTCCTCGGCCATCAGCTGGGATGGAAGGCAGCTATACCGCTGGCAGAGGCCGTCTATCAGTTCGGCCCGTTCCAGTTCCCAGGGTTTCGTTATCCTTCGCCCGTCACGGTCGACGCCGCCGCCAACGTGCTTAAATCGCCGGATGTCTCGGATAAAGGGGCCGGCACCGCCGACACCGCCTCGATCCAATGCTGGACGATCAGCATCGCCAACGATAAGGGGATCTGGAGCATCCCGTCCCCGGTGGCCGGGACCGGCCCACCGGACGCGTCCTCCAGGTTCCACTCCATCAAGACCTCACCGCCGAACAGTTCGGCCATCCTGGCCTGGTCGTCGCCCTCGGCGGCTTCCCGGAGGGCGATATAATGGGCGAAGCTGACGTTCAACTTGACCCATATCTCGGCGCCGTCGTAGTCCGTCCCGCTGAATGTGATGTGAGCGGTCTGGTCCGGGATGCGAAATCCCTTCCTGGGCTTCGTCCCATTGGTCGCTACCACGTTAGCCCCACGTCGGAACGGCGCCGCCGGACAACGCACCAGGCGCCGTCCATGTCAGTTCGCCGCCGGCTCCCCTGGATAGCGCATAGTCGCTGTAAAAGGCCTCACAGGCCAATGTCTGGCCCGATACGGCGATGGTGGTCGTCCGGGCCACTGACGTCGATGGGACCGTCTTAAACACGTCGTGGGACATGTTGGACGCGTCGTTGAACACCCCGTTCAAGGTGACCGAGAAGTCCGCCAAGAGTAACAGCCGCTCGACCGCCGACTTGTCCAGGCCGGTGATGTCCTGTTCCGCCCTGGGGGTCGACCAGTCCAGGTTCGTGATGTCGTTGGATATGGTCCGGGCAGTTCCCCCGGAATCATCGATCGCCACGCTCATCCCTAAGCCAGATTCTTTAGCCATTTCGTCCTCCAATCCTGTATAGATGGTCGTTCATATCGTCCAGGAACTGGATGGGCTCCAGTTCCATGTTGTCCCGTTTGAATACCGGGTCCCGTTCCAATAGCGTCCTGTGTTTGTCCGCCTGGCCGGCGAAGCATTCCTGGCCGGGTTCGAACCTGAACCGGACGACGGCGCCGTCTGATTCCTCCCGGAACCTCAGCCCCGACCTCCGGATGAATGCCAGATTGGCCTGGTCGTCTGCCGGCAGGACCGTCTCCCACCCCAGGACATACTTGGAACAGGCGATCTCCGCGCACGAAGCCGCCCTCCAATGGGTATCCCTGGGACGGCTGATCTTCCAGTGGGTCGTCATTTGTAATTCCCGTACTCCCGGCGCTCGATCAGACCGGACTCCCCAAGTTCCTCCAGCACCTCCGCGAACCCTTGATGGTCCGACATGATCTGGCGCATCTCATTCTCGACGACCGCCTGCCGGGTCACCACATCGGCGACCCTGTCAGCCATCTCGGTGTCCAGTTCCCGGTCCCGGATGGACTCGATGGCCGGACCGTATTCCTCCATGATCCAGGCCAGCTTGGTCATGCCTTCCTCGTTGGCGACTGACAGCTCCTGGACCCGTTCCATCAGGTCGGTGTCGTCATATCGGGACTGCTGCAGTTCCTCGATGCTCCCGATGGCCGCGTCTATATTGCCCCGGAGGGTCACGACCCAGCCGATCAGTCCGACCACGATGATCGCCACGGGGATCAGACTCAAACCGAGTTGGAGCGGTTTCACGTCACCCGCTCCCAGACCGCGCCGTCAGCGGCGGTATAGATCAGGATCTCCCGGTGGTCACAACGGCAGCAGACTCGCCCGGACCATCCCTCAAGACGCCAGTCGTGGAGACCGATAAGACAGAGGATTCTCATGATGTGGTCATCTGCTCCTTCCGGTGTTCCAGCCGGTTTATGATGCCGGCCAGCATGATCCAGGAGAACCCGATCCCGATGGCGTATGCAGCCCACCAGGGCAACGGCAGCCACCGGCCGATACTGATCAAGGACAAGTCCTCGATGAAGTGGACCCCTAGCGCCATCAGCGTGGCGCCGCTCGTCATGGTTCTCAGATATCTCATTCTGCTTCTAGCAATTTGCTACTTATTCCGGCCAAAAACCCGAACACGGACCCCGCCACGCCTGTGATGATCTCGATGCTTTGGAGCTGGTAGGCGATGAACGAGATCGTTATCGCCACCACCGTCCCGCAGACGATGGACAGAAAGACCTGTGGCCTGATCTTTGAAAGGAGGACGTTCATCAGTCAAACTCCAGACACCAGATGCACATGGCCGGGTGTGACCCGCAGCCGCAGGCCTGGAACTGGTGCCGGTCCAATACCCTGCATTTGACCCACCGCGTCAATCTGTTCTGCCTCCGGATCATTACTGGACCTTGATCGGGCGGTCTTGAATCGTGTCCACGATGTTCCGCGCCTCGACGCTCGATTCCCAAGACGCCGAGGCAGAGTCGACCCCGCTCCCGTCGCCGATCTGGTTGCTGTTATTCATGGTCATCGTTCCGATCTTCATCCGGCTGAAATAGGCCTGGCCATTCCAGGCATCCACGTTGTCCAGGATGAGGTTTTCCACGAACGCCCCGGAGTTGCCAGTTATATGGATCTGTATCCGGTCGACGATCGAGCCGTCCACCTCATAGGTCGATGCCAGCCTCTCGCTCTCCAGGACGACGTCCGGGACCGTGTTCGTGATGGTCGCCGCCATCGTATGACCATCGGCAAGGATCCCGGCATTAAGGTTGGCGACCTGGCTGGTCTCCATCTTGAACGTCGGGAAGCTGCTGTTCGTGATCGTCAGGTTGCCGACCCAGAGAAAAGCCGTTGACCCGGTCACGCCCTGGGTCAGTGGGCTGACATCGAACGCCTTTGTGATGCCGGTCCTGCCGAGGTCGACATCCTTTATCCTCAAAGTGGAGATCCTGCTGCCGTTTCCGAGTCGGATGGATAGCGTCTGGGACTCTGTCCCGTCCGGATAGTCGTCGTTCTTCTTCCCCATCGTCTGGAGGCCATCGGCGGTCACCTGGTACTCGGCTGGCTCCGGCCAGTTATAGGTCGAACTGGCGACATCCTTGATTGCGAAATAAAGGCCCACGCTAACGGCTGCGGCACTGACCATGATCGCCATCACTACGATCGTCGTCACATGCCGGTTGGCAAATCCCACCGAGAACCGTTTGAACGTCGGCATCCTGAAAGACGGGATTTGCCGGTCCCCGACCATCCGGCAGATTTTATCGAATAATGTCATCTTCCATTCCCATCGGTTTTAAATAAACTCCCAAGTATGGCCGTAACCGGGATAGTGAGGATGGATAAGGCCAGGAGCAGAGGCTCGATATTCTCCAGGACGGCCATCGATGTACTGGCTGAAATTATGATGCGACTCCCCAAAAATAACCAAACAAAAACTACGGGCGCTGCAATTACGATGCGTACGATATCCGCGCTGGTCATTTGGATTTTTTCGGACTTGTCCTCGCTGGCCTTCAATCGTTCTAATTCCTCCTGCGCCTTCCTCAATTCCTCCTGGATTTCATCGGCATCAGCCATTCAGATCACTTTTTGAACAATATCGGGCAATTATGTCTTCCCGTTCTGCCGACCCTCTTGATCAACTCCGACGGCCCGATGATGATCCACGGCGCCAGGCTAAGTGGGATCCATATGGCCAGCCCACCTACGATCAGCAGCATGGTCACATAGTGGAGGACCTTGTGTTCATCCTTCATGTTTGTCCGGTTTCGGTTCTTCCTCGGCCATTCACTACACCCACGGGACTTTCTTCCCTCCGAAATACGGCCTGGCGTGGCCTTCCACGCACAACTGGTCGTTGCAGTTGATCTCGTTGCCGTCCCGGTCCGCAGCGAATACCGTCGCCAATACCCGCCCGAACTTCCCCTTCTCCTTCGAGCATTCGATCCTGAGCTTCTTCCGGGTCAGCATCTCCTTCAATCGCGCACTGGAGGCTTTGCCCAACGCCTTCTCTGCCAGGTTCCGGGTCCGGGACTCCGGCGTGTCGATGCCTAACATCCGGACCCGCGCCTTGTGCCAGACGCTGAAGCCGAGGTCGATATGGACGTCGATGGTGTCCCCGTCCACAACCCGGAGGAGTTTGCATTGATAGTCGAACATGGCCCTTAGAAGGCGACGTCGTCCTGGCTCGTCCCCCGCCGGGTCGAGACGCAGAAGTCCAGATTGCTGAATGTCCCGGTGGTCGTGATTCGCAGATACCTTTCCACGGCCCCTGAGACCGTCACCCGC
>Ga0208813_1001981_pt1 | contig 9713 bp, 12 predicted proteins | sample MalvireepMed_904_FD_184250 | JGI IMG/M metagenome (GOLD analysis project Ga0208813, IMG submission 184250) | Marine viral communities from the Global Malaspina Expedition - Malaspina viral metaG DeepMed_904 (SPAdes) (version 2) | ecosystem: Environmental > Aquatic > Marine > Oceanic | place... | reverse complement strand
CTCGACCAGTCCGCTCATACGAGTAATCTGTCCATCCGCCCAATCTGGTTGTCTGTATGTATTATTCATTATCGGGTTAATAACTCATTATCAAAACTGCATTAAATCGCATTATTTGCTATTTTCCGCAAGTAGTATCATTATAGTATCATTATTTAAGAGTGAGCTAATCGGATTCATATTAAGTCCTTAAATGTTTTGCCCTGTAAGGGCCAGAAGTGAGTGTTATCCTTGACAGCAGTTCTGCTTTAGTCTCACTGCCACCATAAGATACACCTCGCTTATCATAAAAATCTTTTATCTCATTCTTTGTATTTGAAGAAGATGGATAATCAGACTGTAAAGTAGCTACACCATTGATTATATGATGCTTACCAATTAAGAACCTGCCATGTCCATCACCGTGCTTCTTTGCACATTCATCAACATAGAATTCTTCTATTGTTTTAAAACTGTTTGAACGCTTAACTACAGTACCATCAACATCCACAAAGTATTTATAAGACGAAGGGTAAGTCAGAGTCTCGACACTATCATCGGGATAAGTCTTTACTCTTGTCGCACCAGGAGTAGTGTTCCTATGAACACGAACTCGATGACCCTGACTACACCTTCTAATAATCATGCCTCTGCTTCTACCTCTTCTTCTACCTTTTCTTCAACTTCACCATTCAGTGATACTCGAAGCATATGTACCTGTCCCTGTTTCCATCTCTCTAACCGTTGTTGCTGGGCGAGATAGTTAAGAATATCATTGTATATATCCTTCTGATAGTCTGTAAAATCAGATACATCATATTCTACTTCATCCAAAGTTAAAACAGGCGATTTCTGTTCGCTGTCTATTACTTCAGGCTGCTGTTCGTTGTCTTTTACTTTAGCCATTTGTAACTCCTGTTTGTTTGTTATTTGCCAAAAATCTTATGTGAAGCGTAGCCCATTAAAAAGACTATAATCAACGCTCCAACCATAATTAAACTTTCCATTTTAATCTCCTTCAGCGTCTCTTGCGGCACGGTTTTTATAATCATCCCGTGCTACAATCAAAGCTACAATTTCATCTTCTGATGCTGGGATTGAACTGACAGAATCATCAGCATACAATTTAGGTAGCCATTCCTTAACCATCCGTTTCTTGCAGTTGTTAATCTTGCCATTAATAGCTCCATCTACCCAACCCTGCACATCAGACAAGTCGTTCTTTAACACTGATTCCTCTAATGAAGAAAGTGTTCGTTTTGATATATCCATTATATCTCCTGTTATTTTATGTTATTTCGCATAGGTTGTTTCACCTAACAAGCGAGAAATCCGCTAAAATATGAATTTGTGGTAACATCCATTTGTGCTGTACCAGAATCTTGACGTATAGTAAGATAAGCAGTATCACTTGCATCCATATCTGCTAAAATAGACCCAGTTGCTGTCCAATAAACTGGGTCTTGACCAAAATCTGGGTCAAAAATCACCGTATAGTTCCTGTTATGTGTCTTCAAAGTACAAGCTACATAATCACCTGCACTATCTACTCCTTCCAAATAAAGTTGGAAACTAAATTGGTATCTTCCTGTTACTGGAGCTGTGAAAGTATTTGATGCAAAATCACCACCTTGGTCAAAAATTTCAGTTCCAAATACAATAGTTACTTCACTACCCGTTGTGATATTTGATTGTGTTGATGCTGGATGTACCAAAAATGCTGGTTGATTAGGCATTGTAACAGCACCACCAGTACCAATAGTAAATCTCGCTCCAACATTCATAGCCATATAAACAGCAGTTACATTAGCATTACCAAGTGTTACTGAGTTGTCTGCTTGCCCTACTGCTTCATGTCCAATCGCAGTTCGATTACTTGCACCAGCCGCACCTGAATCTGCATTATTGCCAATAATTGTATTATAACCTCCTGTAGTGATTGTATCACCACTATTATATCCCATAGAAGTATTTCCATCTCCAGAAGTAAGGGCTGTTAGAGCATTATGACCAACAGCAGTATTATTTAACGCACCATCCATAGCGGCATCCATAACCAAATTTCCAATGCCTACATTAAAGTTGGAATCCTCATCATCTGCCCAATCTCCACCACCAGCATCATATCCTACAAATACATTATCTGTAGAAGCTGGTGCGTCATCAGCATCTCCAGCCGTTCCATTCATCGCACCAGCACCAATGGCTATGTTCCTTGACCCAGTCGTATGTTGATACATTGCTTGATGCCCCATAGCAATATTAAAATCACCAGTCGTACAAGCCTCTAATGCTTTATATCCCATAGCAATACATTGTTGTACACCAGACAAATCAGCTGCCAATGTGTCGCTACCAATAGCAATATTGTAGTCACTCCCAGTATTAGCCCAATCACCACCCATAGAATTTGTACCAATAGCTATATTAGCTCCAGATGTAGACGATGAAGAACCATCAGTTTCGTCCATAGCTCCATGTCCAATGGCAATATTGTTAGCACCAGTTGTATGTCCCAGTAAAGCATTATACCCAACAGCCACATTCCCAGCACCAGATGTGAGGGCGGTGAGAGCCGATTTTCCAATCGCTACTGTACCATCAGCGTCTGTAACAGTAGCTAATGCTGAAGCACCAACTGCTACATTAAAATCACCTTCTTCCAATGCACCTAATGAGTTATAACCTACGCCAACATTTTGTTGAGCACCATCCATAGCAGCATCCATTGAATTGTGCCCAATTGCTACATTATAATCTGATGTAGCAGTTGCGTGAGTACCACCCATAGCATTCCTTCCGATAGCCACATTTGATACAGAACCTACCAGAGTAGCATCCATAGCTCCGTAACCAAAAATAGTATTAGAAGCTCCCGTTGTAAGCAATAGTCCTGCCTGATACCCAACAGCCACATTCCCAGCACCAGTCGTGAGGGCTGCAAGTGCAGATTTGCCTATTGCAACAGTACCAGCCGCACCAGTTGTAGTAGCAGTAGCACTTCCTTTAAATGCTTCATATCCAACAGCTACACAATCTGCCAATCCATCTGCAGTATCATCCATAAGTGACATAGCACCTTTACCAATAGATACATTTCTCGTGGAGCTTGTTAACGCCTGCAATGAATCGTATCCAACTGCCGTGTTATCGGCTCCATCAACACTATTCTGCAATGCTCGGTATCCTACTCCCGTATTTCCAGTACCAGATGTTTGACCGTTTAATGCCCACGCTCCAATTGCAACCGTTCCAGCACCAGGTTGACCACCTACTGCCACAGCGTAACCTATAAATATATTGTAATCACTTGAAGTAATTGCCGTCCCTGCATTTGAACCAATAGCAATATTACCTAAAGCACCATTCATAACTCCAGCCATAGAACCTGTCCCAATAGCAATATTATCTGTTGAAGCTCCTCCCCATTGACCACCCATAGCAGCTAATGTTCCATCTGGATTTGAACTACCAATGGCTATATTATTATCATTTTGCAAACCAGCATCACCCAACAACGCTTGATATCCAATTGCTATATTAGAGTCGCCTATGGCAGTTTCAAGTCCTGCATTATAACCAACAGCCACGTTCCTTTGACCAGATGTAAGGGCTAAAATGGCAGATTTGCCGATTGCTACCGTACCGTCAGCATCAGCAGTTATAGCTGCTCCTCCAGCAGCTAATCTTCCAATAATGACAGTATCGCTAACTAAAAGAGAATTCTGAGCAGCCACACTACCAAGAAAAGTATTGGAACCACCCGTTGTAATGCTCATTCCTGCTCCGTTGCCAATTCCCACATTAAAATCGCCATCAGTTATATCTTCTAAGGTTAGGTATCCTACGGCTGTATTGTATGTCGCATCAGTTGTAGTACCTGTACCCATTGCCTTGTGACCTAAAACTGTGTTGTAATCTGCTCCGACGTTTCCAAGTACCGTTCCAGCATTTGTAAAAGCATGGTAACCAAAAACTGTATTTTCCGTATTACCATCATTATTCGATAGGCTGATGCGGGAGTTGTCATCAATAACCATTATTTGTATGCCGCTGGTTTCAAAAACTAATTTTTCATTCCCACTATTATAAGACCCATATATTCGTGCTACTGTATCATTGCTATTTGATTGCCAAGCAATAGCACCAGTATTTGCATCTGGGGTTCTAATAGATATACCAGCCGCACCACTATTTTCAATAACTAAGTCATCGGCATACGATAAGTCTGAAATAGTTCCAGCACTCCCAGTTTTAATCTGCAAACTACCTTCGATTATTTCATCATATACTGCTCCACCGCTACCACTTACAGTTAAGTCACCTGATATAGTTAAATCGCCCTCGATTGTACCACCAGCTCTTAAAGAACCGACTGTACCTATAAAACTGTTTAATACACTCATGTTACACCTCCACGATTCTTACAGTGTGTGCTGTAGTTGATGTACTTAAATGATTGAAATATATCTCACCATCAATTCCTGATGCTTCAAGCCCTAATGGTACTGTTATAAATGTTAATGTACTTCCCTGAAGGATTAAATCGCCTGATGTGTTACAATTTGTCTCTCCATTTGCGAAATTAAAATATATGTCACCAGACGAGTATAATCCTAATTGACTTGCCCCTGTTACTTTTACATGAACTGTATTAGCAACATTGGCATTAGAGCCTGTTGTGGATACAGCATTGACAGTCCATTGACCGCCTGATCCTGCTGCATTGACTGCTTGTTGAACGCTTAATTTATGTAAGTTTGCCATTTTCTTCCTCTCTAAGGTTGACTACCGTGAACGAGATTGTTTGGTAGGTTATTTTTTATCTAATTTTTTATTGCCGAAAATCTTATCCCAATTTTCCCGCCATTTCTTATTGGTGGGTTGGGTTCTGGGGAAACTGCCTTTGCCTTGAGTATCTATACCTAACTGTTCTCCATTAAATTTCTGGACTTCGCCAGACCTTAATTTTTCCCCTAAATCTTTCATTGCTATTCTTCCTTATCATTGGGGGGCGGTTAAACCCCCCAAATGATTACTGCCAGGTTAAGATTAGTTATTTACGAATCTGTAACCACGTTTGTTAGAACTACTATCAATCAGCACCGTGCCGTATAAAATGTCAGCCACGACCTTGGTTCCAAGAGCGTCTATCGAATATTCGCTCTGGACCCTTACGCCCTGCTGTACTGCTACTGCGGCTGCGGAACTATGAAAAATTGCTCCACAACAAACTGATCCACCTGTTGAAACAGTGTTAGACATATAGACTTTGATTCCGTGAAGTTTGCCCATAAATCCTTTTGTTCCACCGTCATTTAATACTGAAGTATTTCCACCTGCGTCTGCTCTCCAGAAGTATTTGGAAACACCAGCATTTGGATCAAGAATGTCTGCCATCATAGTTGGATTAACTACCAACGAACAATCTCCATCCATGTAGGGAATATCATTCTCCCCTAAACTTGCTAATGCCGCTTGCCAATCGCCTACTGCAAGGTTATCATCGCCGGATGCAAGTGCTACACTCACATTCATTCCGTCAAGATCATCCCAAATATCTGCATCAAGTTGTCGTGCTAAAGCCTCACCGAACATTCGGGTATACTTTGACACCAAGTCAGCTTCGGATTGAATCATAAGCACATCTTCAAATAACATAGCATTGTAATAATGATCTGTTATAGTAAGTGAGCTTTCCGTTGTTGCAGTTGCATCATAAGTGACTAATGTATCGGCTGATTTAGAAGTTGCCGATTTTAAGTCGATTTGAGGTATATGTATGGTATCACCAAAACCTTTACCTTTTATCAATGAAGAATAATCCTCAACTAAATTTTTAAAGACCGTTCCTCTTTCAAAATAACGATAGATGCCGTCGCTCCAAAGTTCGGGTACGAAATCGTCCGCACTTGAGACTGTGTGAGCTGCACCTAACATTCCACCTGTTATAGCCATTAAAGACTCCTATTTCTTTCTAAATGAATCCACAATCCCTGCCCAATTTTTTCTCTTATCCGTAGAACTTAACTCTGTCCAATCACCAATACTGGGATCGATGTTAAGTAGAGGATTAGAGTTATTGACATTTGGGATTTTGGATTTTGAATTAAATTTATTAACATGGACTCTTAAATTTATTAGTGAGAGTCCCTCGTATGTTGCACGATCTTCTTCTGGCAGAACGGAGAGTAAAGACTCTCGCTCTGTTGCATTAAGTTCATCGAAGGCATCGGCTTTCTTTTCGGCTGCTTCAAGTCTGGTTGTCATATCCGCCATGATCTGTTCGTATTTACCTTTTGATTCCATCTCTTTTAGCTTCCGGGATTCGGCCTGTTCTTTTTCGCTCTTTTTGAACGTATCAAGTTCAGCCTTATATGTGTTTTTTTCGTCCACCAATTCCTGAAATCGTGCATACGGAACTTGATTGACGGGCTGCTTTTCTTCGCTTGCAGTTGAAGCGGTGTCCTGTTTTACGTCTTGACTTACTGACTGTTGTTCTTCCATTTTTACCTCTTGTTTGAGTTAGTTAATTCTTTCATTGGTTCAAATCTTTTGTTCTGAATACTTGTTAAAAAAATCTATCCAATCTTTAGGCATATTGGACTTACCCTTTTGTTTGTAAAAAAGATATATTTCGGCGAGTGCTTCTTCTCCACTACTTTTGCCATATTTACTTAATAATGATTTTGATATTTTTGAAAAATCAGTCTTTATTTCTTTTGTGCCCATATCAAGCATTTTTTTACTTGTTAAGACATGACCGTATTCATGCCTTATTAAATCATCAAGGCTGTTAGCAAAAAAATCATCAATCATTTTTGTAGAAAATTCTAACATATTAATATGACCTAACTCCTTAATCCACCTCTTGCCAATTTGCAATTCTAATATCTGTTCGGTTGCTATTGGAACGCCATTTTTAAAAAACGTTGTTGTTGTTGGGTTGATTTGTAACGCACCATTGCCTATAACCTTTATTTCATTAATTTTAACACCAGTTTCCTTAACCATTTTTTCCAATGATTCACTAATTGCATTAGCAAATGAAACTGGAATCCCTTTAAAGTTTATAGATTTAGCATCCCTGTCGTATTTAATTGCGATGTCATCAATTAAACCCAACCCCGCCTCATTCGCTTCTTTTATTGTTTTTGCTTTTCCAATAGGTCGTGATATAATTGGTTTCTCCCCTTTCACCAACGGCTTATCAAGATTTTCACCTTTATAATTTTCAGGCAGTAATTGGCATCTGCAATTTGTCGTACATACACTAAAACCGGATGCTGGTAATCCAATAGTCTCAAAGTATTCCATTGTTCCAGTTTCGCCATGTCTTTCTTCACAATCAGGGCAAACCTTACCATCACCAACCGATACCCATTGGAACTGTTTCACTCCAGCCTTAGTGAACTTCCCATTTGCACTTACATTAGAAGAAGATTCCACGCCATTCTTCACAGTATTCTTAAGTTTATTCCTGAATGAACCGAACAACGGGCCACCAGTATTCAAGTCATTCAATAGTGTTTGACGTATTGCAGAATCAGCCATACCAGCAGTTTTCATTGTTGTAACCAATTCCTGAATAGACAAAGCAGATTGTGCCGCTGATGAAGATATATGATTAGCCATTGTTATCTGTAGATCAGGCACGTTTAATTTCTCTCTCTATTTCGAGTTCCATCATCTTCACAATTCTTTGTTCTGATTTCTTTGTGATACCAAACCATTCACGAACAGGAAGATTCCCAGCCCCAGATTGATGAAATCCACCTACATCAGACATAGTAACATCTGTGCCGGGATATGTTTGTTTTCTTCCAGGGTGTATTTCCACTTCTTGATTCATCTTGGTTGCTTTCTCAATTACGAGCTTTCTCATTTTCCCGGTATCAACTAAAGTTTTGCCACTCTTTTTCTGTGATGGTATCATTGGGCCATCAACGCCCTGACCTCTATCTAATCTTTGGAAATGATCTTCTTTAATTATCTGACCAGCCTGATTTAATTCCTTTGTTAAATCCAATGAAATCTTATTTAGATCGAAATTCTTTGTAACTGTGATTGCTTGATTAGCCACTTTTTTTTAACACTTCTTTCGCAAACTTCTCACCTTGCTTCGCTCCCTTTTCAATCTCCTCAATGTGTTCATTCAAGAACGATAGACCGAGACTTAATAAATATCCTTTTGGATTCTTCAATAGGTCATCCATATCAATCGATGGCAATATGCTATCAGCGTTTTGAATCACTTCATCTTGCAGTTTATCGATTTTAGCGATGTGATTAAGTACCAACTGTGCCAAGTCTCTTTAACCCTTCAAATAATGGTTGCTCTGGTTGTGTCGCTTCAGCTTCTAATTTCTTGCTCTCATCTACTCTGGTTAATAGTGCATTCAAATCTTCATCTGATATATCTGGATTGAAATGGCGTACCAAATCTTCCCTGTTCATTAATCCTTTATCTAATTTCCAATCCAATGCGGCACGTTCTTCCTGTGGGCTTAATGGGAATTCTACTTCAGCAAAGTCAACACTATAACTCTCACCAAAATCTTTTCCTGTATGAGCTCTCCATACTTCACGATCTACTTCATATCTTTGATGTTCCCATTCTCGCCATAGTGGTATATCACTTATTCGTGCTTCTAAATTCTCAATCTCCATTAATCTCAAGGCTTCTCCACTGGCTGGATTACCTGAATCGTCCCACTTGATTCTTAAATGATGATTGATTGCTGTCTGATTAGCTATTGCTTTAGCCGCTTCGATCATCTGTAATAGGTTTCCAGGTGTGCCTTTAAAATTGAAATCTGCACCCTCTCCTAATATCATCACCTTGTCTATTCCGAGTTTGATCTGTGAACCTTCGTCAATACCGCTTATTACTGGCTGGCCAAATGCAAACCTCGTAGCTAAAGCGATTTCTGTGTATGCTATGCCTAAATGAACTGCTGCCCTGACAACATCATAAGCATTAGTATTATAATCAGCGAATGAGACAGGCAAAGTATTATAGGGAGATACGTTGTCCTCGTTTACAGGCAGAATCTTCCCTCCTTGCGTAAATCTCCAATGTTGACCAGGCAGTCCATCTCTTGCTTCTGAAAAGAATACGAACATACGGTCGTTAATGTTATCCCTTCCTATTTCATAGCTAACCCCAAATGGCTCGCTCTCGCCTTCGATATAGTATTTCTTACAAAAAGGAATCAAATCATATTCTAATCGTTGATGCCTATCATTGTATTTGGTACGCATTCCCATATTGCCAGTTAGCCACGCTAATTCTGCAAACTCCCGAGTCTTTCTGTCTAATCCGTGTGCGGTATTATCATAGTCATCGTTCGCCTCACCGTTGATCATTCGCTTTGGAGGATTCTTATATAGCATCATCCTGGCACGTGCAAACCTGGGAACAATACGCTGCGGAAAGCTGGGTATCTGTTCTAATGTAGATTTTGAAAACCACTCATCTATGTGCTTATCTACGTTGTGATGATAATAGAAGTCCATTGCTGTCTTACGTTCAGCAGTTTGCTTTTGTAATATTTCTTCATGGGCTGTTCTTATTGATTCTATTATTAATTTTTCCGATAACTCGGGGATCACTATTTTATTAACGCTACGCATGAGTCATCCAATCCTTGTATAAATCATAATATTTTTTACTGAATCTTTCCACTTCCCTCTCTATCTTCTTCTGGACCTCCCGCTCTTTTCTTTTATTT
>Ga0208813_1001976_pt1 | contig 9741 bp, 14 predicted proteins | sample MalvireepMed_904_FD_184250 | JGI IMG/M metagenome (GOLD analysis project Ga0208813, IMG submission 184250) | Marine viral communities from the Global Malaspina Expedition - Malaspina viral metaG DeepMed_904 (SPAdes) (version 2) | ecosystem: Environmental > Aquatic > Marine > Oceanic | place... | reverse complement strand
TTATGGCTGGGGGCAAAGACGAAGGAGCACAAGGCACTTGCGGACGCACTTGTCAAACAGGATAATTTCGCTCCCGATGACCGCCCGATGTGGGAGATGGAATACAACGAGGAACAGAGTGAAGGCCGGGACGGTAAGGTGTACACGAATCGGTGGGTAACTCATGCAAAGACCATTGCCACTCCTAGCCCGTCACAGGCAAATGGGGGAGTAGCCCAAAAGGGTGGCATTAGCAGGGGGGTAGCATCCAATGGAGTATTTGCGTGCGCTGCTGCTGGTAAATGGTATAAAAACATAGACGAACTGATAGCAGGTATATCTAAGTTCAACCATGCCGTTGACCTGGCCGAAGCAGCGTGCGCTGGAACCTACGTTGACGGTGCTGAAGCTCTGCTGGATGAGGCCAAGGAATCCGACGACATTATATTTGAGGAGGAGATTTAATGCCTACCTCAGAAAAGATAAAGGTTAACAGCCTGCAAGCCAACACCCTTGGTGGGCTGGATGAGATAGAGAGGGTGACCAGGCGCAAGCGTAGGCACTACGTCGTTCACGAGCAGGAGTTGCCTTCAGTGACAACGATCCTCCAGGTCTGGCCTAAGCCAGCCCTCGTGGCGTGGGCAAAAAAAATATCACGAGAAGCCTACGCCACCTTCCTCGAAAACCATCTGGGTGAATTGATCACAGCAGACCTTATCGAAGACGGGATGGAGTTGGCAAAGAATGCTGACAAGGACACGACGGCTCGTGACCTCGGCACTATGGCCCACGAACTCATCAGCATGGAACTCTTAGGCCAGACGGTAAGCGTCCCACCAGAACTCGATTACGTTATGAGGAGTTTCCACGACTGGCAGCAGGACGAGCACCTGACGCTGGTAGATACAGAGACTGCCATCTACGCACCAGATTACGCTGGCACCATAGATGCCCTGTTCAAACGTGACAACGGCGCGTTTCTGCTTGTGGACTTTAAGACGAGCAAGCAGATTTACCCAGAGTACGACGTGCAGGTATTCAGCTACGTGGACGCTATTGCGAACAGCGTCGAGGGCAGCATAGACATCGAGGGACAGGTTATCAGGCTCGGCAAGGAGGAGCCAGACTTTGAGGTGATGGAGATAAGCAACTACAGGGACCGGCTGGGTAAGCTGTGGCGCGGCGCACTCGCATTTCATACCGCGCTCGAGGAGGATAAGGTTTACCAGAAGTCGCTTAAGGAGAAGGCAAATGACAACCAGCGGCGCAGTATGCTCGGACAGTTACTGTAATCTCCACGACGTAGGGATGTCGATATGGGACGAGGACGGCAAGAGGCCGGAGAACCGCAGAAGGAATCCCTGGGACGGCTTCTGCCTGCGAATACAGGCATTGAAAAAGATCGGGGAGGCCGAGGCGTACAAACGTGTAGAGTTATTACCAGAGATAGAACCAGCCGTTACCGCGCCGCCTCCTCGTCGTCCAAGGCCAACACCGCCACCACCACCGCCACCGGGAACCAATAAACCAGGCATGGAATATACATGGAAGAGCTAACCACATTCAAGCCAGTAGGGTCTGGCTACATCTACACGACAAACATTGGCGGTCACCGCATAGAGGCCAGGATCACACGCATCAAGGAAACTCCCGACAGGCTCAAAGCCGAGGTAGGTATCTTCGTGGACCGTGCGCCAATCGCACGCTCAAATCCTGTACTCACGTCAGTCTCTGGACTGGATTCCTTCTGGCGCAAGTTAAACAGAAGATTGCCGAAGGAGGACTGGGGAATAGACTGGGAAAGTTATACAGAGGAACTCGCTGCGCGTGTCATTGACGCGCACAGAGAGGGCGAACCTGAGATAGTGTTGTCTAACGTACAAATACCTACAACAGTGGCATGGCAGATTGAACCTATGCTCCTGGCCGGTATGGCCAATGTCATCTATGGCCCCGGCGGCAGCGGTAAATCCATGATTGGACTCTGGCTCTCAGTCCTCATGGACACTGCCCATGTGGATAGCAAGCATGACCTAAAGGTTGAGCCTGGAAGGGTGCTCTACTGCGACTGGGAGACTGACCAGATAGAGGTAGCGTCGCGTGTACGCGAACTCCAGGCAGGGATGGGACTCAACGGGCACAAGTCGCAGATACTTTACCGAAGATGTACGCAGTCCCTCGCCAACGAGGCGGATCACATAAAGGATATCGTGGATAAAAACGACGTGAAGATGATAGTGATAGACTCCCTCGGCCTTGCCACTGGGGGAGGGCTCGACGAGGCAGAGAGCGTACTGAGCTACTTCGGGGCACTGCGCTGGATAGGCATCACGTCCCTCACCATCACGCACACTAACAAAGAGGGCCACCTTTTCGGATCGGTCTACACGTTGAACTGTGGACGCAGCATCTGGGAGGTCAAGAAGAATAATGCTGAAGGTGAGGAGAACATTGACGTTGGGCTCTGGCACAAGAAGGTCAACGTGGTCGCAAAGCAGAAGGCCCGCGCAATTGAGATTGAGTTTGGAGAAGGGCTCATTGCCGTGACCGCAAAGGACCCGATGGATTCGGAGGTAGTCAGCGAGAACCTTTCAGTCGCAGAGCTAGTCTACCTCATCGTTTCTAAGGAGGGGCCTATCGAGAAGGCTTCGATGAGTGACCGAGTGGCAGAGTACCGTAACGAGGCCGTTGACAAGGTGCGCCCAAGCGTAGCAACCGCGATATCAAGGCACTTGAAAGCAGGTCGCATAGTAGAGATAGACAGTAAGCTCGCCGTCCAGGCTAGACTCGACGACTTGGAGGATAACGAATGGGAGATTTAACAGACGTGAGGGAGGTTATCCTGAGCGCAAAGAAACATGGTGTCAGTATTCGCCTCGGCAAAACCGGGCAGTTGCTCTTGAGCGGACCAAGGAACTCTGAGATCACAGAGAAACTCAAGCTACATAAGAAGGATATCCTTTCGCTGCTTCACAATACGTCCAGTAATCTGAACGAGATAGCGAACCGGCTGCGTAAAGGACAGACAACACTGATCGCAATGCAAGATAAAATCTGGGACAAGGATGGCAACCCGATTGGATCGCACAGGGCCGTCACGCTCTTCGTAGATGCCATGTGCAGATGGGATATCCTCGACATGATGCTCCAGGGTCACCCCAACTACGTGGATGGTTGTCCCATAGGCGAGGAGGGGTGCGACCCCGATAGCCCTGTACTGTGTAGGAGTTGTGAAAAATGAAAAATGATAAGTTGTGGGAAGAACTGGAGGCACTGAAAGGCACTCGCGTCAGCTATGCGCCCGAGCCTGTTGAGATGTTCGATATAAAACCGTGTATGCATCGAAGCAGGGGCAGGCACGCTGGATCGTGTGCGTCGCAGGCTGGCTGTACCGTGCGAAGCGACAATTCTCGTGAGGGAAATCGCATCTACTACAACCAGGTCTGGCTTAGAAACCAGATATGCCTACTCTGCGACACTCGACAAAAATCTCCGATGGCAGCGTATGCGCGGCTACCACAGACGCGACATAAGATAGGTGAACATTTCATGCTGTACAACGACGCGCTCGTGCTGCCGTGCCAGTCCTGCGATCATGTCATCTACGGCTACGAAGCAGTATCAACACCGAAAGGAGAGAAAGAAACATAAACTTTTGACAGGGTGAGAAAAACTACATGAAAGATATCGCCATCAGAAAAAAATTCGGTATACCCCTTACAGCAGAACCTAATCTACAACACTGTAATGCCCTGGTAAAGTCGTTCGACTACAACCAGAGTGCAAATCTATGGACGGAATGGTGGTCCAGAAAAGAGAAGCCATGTAGTGCGAGTGGAGGGGTAGATTATAAAGGTAGGCTTCTCTGCCACCTTCACAATCATAATATACCGTGCGACATATGTTCTGCGAGTTTCCCACGCAACTCTGTGGTGGGCCCCTCTCCCTGTTGGGTTTTTCGTAGGACTACATTGACATATAAATGGGAATATCTAAAGGGAAAGAAGCCCAATACATATGTACGAATTCCCTTCCTCTTTGCAACCCATCGATCTGTAACCCATCGAGGTGAAGTTGAGAGTCTAGATATAATCACTGATAAGTACTGGCTGTGCGACAGATGCCAGACAGCCTTAATGAAATCTATCTCAAGGCAGAATCGCAAACGCGGATTACAACGGGCATTGGAAATACGCGCCATTGATAGAGCGAAAAATACAATCAAGGAGGTGACAAAACTTCTGCGTGACCCCGAGTACAAACGAAAGTATCAAAATAGAAATAAAGAGAGGGAATAATGAAGAATCCAATTAAGCAGATTAAACAGGAAATCGTACCATCGAAACTACCCAGACACATTGCTGTCAGTAAGAATGGTATCAATGATGCCGGTGACTTTTCTAGGTTAATGACCGCAGTCATGCTGGACGTTCTCGATGATGTAACAAACCCAGCAAAGGCAAACGCCGTATGCAATGCGGCCCGACAGCAGTTGAAAATTATCGAAATGACACATAAATACGGGACCGTAGATAAGCCGGGTGATAAACCCAAACTTCACCTGCGATAAGAAGGAGAACATCTCTCCACTTAAGAGTGAGAAAAACTACAGAGGGAGGTAGTTATGTGTTGTGTGAACGAAGACACGATTGGAATAGAAAGGTTGACGAAGGACTTGAAGAACTCGGCGCGTACACTTACGTCGGGTCAGGCACGGTACCTGGTAGATTATTACTACCAGATGCAGGATGACCGCATAAGGGCTGCGAGCCACGTGCGGAGTAGTGAACAGGACGAGTCGGTCACATGGGTTGAATACGTGTTCAACCACCTGTCGCGACTGGAGAACCAGATCAAGGCCGCGCTCGGCCTGTACAGTGACAGCCACGAACTCGGGTTGTGGTCGAAATCAATAACGGGCATAGGTCCCGTGATATCGGCTGGGCTGCTGGCGCACATAGACATATCGCAGACCCCGCACGCAGGGGCACTGTGGAGACTTGCAGGGCTCGACCCGACATCGGAGTGGTTGGGTAAGGATGCCGCTAAGAAGATGGTCGATGAAGTGATGGGCAAGGAGAAGGAAATCACCACGGAGAAACTATCCTTGATCGGCGCAAAGTCTCATCGAAACCCAAGGCTACTCAGGGGAATGACCCTCTCGTACAGCAACGCAGATGAAAAAACACTGACGAAGGCCAACCTTGTAAAGGCAGTGGCGCGACGACCCTGGAACGCAAAGCTCAAGGTGCTGACATGGAAGATCGGGGAGTCGTTTGTTAAGCAGCAGAACAGCGCGGGCGGTGAGTTCTACGGGGGATACTACCTCGAACGCCGTGCGATGGAAGAGGCTGCGAACAACGATGGCAGCTACAAGGAACAGGCGCTCGCAAAGGCCAAGACGGTAGGCAAGTCAACCGAGGCGTACAAGCACTACTCGGAAGGCCAGTTTCCGCCGGGGCATATCTACGCAAGGGCAAAGAGGTGGGTTGTGAAGTTATTCCTGTCCCACTACCATCACGTAGGGTACGAGGTAATGCACGGCAAGCCGCCTGACAGGCCGTGGATCATAGCGCACGGCGGACACTCAGACTTTATCCCGCCCCCTAACTGGAAATAACCATGCGTTGTGTTGTTACAAGAAACCGGAGTGAACCACGCACATAGTTGTTACATATGAGGCGAGTGAACCATCCGTGATGTTGTTACAGGAAGCGAGAGTGAACCAAAGCCAAGGTTGTTACATTGTTGCTGAGTGAACCAAAGTCTAAGTTGTTACATGAATATCGAGTGAACCAGAGAAGTTGTTGTTACAAGGTCCTAGAGTGAACCATTCCTATGGTTGTTACAACCCACCAGAGTGAACCATGTCGTCAGTTGTTACAGAAAGCGAGAGTGAACCATGCTCAGCGTTGTTACAAAGGGATCGAGTGAACCAGAACCCATGTTGTCACACATGGTGCGAGTGAACCATTCCATGCGTTGTTACATAGGGATCGAGTGAACCATATCCGGCGTTGTTACACATTGTAGGAGTGAACCACAGGTGAATGTTGTTACAAACGGTTTGAGTGAACCATGGTGAATGTTGTTACACGGTATCCGAGTGAACCAGAAAAGGAGTTGTTACAGGAAACTTGAGTGATATAACCATCACATACGAGGGCGTGCCCCCGGAGGCTTTACGCAAGAATAAGGGGACACAATCCCACTGGCGCTATCGCCAGCGGGAAACCAAAACCATGCGCGAGGATGCGTATATGTTAATCCTCGAAGCAGTGGGTGGGGCTCGTCCTCACTACGACCAGTTCACTGTGGACATCACCCAGTACTGGTGCGGTAAACCCCTGGATGCGGAGGCGTTGGCATCAGGCACGGGGCCTATGCTCGATGCGTTCCAGGACGCGGGAGTTATAGACGACGACAGCCCTAACGGGTATCTGGTAGACTATCGGCTGCACTGGGTGCGCGTGCCTAAGATGCCCCAGCGCAAGGTGGAGATGACAGTGAGGGAGGCATCAATTGGCTAAATCAATATGTGAATACATAGACCCACGTAGTAATACCCAGTGTCACAAAAACGCAATATACTGGTTAAAACTTCGTATCCACAAAGAAGATATCAAACGATGGGTTGGACTGTGCGGTACCTGTGACAGGCGCGAGGGACGTAGGAACCTGATTGATCTCGGCTGGTCACTAGACGATACTATCAAGTGGGAAAAGGACCCTGACTATAATCCTATTATCATAGCAGGAACATTCAACCCAGGAACACGTAATATAGGTTTTCTCGGCCCCATTTTGGGTTGAGTCGGTAAGTTAAGCAGCAACAAGCTGGGACGTTCGCGCCCCGCACACCGTACACGTCCCACGTCGTGACCGGCGCGGGCCAGCGGAGGTACTGAGGTTGATGTACTTCGTATTACACACCCGCTGGTAATCCTTGCATTTCAAGCAGTAGTCACGGTGGCGCGTTATCTTCTCCTTGAGACGGGCCAAAAAGCTGAACATCATTCATTCTCCAATACTTTCAAACTGACTCCCCCGAGGAACCCGAATATCCCCCCGATAACGGCAGTTACTATCTCAGTTGCTGCCATCTGCAAGCCCACGTACAAAGCCGCGCAACTAAATACAGTCGCGCAGATTACGGCCAGTGCTATTTGCGGTCTGATTTTTCCCCACGACATAGTGGATACCTCCTGTCATACGCCACCACTGCGACGAGAACCGCAACAGAGGCCGCTGTTATGATTGCCAGCTTCACTGGGTTGCTGGCTCCGCAATCGTAACTTCTACGTTATCTGTAATTTCTATGTTAGCCCCGGTCACATTTGTAGCCACGGTAAATTCCTTTGTGGCGAACCCATTCCCCATTCCGACTTCATTCAGTAAAATTTCCAAGGTTCCCACGTTGATTTTATTGAGTATACAGTCCCCACCTTTGGTCCAGAGGTTGGTCAATCGCAACGTCCCCACTTTTCCGTTGACTCCAGAATTTGGGGCGTTAATTAAGATGCGGTCATATTGGCCCCCAGATGTAATCATGGCCTCGGCCTGGGAATGTCCCCCTCCGATGGCCCTCATGCGTGAAGTACCGGGCGAAGGGGCAATGCTTTGACCGTCCGATGCGTTCCCGATGATCTTTATGGTATGGGCTTGAATATCTGTCAGGGTGAGTTTTTTACATCTACTTTTCTCAAAAATTAGATGACCAACTTCAAGCCTGGTGTTACTCCCTCCAGTCACCACGTTCCCTGAGATCTCGACTACATTAGTCTCTCCCGATGGTAGCGCTGAACCCGTGAAGACCGTGCCTACCGATACGTTCTCGATTGTGATCTCACGCACTGGCGTGGAACCTAAATCGATTCTGAGCGTGTTGTCCCCCTCGACATAGCTGGTGGGAATGTCTGCCGGAGCCACGTAAATCCCGGGATCACCGCGTTCAAAACTTCTGTCGGCGAATACCGTTTCGTTAATAACGACCCCAGTCCCCGCCGTAGAACCAACGGCAAGGAGGCCGATAGCGACCTGTGGTGAGACGCCAAAAAATCGAAGTGCGGTATAGGGAGCTTTCAGTGCTGCCCAGAAGGCTCGCCACTTTGCAGATTCACTGTGGACATACTCGATCTTGGCAATGAGCCAATCGCGTTTTCGGCACAGAGACCTGTAAGAATTTAAGGGAGATGCTTTGAAAGCAGCCCAACGGGGCGCCCATAATTCTCTCATATGATTACCTCCACCAGGGTGGCAACCGCCACGCCCAAGCTCACCACGCTCACTACCGTCAGCACTGCCATCCACATCAGCACTACACGCTGCCTGCGCTGGATGTGTCGCACCGCGGGCAAGATGTTTACCTTTAAAACTTGTTCAAGGTCACTCACGAGGCTGCCGAGTATGTCTTCTTGGTGTACGATGTCTCCGACTCAAGCTGCCTGTTTGCCTGACCTACCAGTAAACCAGCGGCCTTGTTCACCGCATACACCTGCCAGTCTGCGTCGGTACTGATATCGACGTGCAGTTTTGTCTTGATACGGGTAGCAGAGTTAAAGGTTGCGCTCTTCGTTACCCCGCCCTCTACTGCAATGCTTACCGTCACATCACCTGTTGCCATTATTTCGCTCCTTCTAATGCTAGAAGTTTAGTCTCTAGTTCTTCTACACGTTCCTGTAATTCCTGTTGCCTGACGTACCCCTGCCAGATGGCACCGTTGTGGAGCCTCTGGAGTCCTGTCACGTTAATCAATCCACCGTTCTCTATGGTGTCGCCGAGTATGCCTAGCTCCACCAGTTTATCTTCACCATATTTAAGGAAGTTATCCCATTCGCTCTTAATTAAATCTTTAGAGTTCTGGGCTATATCAAACGCCCTGACGAGATGAGCGTCATCGAATGAGTCGAATGCGCCAAGAGTTCCATCGGCGTAGAGGTTCCCGTTTCCAGTCACGATAAATCGTGCCTTGGTAGAACCTCCGCTTCTTCCCCTTACAGCAAGTAGGTTGCCGTCATCTGCAATATCGGTAAGCGCATTCGCCCCGTCATGCTCCGTGATATAAAAGTCTACCAGCCCCTGTCCGTCGGCTGCTGTCTGGTCGGTATTTGCCGTACCACCAGCCACTGTCATACCTAAAACACGAGAGTGGGATGCGTCCCCTGCAAAACATTGGAGATTAGCCCCACCAGAAGCACCATCCATCTTTGCGATGGCAAAATATGTGTCAGTCTCGTTAGCAACAAGCCCAGTCAATAGAGCATGATTTACGTCACTACTTTTAAGAGCAAAAGCCTGTTTATCAGAAGCACCCATATTAATCGTCAAGCCTAATTCTACTTGGGCGTTGGCGTTATCGCCGATGAATATAGAATCATCGAATCGGCTGGTTCCAGCATCCACAATTATGGCATGGTTAAAACTTGCCTCGGTTGCAACGCTTCCTATATACAGCGAGGCAGCGTTGGTCAACGTGTTGCTGTTCAGCGTCACATTAGGCTCATGGATGCCCACCGTAGCCATCGTGGCCATATTGCCACCCAGCGTGACTGCGCCGTTGTTGCCCCTAAAATTAGATTTAATATATGTATTTGCTGATGTAGTAATATCGGGCCAGTCTACGAGAAGTCTGGAACTATTTGTCGGGCCTCTGCCTATGCCTATGCCCTCAGTGCCGTCAGTGGTGTCGAACACCATGTACTCGTTGCTGCCTTCCTTGACACTAAACGAGAGGTCGGTATTATCATCCATACTGACAGTGAC
>Ga0208813_1001972_pt1 | contig 9759 bp, 8 predicted proteins | sample MalvireepMed_904_FD_184250 | JGI IMG/M metagenome (GOLD analysis project Ga0208813, IMG submission 184250) | Marine viral communities from the Global Malaspina Expedition - Malaspina viral metaG DeepMed_904 (SPAdes) (version 2) | ecosystem: Environmental > Aquatic > Marine > Oceanic | place... | reverse complement strand
AATGACGCGTGCGGCACCGCAACTGAATATTTTTGCCATTGGCTTCCCCATTACTATGGTTAGTGGGCTGGTGGTTATGTGGCTAACTCTGGGCGGCTTTATTTATCATTTCGAAAATCAGTGGGCTCGGGTCGTACAGACCATGTGTGAACTGATTGGCAGCCAGTGCTAAGGGGGTAGGCAGTGGCTGAAACGGATCAGGAACGCACAGAAGACCCCACAGAGAAACGAAAACAGCAGGCCCGCGAAAAGGGCCAGGTAGCCCGTTCTAAAGAAATGGGAACGGCGTTTGTTTTAGTGAGCGCAGCGGTTGCCTTTATGTGGTTTGGCGGCGCTTTATTTGATGGCCTGCGCTCGGTATTTCAACAATTTTTTGTACTGGATAGAGCGCAGGCGTTTGATACCAGCAAGATGTTTGAGGCGTTTGCTATCGCATTTGGCGAAATTATTTGGCCGGTGCTGATTATTTTTGCGTTCATTACGGTTTTTACATTTTTCGGCAATAGCTGGTTGGGTGGGATTAATTTTGCCTGGAAGGCGATGGCACCTAAATTTTCGCGCATGAATCCGCTAAATGGTTTTAAGCGCATGTTTGGTGTACAGGCGTTGGTGGAGCTGGTAAAAGGTATCGCCAAGTTTTTGGTAGTTGCCGTTAGCGCCTTTTTATTGCTGGCCTGGCAGCACGATAACATTTTACAAATATCCATGGGTCAGATGCCCAATATGATGGCGAATGCGTTGGATATCTTGCTATGGATGTTTTTGCTGATGTGCTGCTCAATCTTTTTGATTGTGGTTATTGATGCACCATTTCAGCTCTGGAAGCATCAAAAAGACTTAAAAATGACCAAGCAAGAGGTCAAGGACGAACATAAAGACAGCGAGGGTAGCCCCGAAGTCAAAGGCCGTATCCGTCGTTTACAAATGGAAATGGCCAATCGCCGCATGATGCAGGAAGTGCCAAAAGCCGATGTTGTCGTTACCAACCCGACCCATTATGCGGTAGCCATTAAATATGACGATAAAGGCGGAAAAGCCCCGGTACTGTTGGCTAAGGGAACCGACGAAACGGCGGCGAAAATCCGTGAAATTGCATTAGAATATGATATTCCGCTGGTGCAATCACCCGCGCTGGCGCGCTCTGTTTACCACACCACAGAACTCGAGCAGGAAATTCCGCAAGGGCTGTTTGTGGCTGTAGCGCAGGTGCTTGCCTATGTTTACCAGTTAAAAATGCACCGCAAAGGTAAAGCTAAGCGGCCCAATAAACCGGCTTCTGACTTACCCATACCTGATGACCTGAAATATTAGTTGTTGCTGTAAACTTGCCTGCTGTTTGCGCAACTTAAGCAGCTGCTATATTATTCGCCTCCATTATTTTACTGAATTAGCGGAAAGTCGTTATGTCGCAGCTGTCGATTTGTTTAGCACAATTAGATTTTACGGTGGGTGCCATCGACGGCAACACGGCCGTCATTTTAAAAACCATACGCGAACAAAGTGCTGCGCACGATATTATTGTTTTTCCTGAGTTGGCTATAACTGGCTATCCACCGGAAGACTTACTATTGCGCGAGGATCATCAGCGCGCTGTCGACAACGCGGTTGAGCAAATCAGCGCGGCGGCTTCTGACTGTGTGGTCATGGTCGGCCATCCAAGCCGCGTGGGTGAGCAACTGTTTAATTCGCTGTCGGTGTTGCACCGCGGCGAGTGTCTGCAGCGCTACCATAAACAGCGTTTACCCAATAACGGCGTTTTTGACGAGCAACGTTATTTTGTGCCGGGGCATAAATCGGAAGTGTTCGAGTGGCAGGGAAGACGAATTGGTTTAATGATCTGCGAAGATTTATGGCACCCGCAGCCGCTTCAACAACTGTTGGACGACGAGGTTGATGCGATCTTGTCGGTGAACGCGTCACCCTACCAAATCGATAAGCACCAACAGCGGCTTGGTGTTTTGCGACAGCGCGTTGCTGAAATTGGCAAACCATTCATTTATCTTAACAACTGCGGCGCTCAGGATGAGTTAATTTTTGATGGCCATTCGCTGGTGCTCAGTGCGGCCGGAGAATTGGTTGCCGAACTACCTCATTGTGAACCGGCTGTTGCGACGGTTTTTCTGGCTGATGAGCCTGTTTGCACGGACTTTAAACCACGCACGGCAGCGACAGAAGAACTGCAAACCGATATGAGTGAAGTTTATGATGCGCTGGTGCTGGCGCTGCGTGACTATGTTAATAAAAACGGCTTCAACAACGTGATTCTGGGTTTATCGGGAGGTATTGATTCGGCCTTAACCCTGGCTCTTGCAGTTGACGCACTTGGCGCGGAAAGAGTGCAGGCGGTGATGATGCCGTTTAAATATACTTCAAGTATGAGCCTTGAAGATGCTGAGCAGCAGGCAACCGATGCGGGCGTGCGTTATGACGTGGTACCGATTGAACCCATGTTTGATGCCTTTATGGGGCAGTTGCAACCGTTTTTTGAGAACAAGGCGACTGATACGACAGAAGAGAACTTGCAGTCACGTTGTCGCGGCGTGTTGTTAATGGCGTTGTCGAACAAGTCCGGTGCGTTGGTGCTGACTACCGGTAATAAAAGTGAAGTCGCTGTCGGCTATGCCACGCTTTACGGTGATATGTGTGGCGGCTTTGCGCCAATCAAAGATGTGCCTAAACAATTGGTGTTCGAGCTGGCTAAGTTCCGCAATAGCCGTTCGCCGGCGATTCCGGAACGGGTTATTACGCGTCCCCCTTCAGCGGAATTGGCGCCTGATCAAGTAGACACCGATTCATTGCCGGACTATAGCGATTTAGATCGCATTCTGGCATTGTATGTAGAGCAGGACTGGTCATTGCCAGAAATTGTTGCAGCAGGTTTTGCTGAGGCGGACGTACGGCGGGTGGTTAAACTGGTCGATCTTAACGAGTATAAACGCCGTCAATCAGCTGTTGGACCTAAAATCACTTCGCGCAACTTCGGTAAAGATCGACGGTACCCAATAACCAGTCATTATCGCCACGAAATTCAGCGTCAATTGTAGACGGGAGCTGTTAAATGAAAAAAGTTGAAGCCATTATAAAGCCCTTCAAACTGGATGATGTACGCGAAGCGTTGTCGGAAGTTGGTATTGCGGGTATGACAGTTTCTGAAGTAAAAGGTTTTGGTCGCCAGAAGGGACACACTGAACTATACCGTGGTGCGGAATACATGGTGGACTTCCTGCCCAAGGTAAAACTTGAAGTGGTGGTCGCTGACGATGACGTTGAGCGGTGTATTGAAGCCATCATGGAAACAGCGCAAACTGGCAAAATTGGCGATGGAAAGATTTTTATTTCGGATATAGAGCGTGTTATCCGGATCCGCACTGGCGAGGAAAACGAGCAGGCGGTATAAATAGCGGTCGTGCCTTGGCACGACCGCCCTGTCATTAATCGATCAGGTTGTTATTGGGGTAATTAGCCCGCAACACGGCAAGCGCATCAGCTTTTAATTCTTCTAAACCTAATTGTTCGTAGCTTTCAACCATAACCGCCAGCGCATTCTCGGCTTCCGGGGTATCACTAAAATGCTCTACCACATAACGGCCGCGGTTGGCGGCGGCTAAGTAGGCCTGACGTTCCATATAATATTGTGCAACAGCCAGCTCTTTTTTGGCCAGGCGACTTTTCAAACCTATCATCCGTTGCTTGGCGTCCGCAGCGTATTTGCTATCGGGGAATTTGCGCAGGAGTTCGGCAAAGTCTTTAAAGGCTTCCTTAGCCATGGTCGAATCACGATCGGAACGATCAATGCCGGCTAGCTCGTGAATGGCATTATATTCTGCACGTTGGTTGACCAGACCACGCATGTACAATGCATAGTCAACGTCTTTGTGGTTGGGGTTCAAACTAATAAACCGGTCAATAGCCGCCAACGCTTCGTCAGTGTTATCAAGTTTGTAGTGCACATAGATTAGATCTAATTGCACCTGATCAGCGAAAGGCCCAAATGGATACCGAGAGTTCAGTGTACTCAGTTGTTCCTGAGCCAGGTTGAGGTTACCCATCTCGAGTTGTTCTTGCGCTTGCTCATACATTAACTCTACCTGCGAATATTTTAAATCTTCGCTGGATTGCTCTGAATTACTTGAACAGCCTGCTAATGATAGACTTAACAGTGCAGACGCTAAAAAAATACGACCTTTCATAAAACCTCAAAATGTTACATTACAGTGCATTTGACCGCTTGAGCGGTTACACTAGCACAGAATTTACTTGTTAGGCATTCTAACGCAGCACAAAGGGCTTTCACAGCAAAAACCAAATTTATGAGCGAAACCATTCAACTTGAAGCCATCGTCCCGGAAGAACTTGCTGGAAAACGATTAGACCAGGCACTTGCTGAGTTGTTCCCGGACTATTCACGTTCGCGAATGAAAAGCTGGATTACAGCTGGACAGGTATCTGTTGATGCCGAGATAGTGACTAAACCGCGTGAAAAACTCGAACTCGGGGCATTGGTGGCAATTGACGCCGAACTTGAATCAGAAGAACGTCATCAGGCGCAACCTATTGAATTGTCGATTGTCTATGAAGACGATGACATTATCGTTATTAATAAACCCGCTGGACTCGTCGTTCACCCCGGTGCGGGTGCGCCCGATAGCACGTTGCTCAATGGTTTATTGCATCACTACCCGAAAATCGACCAAGTACCGCGAGCCGGCATTATTCACCGCCTCGATAAAGATACAACAGGCTTGATGGTAGTGGCTAAAACAGTGCCTGCTCAGACTCAGCTTGTTGATATGATGCAAAAGCGTGAAATCCGTCGTGAATACGAAGCTATTTGTAACGGCGTTATGACGGCTGGTGGTATGGTGGATGAACCGATTGGTCGCCACCCGACCAAGCGTACGCACATGGCCGTGGTCGCCAGCGGTAAGCCGGCCGTTACCCATTATCGTGTAATGGAAAGGCTGCGTGCCCACACGCTGCTGCGGCTAAGGTTAGAAACGGGTCGAACTCATCAAATCCGCGTGCACATGGCACATATCCGCCATCCGCTGGTTGGTGACTTAACTTATGGCGGACGCCCAAGGCCACCAAAACAAGCGTCCGATGAGTTTCTTGCTGCACTGCGAGGCTTTAGTCGCCAGGCGCTGCATGCGGCGCAGCTGTCGTTGCATCATCCGGTAAACGGTGAGTGGATGACCTTTGAGGCGCCACGACCCAAAGATTTTGAACTGTTGCTGGATGCCATGCGTGATGATGCCCGGCTCCATAATAACGCCTGATTGGTTATTGCCCGATAACGTCGGGGTGGCGATTACCACCCGGGCGTGGGGTAATTTAGCCGCACACGTTGGTGATGATCCGGCGCAGGTGTTATTGCGTCGGCGTCGATTGCACCGACAGTTGCAGCTACCGGTTGCGATAAATTTTTTAACTCAGCAACACACCGCTGCGGTAAGCAAATATCCAACGATTCAAAGACCCAGCGACGGCGTTTACGCTAATCGAATCGCTAGTTGTGCCGTGTTGACCGCTGATTGCCTGCCCTTATTGATATGCTCAGAGGATGGCCAGCAGATTGCTGCGGTGCATGCCGGCTGGAGAGGACTGGCCGCAGGCATTCTGACTCATGCGATACGACAGTTCAGTGCGCCACCGGAAAGTTTACGCTTGTTTATTGGTCCGGCGATATGCCAACGATGCTTTGAAGTTGGTGCTGATGTAGTTGACGCGTTTAGTGCGTCGGGCAAGGTTGCAGCCGATCATTTTACGGAAGGAGCTGCTGCAGACGATGGTTCGCCGCGGTGGCTATGTGACTTAGCGGGACTAGCACAACAACAAGCGCAACTGGCTGGTATTAATCACCTACAGCAAAGCGGTCAATGCACCGCCTGTTCGACTGATTTGTTCTATTCCCACCGAAAATGTAAAGACAAAGGACGATTTGCGTCAATTATTTGGCGAAAACGTTAACTGTTGACTTGAAATAGTTTAAAAAGTACCCACATTTCTGTTAACGCAACAGATTTTAAGGAAGTACTTATGCGACACGATAAATTCACTAGCAAATTTCAGATGGCAATTGCGGATGCGCAATCGTTGGCCGTTGGTCGTGATCATCAGTTTATTGAACCTGTGCATTTGATGCAGGCAATGTTGGATCAGGATGGTGGTGCCGTACGCCCCCTGTTTACCATGATCGGCGCAGATATCCCGCAATTCCGCTCGAGTCTGGCAAAAGCGCTGGATACATTACCGCAAGTCGAAGGGACCAGCGGTGACGTACAGATCTCACAAAGCACCGTGCGGCTGCTAAACCTATGCGATAAATACGCACAAAAACGCAACGACAGCTACATTTCTTCAGAGTTGTTTTTGTTAGCAGCGACCGAAGACAAAGGGGCGCTGGGCGAGCTTTTCAAAAAACAGGGCATCACCCAACAAAAGCTGGAAAAAGCGATTAATGATGTGCGCGATGGTCAAAGTGTTGATGACCCTAATGCTGAAGAGAAGCGTCAGGCGCTCGACAAATATACCATCGACCTGACTGAACGCGCAGAGCAGGGCAAACTTGATCCGGTCATTGGCCGTGACGAAGAGATTCGCCGGACGATTCAGGTGTTACAACGTCGTACCAAAAACAACCCGGTGCTGATTGGTGATCCCGGCGTCGGTAAAACTGCCATCGTTGAAGGACTGGCGCAACGTATTATCAATGGTGAAGTACCTGAGGGACTTAAACACAAACGTGTCTTATCGCTGGACTTAGGTGCGCTGCTGGCCGGCGCAAAATATCGCGGTGAATTCGAAGAACGATTAAAAGCGGTGTTAACTGAGCTATCCAAAGAAGAAGGCCGTATCATTCTGTTCATCGATGAACTACATACTATGGTTGGTGCGGGCAAAGCAGACGGTGCGATGGATGCAGGTAACATGCTTAAGCCTGCGCTCGCTCGCGGTGAGCTTCATTGTGTTGGCGCTACCACACTGGATGAATACCGCCAGTACATCGAAAAGGACGCTGCACTTGAACGTCGCTTCCAAAAGGTTTTGGTGGATGAGCCTACGGTAGAAGACACCATCGCTATTTTGCGTGGTTTGAAAGAACGTTACGAAATTCATCACTCGGTGGAGATTACTGACCCGGCTATCGTCGCGGCGGCGTCTTTGTCGCACCGTTATATTAGCGATCGTAAACTGCCGGACAAGGCTATTGACTTGATTGACGAAGCGGCTTCAAGTATCCGCATGCAAATTGACTCTAAGCCGGAAGAGCTGGATCGACTGGAGCGCCGCATTATCCAGTTAAAACTGGAGCGTCAGGCGTTGCAGAAGGAAAAAGACGACGCCTCTAAGAAACGGTTAGATACCTTGCATGAGGAGCTGGACGAGTTAGAGCGTAAATACCAAGAGCTGGAAGAAGTCTGGAACTCAGAAAAAGCTGCTGTGCAGGGAACCCAACATATTAAGGCGCAATTGGATCAGGCTCGAACTGATATTGATATTGCCCGTCGCGCTGGCGATCTTAATCGCATGTCGGAACTCCAGTACGGTCGTATTCCTGAATTAGAGCGGCAGCTGGATCTTGCGTTGCAGGCGGAAATGCAGGACATGAGTCTGCTGAAAAACCGTGTCAGTGACGAGGAAATTGCTGACGTACTGTCGCGCTGGACTGGCATTCCGGTAAGTAAGATGCTGGAAGGCGAACGCGAGAAACTGGTCAAAATGGAAGAGAATCTACACAAACGTGTAGTAGGCCAGAACGAAGCTGTGGATGCAGTAGCTAATGCGATTCGACGCTCTCGCGCAGGCTTAGGCGATCCGAATCGGCCGATTGGCTCATTCTTGTTCCTTGGGCCAACAGGGGTTGGTAAGACTGAGCTTTCTAAAGCGCTGGCAAACTTCTTGTTCGACACCGATGATGCCATGGTACGCATTGATATGTCGGAGTTCATGGAGAAACACTCGGTATCACGATTAGTCGGCGCACCTCCGGGTTACGTTGGTTATGAAGAGGGCGGCTATTTGACCGAAGCGGTGCGGCGTAAACCGTACTCGGTTATTTTGCTGGACGAGGTCGAAAAGGCGCACCCGGATGTTTTCAATATTCTGTTACAGGTATTAGATGACGGACGCTTAACTGACGGCCAGGGTCGCACGGTCGACTTTAAAAATACGGTTATTATTATGACATCTAACCTGGGCTCGGATTTGATTCAGGAGCACGCGAAGGATAATAGTTACGAGCAAATGAAGGCGATGGTGATGGACGTGCTGGCGCATCACTTCCGGCCTGAGTTCATTAACCGGGTCGATGAGACTGTGGTGTTCCACCCACTCGGTCAAAGCGAAATCCGCTCCATTGCTCAGGCACAATTACAGTTATTATATAAAAGACTGGAAGAGCGTGATTATGGTATTGAACTGTCAGAAGAAGCGCTTGACCATCTGGCGAAAACTGGTTTTGACCCTGTGTTCGGGGCGCGACCATTTAAACGAGCGATACAGCACGAGCTTGAAAATCCGTTGGCACAGAAAATTCTGGCGGGTGATTTGAAACCTGGGCAGACCATCCATGTGTCGATGCAAGGTGACCAATTAGTCATAGCGTAAATGCTGCTAAACTGTTACTAACAAACCCGCACTTGTTGCGGGTTTTCTTTTATCAGGCAATTTTCAAGCGCGCTGTTTTCCAACTGAATGACTGTGCTAGACTTATTCTGGTAAGCATTATTATCTATTCAACACGAAGGACACCTCTGCATGGCTACAGACAGTAATAAACGCCGCGGTATTTATTTATTGCCAAACTTATTTACCACCGCAGGCTTGTTTTCGGGCTTTTATGCGATCGTAGCGTCTATGAATGAACGTTATATCGAGGCTGCCGTCGCCATTTTTATTGCGATGGTATTTGATGGTGTCGACGGCCGGGTTGCTCGTATGACCAACACCGAAAGTGATTTTGGTGCTGAATATGACAGCATGGCGGATATTGTTTCCTTTGGTATGGCACCGGCGCTGGTTATGTATAACTACGCCCTGGCTGATTTGGGTAAATTGGGTTGGCTAGCTGCGTTTATCTTTGTTGCCGGTGGCGCATTAAGGCTAGCTCGGTTTAATACTAACCTGGGTAGTGCAGATAAGCGTTACTTTCAGGGACTGGCTATTCCAAGTGCCGCGGCAGTTGTTGCCGGATTGGTATGGGTAGGGACTGAGTACGGCATTGACGGTGCCGATATTGGTAGCTTTGCTGCCTTAGTCACTATTGCGGCCGGCTTATTGATGGTAACTAACTTTCGTTACCATTCTTTTAAAGATGTCGATTGGAAAGGCCGCGTGTCGTTTGTCGTTATACTGGTTATCGTACTGGCCTTTGTTATTGTGGCGACCCAACCGTCGTTGGTATTGTTTGCCATCTTCTTCCTGTATGCGTTGTCCGGGCCGGTATTAACGATTAAAAATGTGAAGCGGTTAAAGCTGGAACATGTGGTTGGCGACAACGATGCCGATGATGCTGACTTTGATGCCAAAGCGGGAAAACGGGAAGAAAGCCAGCAAAGCGATGAAAAAAGCAGCAAAAACGACTGATTTGGTTAGTAACTGACCAGTTAGTTGTTTTTTTATTAAAAAGGTCTTGCAAGGGCAAATAAGATCGCTATAATTCGCCGCCGTTGTCAGGGAGAAAAGGCAAGCGCCAAACGCTGACAACGGCGTTATCAAAAAGCTGAAAAAAGCACTTGACGATAACGAAAAGGGATG
>Ga0208813_1001967_pt1 | contig 9784 bp, 8 predicted proteins | sample MalvireepMed_904_FD_184250 | JGI IMG/M metagenome (GOLD analysis project Ga0208813, IMG submission 184250) | Marine viral communities from the Global Malaspina Expedition - Malaspina viral metaG DeepMed_904 (SPAdes) (version 2) | ecosystem: Environmental > Aquatic > Marine > Oceanic | place... | reverse complement strand
TCCGAATCCTTCACCAAAAAGAACATCAACTGCACCATCGCCGAAAGCCTCGAACGCTTCGCCCCGGTGGTGGAAGAAGCCCGCAAACACGGCATCCCAGTGCGTGGTTACGTTTCCACCGTCATGGGCTGCCCGTACGAAGGCGACATCGCCCCGGAACAGGTGGCCACCGTGGCCAAAGCCCTGTACGACATGGGCTGCCACGAAATCTCTCTGGGCGACACCATCGGCGTGGGCACCCCGATCAAAGCCAAGCGAATGCTCGAAGCCGTTGCCGCCCATGTGCCCATGGAAAAGCTGGCAGCCCACTTCCACGACACCTATGGCCAGGCACTGGCCAACCTGTACGCGGTGCTGGAAGAAGGCGTCAGCGTCATCGATGCCTCCGTCGCCGGCCTCGGCGGCTGTCCCTACGCCAAAGGCGCCTCGGGCAACGTCGCCACCGAAGACGTGCTATACCTGCTTAACGGCCTTGGCATCAAAACCGGCGTCGATCTGGAAAAGCTTGTCGCCACAGGCGACTGGATATGCAGCCAACTGAATCGCCACAACGGCTCAAAAGTCGGCCAGGCACTAGGCGGCAACTGCCAATGATCAAATTGGCGGGTGGGAACAGCTTCCCAGGACTGTCTGCAGCATGGATGCTGCAGTCAAGCGTACAGGGACGTATTCACAGCGTGTCCTGGGAAGCTGTTCCCGCCCGCCAAAGCACCAAACAGGAAGGCTAGGAGCCCAAGAATGAGCAACAAAAACGTAGTGGCCCTCGATCTCCCCATCCCGGAGATCAAAGACATGCCGGAAGACACCCAGAAGTACTTCCAGATCTGCCAGGAAAAGCTGGGCATGATCCCGAACGTTCTCACCGCCTACAGCCAGAACCTTAAACAGCTGGACGGCTTCACCCGCCTGTACAACGAGCTGATGCTTGGCGAGGGTGAACTCTCCAAACTGGAGCGGGAAATGGTCGCCGTGGTGGTCTCCTCCGAGAACAAATGCTTCTATTGCCTGGTTGCTCACGGCGCCGCCGTGCGGGTCCTGAGCGGCGACTCCCAGCTGGGTGAGCACATGGTGATGAACTTCCGCAGCGCCAAGCTGGACAAGCGCCAGCGGGCCATGCTGGATTTTGCATCCCACCTTACCCGCTCGCCGGCCACCGTTACCGAAGACCACATCCAGGCCCTGCGGGATGCCGGTCTGAGCGACCGCGGCATCTGGGATCTCAGCAACCTGATCGGTTTCTACAACATGTCCAACCGCGTGGCGATTGCCAGCGATATGCAACCCAACCCCGAATATCACAGTCAGAGTCGCTAGCAGGTAAACCACCCTGCTCGCCCTCGAATACAAAAACAATGGAGGCAGAGATATGAGCAAGACTCTACCAAGTTATACAAGCGGAACCGCGGAAAAGCCCCTGCTGGGCATGACCATCGGCGAAATGCTAGACCGCACCGCCGCAAAATACCCGGACAACGAAGCCCTGGTGTGCCTGCACCAGGATATTCGCTGGACCTACAAAGAGTTTGTTGAAAAAGTTGACGAAGCCGCCCGGGCCTTTATGGCCATCGGCGTCAAACGCGGTGACCGCGTGGGCATCTGGTCCCCGAACCGCTACGAGTGGACGGTCACCCAGTTCGCCACCGCCAAGGTCGGCGCCATCCTGGTGAACATCAACCCGGCCTACGGCGTTCACGAACTGCAGTACGCCCTGAACCTGGCCGGCATCACCACCCTGGTAACCGCGGACAGCTTCAAAGCCTCCAACTATCGGGAAATGATCTACGAGCTGGCCCCGGAGCTGAAGCGCAGCGCCCCAGGCAAGCTCAAGGCGGACCACGTTCCGGAATTGCGGGCGGTGATCAATGTGCATGAAGACAAGCACGACGGCATGTGGACCTGGAACGAGTTCCTCGGCTTCTCAAGCGACGTATCCCAGGACGATCTGGTAAAGCGCCAGGGCGAACTGCAGTTCGATGATCCCATCAACATCCAGTTCACCTCCGGCACCACCGGTAACCCGAAAGGCACCACCCTCACCCACCACAACATCCTCAACAACGGGTACTTTGTGGGCGAGAGCCAGCTCCTGACAGAAAAAGACCGCCTGGTGATTCCGGTGCCCCTGTACCACTGCTTCGGCATGGTCATGGGCAACCTGGGCTGCATCACCCACGGATCCACCATGATCTACCCCGGCGAAGGTTTCGAGCCCAAGTCCGTCTTGCAGGCCGTGCACCAGGAGAAGGCCACCGCCCTGTACGGCGTGCCTACTATGTTCATCGCCGAACTGGCCGAGCCGGAGTTCGAGACCTACGACCTCTCCACCCTGCGCACCGGCATCATGGCTGGCTCCATTTGCCCGGCCGAGGTGATGAAGAAGGTTAACGGCAAGATGAACATGAAAGAGGTTCAGATTGCCTACGGCATGACCGAAACCAGCCCGGTTTCCACCCAGACCAGCTCACTGGACCCGTTCGAGAAGCAGGTGACCACCGTGGGCCGCACCCAGCCGCACCTGGAAACCAAGATTGTCGATCCAGGCACCGGCAACGTGGTTCCGCGCGGGGAGATCGGTGAACTTTGCACCCGTGGCTACAGCGTGATGCTGAAGTATTGGAACAACGAAGAGAAAACCCGCGAAGCCATCGACGATGCTGGCTGGATGCACACCGGTGACCTGGCCACCATGGACGAAGAGGGCTACATCCAGATCGTTGGCCGCATCAAGGACATGGTCATCCGCGGTGGTGAGAACATCTACCCGAAAGAAATCGAAGAGTTCCTCTACACCCACCCGGCCATCGAAGAAGTACAGGTAACCGGCATTCCCGATGACAAATACGGCGAAGAGCTGATTGCCTGGGTGAAGCTGGCTCCCGACGCGGCGCCGGTAACGGCCGAGGACCTGCAGGCCTTCTGCAAGGGCAAGATCGCTCACTTCAAGATCCCGAAGAACTACAAGTTCGTGGACGAATTCCCGATGACTGTCACCGGGAAGATCCAGAAGTTCAAGATGCGGGAGATCTCAATTGAGGAGATGGGGTTGAACAAGTAACTTCTCCTCGCTGCTTTGCGAAAACCTCAGACCCCGGCTTTGTCGGGGTTTGTTCTTCCTGGCGTACCGCCGATACCCAGAGCTTTCAGCGGTTCCTGCCGTTAATAAAAATCCATTCGTATTTTCTTTGCCGCTCGGCCTTCGCAGCATTTCTTGCTTTCTTTTGAGCCGGAGCATGGCCTTGATATACGCCGACTCAACTGGCCACCTTAGCTATTTTCTTCAGAGTTTCTTTGCTATCGCCAAACGTACATATCGCATCACAGTGCTTACGCAAGTCAGAGAATAAAATATAATGAATTTCGATATTATTGCCCTTGATCGCTGGCCGACTTAGCTGCAACTCCAATTCCTTTTCTCTGTTGTCAGGAATGATAAGAAACAGGGAGGAGGGATCTTCTGGAAATGAGAAGTACAAGTCGGTAAGCCGAAGTATCCCGGAATATATTGAAGTGCTTTTCTCAACCTCAAAAGCGCAAACAATTTTATTTGTGCCTTTCTCAAACCAAATCACGTCAATTAGCGCAATGGTGTTGTTTGTATCTTTATCAACACCTATATCAGGAAATCCTGGCAGACTTATAAATGAAAAACTAATGCCATCATGACATCTTGACCGATCATTTGAAGCGCTGATTACATCATACCCTAACGAGTGGCCAATTTTCAGGAGATGGTATTGCATTTCTGTATGCAGATCTTCCTCTTCTTTTTCATTTGTAACTTCTTTGTGTCGTTTTTTAAGCAGCCTTTCTATTTTTACCTTCTCATCATCAGAAAGAGCGCCCTCATCTCCAACCAAAAGCTTTTTTACGCCAATGTCAAACAGCAAGCCAGAAAATGCCCCGAGATCTCTGGAAAGCATGCCTCTGTACTGGCTGTTTTTTCCTATAATTATCTCCCGCATACGAAGGTATTCCTGCCACGAACCAAGCTTGATATTTTCCTTGAACAAGTGGTTAAACCCATTAACAATTGCAGTATTGAATGGAGGAATAATCTCAGGATGGAGGAAATACAGAATATTAACCACTGCAGGCCCGAGCCCTTTTATTTTTCTTTGATCAAGTCGAATTATTTCCCTTAATATCTGATCTTCCCTTGTAGCATTATAGCAGTTTTCAAGAAACTGGCCGAATATTACCTTATTTTCTTCATTCTCATAAATATCTGGAATGCGAAGCTTTGGTTTCCAGTAGAATGCATGTGACGCCCCAATAAATACCTGCTTTTGCTCGGTAATACAATTTAAGACAAACTCCAGGGACGAGCCTTTGTAATCGTTACCGAATTCTTTCGTCTTAATATCCAGTATTACTTTCTGAACCCCACGACGAATAGAGCGAAAGGCTTTCAAACGTTCATCGTTATTGATAAACCAGGTATTGAATACTGACTCTTTATCGCACTTATATTTTTCAAGCAAACCCTGTAATTCTATATTCATTATATGTTCCGTATTATTTATTACACATCAACAGGCAGCAGAAAACCCGTTTCCGGGCGGGGCTGTGCCCCATGCTGCCAGTCTTGAAGGTCAAGAGAAGCTTAAGGAGAGTCAGCGCTCACCAGCGAGGTCGCAATGCCGTTGCCCCTGAACTCCTCAATCAAGCCCCAGATTCTTTCGGGCTCCGCCAGATAAACCTGATGACCTGCTCCCGCGAGCCGCTCAAATCGTGCATTACTGAAAGCAGGCAGCAATGCAGCTACGTTTTCTATCGGCGCAGACATGTCGTTTTCGCCGTGAATGAGCAGTGTCCTTTTTTCCCCAACTGCCAAACCCAACCGCCATAGATCTGTTTTGACAAGAATTTCGTCAAGGGAATTGTAATAACTTACCCATGTGTGTTTTCGGGCATCTTCGAAAATATCCTGTGGGAGGTTTTTCGGCCGAAACCATTCTGTCAGGTAAAGAGGATGGAAGAAGCAAACGAATTCGAATCTCGAATCCACCGAAACCCGGTCCCACAATGATTGTTTCGCAAATCCGTTTCTGATTTCGTCTGCGTCGGCATAATTGGGAAGGCCGATGGCGGCAAGCCCGTCAAACCAGTCCGGGTGCCTTGCAACGAGTCCGATTGCCAGGATTGCACCCATCGAGTGCCCCATGACAAAGGATCCACCGGAATCAAAGCCCTCAATTCGCAGTACTTTTTCAATTGCCCCTAAATGCTGCTCGAGCGTGTAGGCGTCATTAGGCTTGGGTGAGTCACCGAAACCCAGCAGGTCGATGAGCAACAGCGACTGGGAATCAGGTACCTCGCCCAGCCCCTTTTTCCAATAATTCAAGGACCCCGTCAATCCGTGCAAAAGAACGATCTTATCGGGGCCACTTCCAATTCGTTCATAGTTAAGCCTCATCGTGTCCTGGTCATAGGGAGGCTCAAGAACGCCATCCAAATAACTCTGCAATCCGACTCCTGAAAAAATGAGCAGGATTACCGTAAGGACGATGTAAAGCGTGCGTTTAAGCATAATGATCATGAAGTCGCCCGACCTGATAATGGCATACCCAGTGAATAACGTTTGATACGCAAGCCTGTAAAGAAAACGAAGTAATTCCCGCCATTGCCAGGCTACCGGTTTTCAGCGTCATTCGCGACCAGCTTGTACGGCTCACCATCCTCGTTCTGAAGCTGGTAATCGTACGCCGCCTGGAGTCCGGTTCATCCTCGACTTCCTCCTCGGGCTCACGCTCAATGTAGCGCGGAGGAGGCGGGGGCGCTGCGTTCGAGGGCGTGACACGCGAAACGGGCGAGCCCGTAACTGATCGCGATCAGTGCCGCTCCCAAGAGTGCAAACACCGTGCTTGAGGGAAACTTCATGCCACCTCCGAAAAACATCCATGCCCTTTAACGCTATTCATTCGTGTCAGCGTAGACCGCAACGAGCCCACCAGCCAAACCTCAGCGATTGGCCGGCCCTGCCGTTTTGCCCGGGCTGCTGTACGAAATCGCCATACAGCAGGTGCACAAAACGCTGATCACCTTGAAAACACTGGCCCTGTCCCCAATAAGAGGGTAGTTTGATGCCTCCGCCCGCGGGCCCGGCATCTTCCCTTAATTCACGCAACCACCATCGGGACAGAGCACTATGGCAACCCTTCACAAACCGTTTCAACAGCGGACCGTCTGGCAGTTGACATCGCTGATCACGCTTGTTTTGTTTCTCAGTGGCTGTGGCATCAATAACATCCCCACTTACGATGAGAAAGTCACCGCCGCCTGGTCCCAGGTGGAAAACCAGTACCAACGCCGCGCGGATCTGATTCCCAACCTGGTGGAAACCGTCAAGGGCTTCGCGGCCCAGGAACAGGAAACCCTGACCGCAGTAATTGAGGCGCGCTCCAAGGCCACGTCGATCCAGGTAGACGAAAGCATCCTCAACAATCCTCAGAGGCTGCAACAGTTCCAGCAGGCCCAGGGTGAGCTGAGCAGCGCCCTGAGCCGACTGATGGCGGTGTCTGAACGCTACCCGGACCTGAAATCGAATCAGAACTTCCTGGCCCTGCAATCCCAGCTTGAAGGTACGGAGAATCGCATTGCCGTCGCGCGACGGGATTTCATCCAGGCGGTGGAGCGCTACAACACCGAATTGCGCACCTTCCCGGGCAAGATCTGGTACAGCATCCTGTACAGCGATCTGGAGCCCCGCGCCAACTTCGAAGCCACCACAGAAAACGCGGATGAAGCGCCCGCGGTGGAATTCTGATGGTTTTCCAGTTGAACAAAAACCTGTTGCTGACATTGCTGGTGCTGCTGCCGGCCACCGTCTGGGCCCAGTCCACGCCGGAGTTTCCCGAGCTGACCGGCCGGGTGGTAGACCGCGCAGAAATGCTGTCTCCTCAGGTGGAAGCGCGCCTGAGCCAGATGCTCCAGGCCCACGAGCAGGCCAGCACTGAACAGGTTGTGGTGGTTACCGTGCCGAACCTGCAGGGTTATCCCATTGAGGATTACGGCTACCAGCTGGGCAGGCACTGGGGCATCGGCCAGGAGGGCGAGGATAATGGCGCCCTACTGATCGTGGCGGAGGAAGAACGCAAAATCCGCATCGAAGTGGGCTATGGCCTTGAAGGCCGGCTCACTGATGCTGACTCCTCAGTCATAATCAATCGCATTATTACACCTGCCTTCCGTCAGGGGGATTTTCAGTCCGGTATTGTTAACGGTGCCGCGGCCATGATTCAGGTGCTCGGCGGCGAGCCCATGGCAGCTCCCCAGAGTCAGCAACCGGTTGCACTGCAGGAAAAACCCAAAGCTGGCATGGTCGCGCTGTTCTTCATCATCATGATGGCAGTGGTGTTTTTTATCGGCAGTCGCGGTGGCCGTGGTGGCCGCGGTGGCGCAGCCCTGTTGGGCGCGGCGTTGCTGGGTGGTGCCATGGGCGGCCGTGGCGGCGGAGGCTTTGGTGGTGGCGGTTTTGGCGGAGGTGGCGGCGGCTTCGGCGGCGGCGGGGCCTCCGGTGGCTGGTAGCTCCACACGGGACTCCCAGCGAGCTGAACCCCCTAACCTGACAATGAGAATTATCGAATCATGACACTACTAGACAAAAGCGATCAGGAAGCTGTCACCGCCGCCATCAATGAGGTGGAACGGGAAACCGATGCCGAACTGGTCACCGTGCTGACGGCACAAGCGGATAACTACAATTACATTCCACTGGTCTGGGCCGGCATTCTCGCATTACTTGTGCCAGGCATTTGTAATTATTTCGGCAGCTGGTTCGGCGCCGACATGCTGATGCTGGTTCAGTGGGGCACGTTCGCGCTGCTCAGTCTGCTGTTCCGGATGCCGGGTATAAACACCCGCCTGATTCCCCGGCAAGTGCGCTACTGGCGGGCGTCCAATCTCGCGCGGCGGCAATTTCTTGAGCAGAACCTGCACCACACGGAAGGCAGCACCGGCATGCTGATCTTCGTCTCGGAAGCGGAACGTTATGTAGAGATTCTGGTGGATCAGGGCATTGCCGATGTGCTGGACAACTCGGTATGGGAAAGTATCGTCACAGACTTCACCGCAAAAGTGCATCAGGGGCAGACACGGCAAGGGTTTCTTGACTGCATTGCCGCCTGCGGCAAACTGCTGAAAGAACACGTGCCCGCCACCCACGAGCGCAATGAACTGCCCAATCATCTCGTGATTCTGCCCTGACGGAAAAGGGAGCCTACGCTATGGAGCGACAAGACCCGGATCCTGCGCTCAAGCCGGCATTGATGCAATTGGATATGGCGCTGGCCGAGTTCGCCCGCGCCCGACGTTCTGATCCAAAAGCGTCCAGCCTGGCGCTTCTGGAGCGCGCGCGTATGCTGATGACCCTGCCCGGGGGCTTCGATGCCCTGTACCGGCGGGTCCGCTCGCTGGAATCCGCGGGTATTTTCGGCACCAGCGACTGGGCTCAACCGGCCATCCTGCAGCCGGCACTGGCCAAGCACTCCCTGCGGGAGGCCGGTGCGGTCACCACCATCGTGGAGGCCATCAGCGAGCTGCGCATGCTGGCCGTCTCCCGTGGCGATTATTTCCATCCCGGCATTTCCGCCGAGCAGGCACGACACTTCCTCACCCAGGTGATGGCCCTGAATCTGGACCTGCTCTCTGGTCAACTCACCGAAGCCGACCGGGAACGCCCGAAACAGCTCGGGATGATTGTTCAGGAACTCTACCGGTATCTGATCTCCCACCTGGGGTACGAAAGCCTGCTGGACAGCCTGGTGGCCGAAGTGTGGCGTTTGCTGGATCAGGGGCCGGTTCAGGTGGACAGCATCTGCGAGATGATCGGGCAGATCGCCAAGTGCCTGTACGACCCGACCATCAGAACCAGACGCAATTCCGACGCCACCCGGCTGGTAAAGGCCCTGTTTGCTCCCACACCCGCCAGCTCCGAGGATCCGGGGCTTGCCGTCTATGAACAACGCCTGAAAGACATGGACGACGTGGCACTCTCCTCAGAGGCCACCTACTTTGCCCGGAGTATGTTCGATACCGGCCTGGCTTCTCCCTATCACGCGGTGATGCTCCGGTTCCTGCGCAGCACTGGTCAGGACGACCTGATACCCAACACACTGGGCCTGACCATGACCGGCCTGGACGATCTCTACTGTTACACCGAGCTCGTTCATGCCCTGATTGACGAAGCCATCTACCCGGAAACCTGCCAGGCCGTTTACGGCCTTACCATGATGCTGGAGCGCGGGTCATTGTTTACCCCCTCCGTTGCCCAGGCCCTGTGGCGGCAAATCAATCTTCGCCCCTCTGCGGAAACCGAACAGACCCTCGTAGAAGCATTCGGCGATGCACGCCCGCCGAGGGTGTTCCTGCTTGCCGGGGTTATCAATCTGCTGGGTCAGCCGCTGGGTGTTGGCCAGGGCAACAACCCCACCTGCCAATCTGCCATCGGTCTTTCCATGTGGGCGTCGAACGAGGCCGACTACCTGCTTCAGGTATTGACCTGGGCTGCCAGGGACAATGAGGTGCTGAGCCGGTTCGAAGGCCAGGAAGTGTCCTCCAGGAATCTGGAACCCGGGCTGGTGAAAGGCACACCGGTGGACGTGGACCCGGTATCGCTGGTTCTCATTCCTCATCTGGATCGCATCTACGGCGAAATGTGGCGCCGCTGTGAAAACCGCGATGACGATGCCCACCGCTGGATCAACCCGGAGTTCTACGGCTGGTGGGTAAGCCACGGCTTCCGCGTGGTGGCCGATGTGCAAACCGGTGAGATACAGGACTATAA
>Ga0208813_1001947_pt1 | contig 9860 bp, 7 predicted proteins | sample MalvireepMed_904_FD_184250 | JGI IMG/M metagenome (GOLD analysis project Ga0208813, IMG submission 184250) | Marine viral communities from the Global Malaspina Expedition - Malaspina viral metaG DeepMed_904 (SPAdes) (version 2) | ecosystem: Environmental > Aquatic > Marine > Oceanic | place... | reverse complement strand
GTTTTGATGGGGAAATCAGGCAGCCTGCCAAGGTGGCAGCTTTGCCGTGGAATCAGTGGCAGCTTTCGCGTGGAATGGGTGGCAGGCTTCGTCTGGAATCAGTGGCAACCTTGGTCTGGAATACGCAACTTGGCCCAAACTCTTGATTACCTGTATCCGCAGATGAGCTGATCGCATATATCATCGCCTGCTCTTTCAGAATGCGGCTCAATTCATACAGCTCAATGCACTGAGCCTCATCAAACTTAGCATCATCCGGGGACTCATCCGACGCCAGGACAGCATGAACATATTCGAGCAGAAACTGGGATTCGTTTATTGCATTCTTTTGACCCTCCGTCGGGTCGCCCTCCGCTCTCTCATGGTCTTTGCTTCCAATTGCGGTTAAACGCTGACCATAGATGTAGCCAAGGAGATCATGAGGCGGCATTCGGACGATTATCGCGCGCATGTGAGCAGCGATCCGCTCCATCTCATTCAAAGCGGCCTCTGCCGCTTCCATCCGCTTTTCCTCGGAACTTAGGGACATCAACGACGTGTCTGGCAAAGCAAAGCCTCCATCGGACGAATTCTGCTGCTCATAGAGTGAAGATAGCATGACAATTTAAGGCGTATTGGATCGGTCAACTGGTCATCAGGGCGTATACACCAATTCAAGCCAGCCACGAATTTGATGTCGTTCGCGTAGAAAATGCCCGTCCACGCATAAAGGACTTGCAAACGTCCCAACACTGGGTTGCTCGTCGGTGGCCTGGCAACAGTTTAAAACCGGTTTGAACTTCCCCAAGTCTTTAGTCCAACGGTTTCTTCTCAGTGACCTCTACAACATGTAGCGTTGCGGAAGAAAGCCCCGGCGTCTGTTATCTTCAGGCGCTGTCAGCGTCATTAAGGTTTGCTACACGAATTATCCAACCTTCCGGGGTCATCGCAGTTGGAACGTTATTAAACGCGTCCGCATGTTCACGAACTACCTCAGTGACAAAGTCGGTCGCATCGACCATCCTCGTGCCAGTCTGTAAAAGGAGCTTCCAAGCCACTCTGGGGTATGTCGTCCTGAATTGTTCATCTGTGTACTTCAAGAGGCAGAGCCTTTCATTTTCAGATAGATGAATCGAGGGCTGATCCTGGCGTGACGATTTCATTTCAACGAGCAAGAGTCGAAGCTGACCATCGTATTGGTCAAAATCCAAGTAGTCATAGCCCAGCCCATCCCAACGGTTAGCAAGGTGTAGGATGGTCTGCCACTCTTCTTCCGTGCAAGGTAATTGAGGGAAGCTAATACCCTCCAGCAGTTTAGAATTAGATTCTGAAAGGCGTGCATATTCCTCGCCAACCATATCCAACAACTTTTTCTGCTCATGCAGGCCCAGTGCTGACGCCTTTTTTGCCGCATGAATTGTGTTCAATTTCTCAGCAATTTTCCCACTTCTGGATTTGTTGAGTTGTGCCGTTATCCGCTCCTCCTCCGAAGACACCTCGAAAATCCGATCAGGGTATTGCCGAGACCGTTCCAGAGGTTTTATCTCGGTAAGGTCCAATTCAGAGATCGGTGTTGTCTGAGGCTTCAGACCCAATTCCTCTGCTTCCCGTTCTGATTTTCGAAGTTCGCCATCTAGGCGGCCTATCAAGCCGTTGAATTCCTCTTCGGTTATTCCAAGCTTCGTCAGGATCCATTGTAGAGGATCAAAATCGTATCTAAATCGTACTGGGTCTTCTTGGATCAGGGATATCCACTCTGATTCATCGAAATCGCCAAACGCATCTGTAACGGCCAATTGCTTCAGATGATGACTTACAAAGTCGAGCAGCCGGATCTGATTTACAGATTCCGGGTTCAAAGGACTTAGATGAGCGCGAAATTCACCTGGTAGCATTTTCTTAATATGATCAAAGCCCATTCCGCAGCTTTTCAGAAGTGTTTGATCCCGCCAATTGGCTTTTGAGAGTTCGACGCCCGTGACTTCTGACAGTCTGCTTATCAGAGACTCGAGCTTTTTCTCGGGTAGCCATTGTTCAATGACCGCCCGGGCGTCGGCAACGGCATTATCAGAGAGTTCAAAGACGTCTAGGGATTCAGCTGAATCGATAATTTGTTTGAAGTGGACAGCTAATTGGGGACGACGAAATACCTCTTCGGCAAACCACTCACTTATCCGGTGTCTGAATTGACGGCAAGCGTACTCGGCAGAGCGCGAAACATAAAGAGTTAAATTTCTTTTGGAATCGGGCCGTAACGGCTCCCACAGCAATTGGGCTTCGGTGAGAAGGGTCGATGTTGATCGCAGCTCTACTTCGTCAGTTCCTAGCTTTTCATCTTGTTGAGCGTACTCACCTTCCCAAACAACGAGCGTTTGCCAGCGCTTCTGGAGCGTCGATTCATCAACTTCTGCCAGGCCTGGCAAATCCCCATAACAGGCAAAGGCAAGAAAATTTGGGAGATATTCATTCTCAAGCAAGCGGCGGAGGGAATTACTTTCAACGAATTCTGAACCGACAGTGATTGGACTTTTTAACGAGACCTGATGAACTCGATTAAGCCTGGATGCAAGAGTTCCTAGGTCTCCGTTGGCAAGCCAAAAATAATGCTCGCCATCTCCTATCTTAGTTCTGGTTTTTCTGAAGGCCTCTGGTATGTACCAAACCCTGTCAGATGGGCCTGCAATTCCTCGTCGGCGAGATTTACTCTTCTCGTAGAACAGAGGAATTCTGTCCAATAGATCAGCCGATACTCTATGCTCTGACCTAAGGAGCACCCTATTGATTTGTTTTATTAGTTGGCGGTAGACAGACCTTGTTGCCCCAGATATATGCGGGTCGTTTCTGCACCCATGAGCGATATTCTCCAACGTTCCAATTAGCTTCTCTAGATCACCCGTTTGATCCACTGAGCGCACGCCTAGCTTGTCTAAAAAGGATTTTTCTAGGAGAGAAACTGAGTCGGAATCGATTATTGGAAAGCCCCGGACATTTCCCTGCACTACGCCAAGATAGGCTTTCGAAGGCTCAACAAACCCTACTGCGCCCGCAGATACCTCTAGCCAAGGTTGATTGGCCTTTTCGTTTAACGCCCTACTGACCCCTGTTCTTTGGTAGTCGCTACTCATCCATACGTCGTACGATTCGGCGAATAGTGTCAAAGCTTTTGTTCCGGATTCGGGGTTTTGGTCTATCACAGGTATCTGCCACTGGCCGATCGCCCCTTTTGAGACGAGTGGAACTACATCCCACACCCCCCAATATTTCAGGATGCTAAGGTAATTAGAGCCGAGAATTTCTTTGCAGGCCCTCTCATCAATTTGGCTTACCCGCTCCAAATCCAGACACATTGATAGACTCGGAATGTGGTTGGTCATGAAGGAATCGCTCACGGGAGCCCAGGAACCCGAGGGTAAAACCGGAACTAGCAATCTCTGGGAGGGGAAGACTTCATCCTTCCCAAGGAATCGCCAATTTGTGTGCCTCAGTGAACCTTCATCTGGATCTGGAGCATAAATGTCGCGAGCCGCTTCCAGAAAACGACGCTTCGAGGCGTCAGACGGGGTATCAAGCTGGCCTCTTACAATTGCACGTAGGATTGAGGTGGCGTCATATTCGGCCCAAACGCCACGCTTCTTTAATATCTCTGCGACGTTCGCAGAGCCGGGAAAACGCCAATCTGTAACAACAATACCCGGCAGATCAATGGAGGCTCCCTTTAAGTTGCCAGCCACTCTGCCCCTACAAAAAAGCCCAGTGCTTGAGTTGGTCGCCGATGATGGGCCTGGTAAGGAGCATGTTCCGGTGACAATGGGATCATCTTGAGAGCTATCTCTATCAAGTATAGTTGGAACAATTTTCAGGTCTTCCTTAGAAAAACAAGCCAAATACGGATCAACTGAATGGAGGTAGTGGTCATCCCACTTAAAATAATGTCCGTTAGCTTTAGGAGGAATGTACTCACCGACTAACTGAAAGAGTTCGTCAAAGTAACTCTTTCGGGGGGAAATAGTGTTCGAAGTCGCAGCACAAATTAACTTAGAAAGTTCCTGCCCATTTCCCGTTAGGCGCTCAGAGAGGGCATTAGCAAGGATTCCCCTACCGCGAAGCACCCTGAAAATATATTGAAGCTTGGCGACCCCAGGTTCGCATAGAATAGCGGCGATCAACGCATCAACGGCGGCATCAAGTAGTAAGCGGTTATAACGGTTATTCTGGAAGTCTATCTGCTTTCTGGATTCCGAGAGGTAAAAATCACCTTGAATATGAAGCGGACTTCCGGTCTCAACCTCGGTGGGAAGGTATCCATGAAATTTCCCCGACGGTATTGATTGATCCTCCGTCGGAAGAGGGAAAGCAAGAACCAGTCTCGGATCGCGGTCAAGTTCGAAGCCCAGGCTAACCATAGCTTCTTTTAAGTCGTGCGAGCGGGGACTTGTATCCACGTCGACTCGAATCCAATTGTCGGTCGAGGTAAAGAGATGTTTGTTAATTTCCTCGGATTCGGACCTTACAGTAAGGTTTAATGGAGCCGCGTCAGTACGGATATCACAGACGAAGTCGAGTGGTGCGGATTTCAACTCTTGAAGGGGGCCAGAGAGAAGCAGGTCGAAGGCGTCTGGTTCAATGTCCTCAAGTTCAATGGCTGTTACGGCCCCCTCCTCTTTCCACGCAGGATTAGAAATAAATTCGGGAAAGTAGAATGATGGGGCCCGACCGTAGAATTTTTTCTCCAGGGTGGAGTTTTCTAGAGTACTTCTGATCAGCTGAGCGGACTCAATATCTTCCCACTGATTAAGGTGTTTGGCTTCGAGTGGCCAGCGTAATCGTATTGCCCAGGTTCCTGTATCGGCTTCACCTTTAGTTCTTATCGAGACAGAACGGCAAAATTCCCAGACCGACTTGAAACCAACCCCTTTGTTTCCGATCGCTTCGCCTGGCTTTTTGTTGCTGGTGTCAATTGAGCAAAGAGCCTTTAGATCTGAGCGAGGCTCCTTTTGCCTTGCGCAGGCTCCAAAGGGTTTTCCATCATTAGCCACCGTGAGTGACCGTGAGGCAGGGTCGACGATTATCCAAATATTGGCTTCAGCACGATCCACTGCGTTTTGAAGTAGCTCATATAGAACTCTTCCACGATAGTCGTTGGTTACAGCCCGCTCGTGCGCGATGTGCCCAGCTACGGTGTCAGGGTGGTCCTGGTACAGTTTGCATTTTTCACGGACCATCTCACCGACAATGGACTTAACGAGCATAGATCTTTCCTTGATTTTAGTTCAGTCATCCATCAAAGATGGTAGTTCTAAAAATTTCGCGAAAACAGGTGGGTAATAGCTTTATACCCCCTGCCACCCAACCAAGGTTTTGGATCGAGGCAACCAACTTCCGCTGGGAGGTTGGCTTCCCTTGATTTGCTGATCCTCACCCAAAATGCCCCGTTAAGCTAATATTTATTTAGTTGTTAGTGACTTGGACTGGTTTCTTCCAGTATTCTTGAGGTTTCGCGCTCTAGTTAGTTAACTAACCTAGTCAGGCACGTGAGACCATTCAACAAATACCAATCCTACCGATGCTGCAATCACTAAACACTTTAAGCCTCGCTTTCGGGCATCTGACACGTTTGCTTTCGCTTGGCATATTCTTCATCTTCAATGCCGTAGTCGCTGTATCAAGCTACGTGCTTCTGGTTTCAGCGACTTTTGAATACAGCTACGGGCAAGATGATCTTGCTATGGCTGACTTGATCGGTCTGGCGCTGCTTGCCTTGGCCACGTGGCGTTACTTCCATCGCGGGAAACAAAGCCAGACCACACTATGGCCCCTTCTGAAAAGATTCGCCTTCACACTTACCTTTATTACATTGGTTCTGCTTTCGGTAGTGGGAGTTTTCGCCTCTATTGCACTCGTAGAACCCGAATTGGCAAACGAGCATTTAACCGGGGGAGCGGATGACCTGCTGCTTTATGGAATTTTCGGCACCTTCATTATCGCGATTTACGGTGCTACGCCCTTACCTCCGCTGTCTTTTCAAACTCCTGTGCCAAGCAAACAGTTCTCTGGGCGACAAGACGATAGGCATGCAGGCAACAGCTGCTCAGAACCGGAGCCCCCAACTCTTGACCCGTCAGCCGAAAAACAAGTGTAAGGACGCAATGTGAATTTAAGATCCATAATTCTGGGGTTATCCATCCTGGCCGCTTCCCAATCCCTTTTCGCCAAGGAAGGGCCATTCGAATATAAGGATGCCAGTCTGCTGGTCAAATCATGCCAGGAGGCGGTGGACGTATTTTCTTCGCATGAGAAAACAGGCTACTTGGCGGCTTATAGGACATCCCTTTCCGAAGCGCTAAGGGCTGGTTACTGCATCGGCGTTCTTGAGCAGTTTGCCGATGCTTACGATCAATATTGCGTGGGCAGTGCAGACTGGTTCGAAAATGCCAAGCGCATTGCATCATTGAATTTAACAGCACGTGAAGCAGTTACAACATCAACAATGGACATTCTTGAAGAGTATGCCTGTGGATACTGAGGGGCTCACCGTCCCGGAGGCAATTCGGAAACTCTTTGGTGTTGATGTGGCGAAAGAAAGCCACTTACTTAAAGACAAGGCCACGTCTTTCGTCCGCAATGGACTGATCGCCGTACGAAAAGAGCAAAAGGTCCATCGGCCTGCTGTCTATTTGGAGAGTGGCCAGGGCGTCACCCTTCACAATGCTCTGGTTTTGAATGCCGTGTTTCCCAATCCGAAAGACGTCAAACGAATCTTTGAGGATGACCAATACCGCAATGAGTGCGCCAATGTTGTTAAGAGTTTGCTGACCAATCGGGAATCGGTCGTGGGCCAAGCCCTTCAATCCGGGGCGTCAGAGCAGATGGTCGCGTTCCTTGCGGATACCGAACGAAATTTGCGAGACGAACCCATCCCTAACCCATTTCAGGTCCTCCCCCAGGTCGCTCTTGGGGAAAACACCACCCTTCTCCACGCCCTCCTCGTTCAGGCTGCCTCGTTGGAACCTACAGATTCGTTTCTCCTCGCCTATCTAAACGGAGACTGGGACGCCGCCCAAGAGCTATCCTCTCAGCTATCTTCCGGCAGCGCCGAGTTGCTCGCCCTCAAAACCGAAGTAGATCGGAAGCTGACAGAAGCCCGTGAGTTCAGTGAGTTACTAAGTTTTTTCCGAAAAAGATAAAAATTTTCCTCACAGCGGTTGGTAGTGCATTGCACTGATTGATTCTGATCACCGGGCATTAAAGCCCGTTTTTGATCAAACCAATCGTGTTGAGGAAAATACTATGAAGGTCAAATTTGTTGGTGCTATTGATGGTGTAACCGGTTCTTGTTCTTGGCTCAAACATGAAGCTTCAGGCACCCAACTGTTAGTGGACTGCGGGATGCACCAAGGGACCCACGACACACAATTCAAAAATTACGAGAAATTCCCTTTCTGCCCTTCTGAGATCAAGTATGTCCTTCTGACCCACGCCCATATCGACCACTGCGGCCTATTGCCTCGCTTGGTCAAAGAGGGGTTTCGTGGCCACGTGTATTGCACGGCAGCCACACGAGATATCGCAAAGCTCCTTCTTGCCGATTCCGCCCGACAGCAGAACGACTATAAGCAGCGCCACGTGGATCAAATTAAGTGGCATGCCATCGACCAAAACGACTTTTCGTGGAGAAAGATGCTGCGACTAGCTGATGGACTCAGCGTCAATTTCATGCGCAGCAGTCACGTACTAGGGGCTGCCATGATTTCGATCGCTTGGCAGACCAGCGAAATCGATGAAAGCGGTAAACCGCTCCTGAAGAGCATTTGTTTCAGCGGCGATATTGGATGCCAGGATAAAACTAATTGCCACCTTCCCCTGATGAAGGACGGGTTTGAGCCCTTCCCTAATGCGGACTACTTGGTTGTTGAGTCCACTTATGGCGCTACGGTGCGAAATCCAGAGTTCAAGGTCGCTCAGAACAGACTGGCTGCTCTTTCAGATGCTGTTAAACACACCGTTTTTGCTAAATGTGGAAAAGTTTTTATCCCAAGTTTTTCGTTTCACCGGGCTCAGGAAGTTATCGCGGATTTTATCTGGCTGGCTGAGCAAGAGGCTTCCGAAGATGAGCCAATGTTTGACCAAGGTCGCCCACTGAGGGTGGCACTGCACAGTTCCCTGGCAACAAAGCTCTGCAAGGTCTTTGGTCAGTATTTGGACGCTCGAGTGTCCTCAGGAAAGTACCAATATCTGAACAATGAGCTTCCAGAGAGGATTGGCATGAGTGGCGAGCAGCTATCCAAAGTGTTCAGAGAGTTGGGATCGGGACGCACAGTCACCCTTCCGGGCCTAGAAATAGAGCCAGTATCCGGAGGTCGACAAGATACAGATCGGGCTCGGGATTGGGCCGATGTCATCGTTGCCAGCGCCGGTATGTGCGATCACGGACCAGCTAAGCATCATTTGGAGGAACTCGGGCAAAATCCGAAAAACACATTGCTCACCACTGGATTCATGTCGGCAAGTTCAGCAGGCAAGAGATTTGTTACCAATGCACTGGATCCTGAGAGTGACCGGAATGGGGCCGAGGTAATTGAGATGTCCCATTTCTACTCAGCACACGGGGATCAAACAAAGCTTCTTGATCACATATTCAACTTGGAAGGCTACACCTCATTAATGAGAGAGACCGTTGTTTTCATCAACCACGGTGAAAGCAATGGCAAATCAGCCTTCAGGGAAGCCGTTGAAAAACGTGCCAGCCAACGAAAACCAAGTGACCGAAGGGTTTCCGATATCCAGGTAGCCAACGGACAATGGTTTAACCTGGATACCCGGTGTTACGAGGATGGCCCAAGGCCCGAAGACGAGTTGAAGAAAGCGATGTTCGAGAAGGGGCTGAGCGCAGAGGATGTAAAAAAATTGATCGAGCAGCTTTCATAGTCGACAAGTATGAAGCAGACTTGCGTTAAACTCGCATTTTAATTGGTGTTTTAAGTGAGTGGCTAAGCCTTTAGCCACTCACCTCTCTGCCGAAAACAAGGACGGAATCATGAAGGCTGCACCAGAGCCACCCAACCTCGATAATAGGGTCGAGTCTTTTTTTGTTGACGAAAATGCCAACTTCTTCCGCCCATTGGTGGGGCGCTATCGCGAAGTTGTGGTTTCGTGCCTTCGTGAATTGTATTCCCGGCTATACAGCTGGGATGCTGACTACAACGTGCACCTTAACCGAGAAGACGTCCTGACCATTATTCAAGGTGCGATAAGCCGTACGGCGATACTTGAGAGCGATCCGGATATGGATGCTTCTGATGAGACCTATCTGCTTGTTTTCACAACGGAGCGAATTTCGGGCGAAACTTTAATCACCATAAGCGCCATACAAGTTTAGAATCGCCAACAACTTTCCCTGCGGCTCATTCACGGGCAGCTATTCCTTTTCTGCGGTTCAGGATCCTGAGATGCCAGTTCTTGATGTTGTTCTGATTGCGGTTGCGGTACTTGCGCTTCTTGGCGTGATTTTTGAAGAAGTCATCCACGTTAATAAGGCAAAGACCACCCTGTTTTTTGGCACACTGAGTTGGGTGTTGCTGTTTCTGTTCAGTTCCAGCCCGGATGAAACTGCCGCGGTCTCTGCCGGGCTGTCTGAAAGTATTGCCGAGATTGCCGGGCTCTGGTTGTTCCTGGTGGCGGCGATGACCTTCGTGGCTTACCTGAACAAGAAAGGCATGATCGAGAACATGATCTATCTGATCATGCCACGCAAAGTGACGGAACGCCGGTTGCTGTTTCTCACCGGCCTGTTCTGTTTTGTGTTCTCGTCCCTGGCGGACAATATCACCGCTACCCTCGTTTCCTGCTCACTGATCCTGTCCCTGAACCTTGAACTCAAGAAA
>Ga0208813_1001944_pt1 | contig 9876 bp, 12 predicted proteins | sample MalvireepMed_904_FD_184250 | JGI IMG/M metagenome (GOLD analysis project Ga0208813, IMG submission 184250) | Marine viral communities from the Global Malaspina Expedition - Malaspina viral metaG DeepMed_904 (SPAdes) (version 2) | ecosystem: Environmental > Aquatic > Marine > Oceanic | place... | reverse complement strand
GAGAAAACGACTTCAGGAAATTGACTGAACGTGAACACCCGGGGTACAAACCTCGGTGGGTGATGCGTTAAGAAAAAGGGTGTTCACGTTCAGCCAGAATGGGCGTTCACGTTCGCCGGAATACGCAGTCGTGTGACGTTTGAGGAAACACTGGTTTTGCCAAAGGTTGGGCGTAGCCGACTACATCTGTGTAAAGATGGCTCACCAAGGGTGATTAAAGCCGTTGGATTACAGCGTAATGATAGGGAATTTGTATTGCTAGAGGTGGATGCCTCGGATGGAGTGAAAATGCTTTCTACCAAAGTGTTGACTGGTGTTGATAGCGAAACATGGCAGAGTGATTTTGACCGAATACGACGTGGGGTAGTGAAGAGCTCCTTGAACTGGCCAAATGGTTTGTTGGATCAGTTATATGGACAAGATGGGCATAGAGGGGTGAATCATCCGAAGGGACTGAGTGAGTTGGAGGTGTTGAGAGAAGATATGGAAGGGTGGGCTGAAAGAGTTATCTAGATGAGGGGAGGTTAAGTCGGTTAGTTGTTGTTTAAATTTTGTGGTGGACCAGTAATATTTCTTGGTTTTTTGTTAGTCGTACGCAGGATAGAAATTTAGTGGATTAGTACAAATAAGAGTGGAACTATGATTATTCAATATGAAGTTTATTCAGATAAAAAAGAAGATGTTGCTCTTGTGGCTAAGTATTGGGCAAAAGATGAACATGGAAAATTTGAGCACAAAGTGGCCAGTCTGATCCCTTATGGGGATATTACAACTACCTCAAAGCTTACTAAGTACATTAATACGATATCTAAAGCTTGGTATGAGCCGTTTCGATGCAAAAGATGTGAGGAGCATATACGAGTATGGTCTCGTACTACTCCTCTTCCAAGACACAATCAAACTTGTGATCATTGTTGGCAGACTCTAGAGAATGAGAGGAGATATTTGCTCCAAAAGAAAGCGGAAGAGGCACAGCGTAGAATAGATCTAATAACCAAAGAAAACAAACATTTAAGGGTTGACTACACTTCAGTGGCTGATGATGCCGCATTGTTACTACTGGCTTTAAGAAAAGCAGTAAAGCCAAAGTTCCTGTGGGAGTCATTTGAACTGAATGATTGTAAAGGATTAGCCCCTACTAATATTGATGTGTTCATGCAAATAACGACTAAGCCATCCAGCTTTGGCCAAATTAAGCCGTCTGCAAAAAGGCGGCTTTTTTATTTTCTGGGCTTTTCACGTTAGCCGGTAATAACGACTTCCACACCTTGAGCTTCGATTGCAGCCAGTTGATTGTGATTGGCTTTTGAATCCGTAATCAAACGGTGCTTAGCATTCCATGGCGCAATTCTAAAACTAGCGAAAGCATCAAGCTTTGTGTGATCAGCGAGAATGGTTACTCGACTGGCTGCTGCAATAAATGCGCGATTCATGGCTGCATCTTCGTTATCGCGCATGTAAAAGCCATTTTCTGAAATAGCATGTACCCCTAGAAAGGCTTCCCGAATCTGAAAGTCGTCGAAGCGCTCTTGATCAGGACGTGCAATGGCGGCTTGCTTTCTCATATCCAGCCGCCCCGACAAAATGTACACGTTAGCGTTGCTGCTTTGCCCTAGGGTGGTGGCTACTGTTAGCCCATTTGTAATTGCGTGCAAATGTTGATGCCCTCGCAAGGCTTGTGCCATCGCGTGTGTGGTAGTACCTGCATTAATCAAAATACTGTCGCCGTCAGAAACATACTGGGCAGCGCATTCTGCTATGGCCGCTTTTTCTACAGCTTGTTGATGATGTCGATCAGCATAACTGTACATCTCGTAGAGAGCATTGCCTTCGGCTAGCACCTCTTGTGTGGCAATGGCCCCTCCATGGGTACGTTCAAGTAAGCCTCGTTCCCCTAACTCAAGCAAGTCTCGACGAATCGTTACTGGCGAAGTGGCGAATTCGCTTGCTAAATCACGTACGGTCACAGCGCTGGTTTGCTGCATTAGATTGAGGATGCGTTGTTGTCGTTCGGCTTTAAGCATGGTGGGCACTTGGGAGATAAGTGTTTAGCAAAAATAACTAACGAAAGAATCGAGTTGGCTTGTAGCTTAGCATGTATCGGATGATCTTTTATGATCGTTTATGTTTGGTATTTGATCGTTTGTTCACGAAATTGTCATATTTGGTCCGTAAAGTACGGGTCATGAACAGACATACACCTCAAAACATGATCGTTTTCGATCTTGATGGAACCCTGCTGGATACGTGGCCTAGCTTGCTGGCTGCTGTTATGGCATTTGATCCGTCGGGGCGAGCCTTGCTTAAACCGTTTCAATTAAAGCGGTGTTTAAGCGATGGTATCGCGCCGATGCTGTCGTTAGCACTGAGCCAACTGCAGCGCGACAGCGATCCTAATTCTTCTGATTTTCAGCAACTGTTGCACAGTTACGAGCAGCACTGGCTGTGTACAGCTAAAGCCTTTGAGGGAGCAGAACAGCTGTTGCAAAGCTTGCAGCAAGCTGGTTATCGCATTGGTTTATGCACCAATCGAGACCCTCGGAGCACTGGCGTGTTATTGGAGCATTTTGGATGGGAAGGGATGTTCGATGCCAAAGTGCACTTGGGTGATTGCGTAACAGCTAAACCCTCCCCCGAACCGCTATTAAAAACCTTGCAGTTGTTGGGGGGGAGCGTTGAAAAGTCGTTGTTTGTGGGCGATTCACCCGTAGACGCATTATGTGCGGCTCGAGCCAAAGTGGCCTTTGCTGCGCATTTGGCTGGCTATCACACTTCGCGCAATGAGCTTGAGCCTTGCCGAGTTGCTTTTAGTCATTATCACGAGCTAGCACGATGGCTGCCCTCACATCACCCCGTCTTAATGGAAGCTTGAAATGATGGATATCGAATTAAACGCCGTATCGAAGCACTATGGATCAACCACTGTTTTAAATGAGCTGTCGTTAACCATACGAAATGGTGAGTTTCTAACGTTGCTCGGAGCCTCGGGTTGCGGTAAGTCAACGTTGCTTAAATTGCTGGCAGGGTTAGAGCAGCCCAGTTCAGGGTCAATCCGTAAGGGTGATGTTGATCTAAATACGCAAAGCCCTTCGCAGCGGGATTGTGCAATGGTGTTTCAGTCTTATGCGTTGTATCCGCATATGACGGTGGGCGATAACATTTGTACACCTCTCTATATGAACACCATGAGTTTCTTGCAACGATTACCCGGTGTACGTTGGATAAGCCCGAGTGCACGACGGCATGTACGGGTGGCACAGGAGCAGGGCCTTAAGGTGGCAGAGATTCTAGGTATTGCTCATTTATGGGCCCGTAAACCTGCCGCGTTATCCGGAGGGCAACGACAGCGAGTGGCCTTAGCCAGAGCCATGGTGCGTCGCCCGTCATTATTTTTATTCGACGAGCCACTCTCTAATTTAGATGCCAATTTGCGTCAGTCGCTTAGAGCGGAAATTCGACAATTACATGATGAGCTTGGCGTGACCTTTGTTTATGTCACCCACGATCAACATGAAGCTATGTCGATGTCTGACCGCATTGCCGTTATGAAAGGAGGGCATGTATTACAACTGGGCACGCCTACCGATATATACAACACGCCGCAGCATCGGGATGTTGCGGCTTTTGTAGGTGCCCCCCGTATCAATTTTCTATCTATCGAGCACGACAGTTTAGGTCGGCCTAGCTTGCAGGGGCAAAGCTTAGAAGGGCGCTTTCCGGCCGGTGTGGCAGAACTTGCTTTTCGTCCACATGTGGCTAGCTTGAAGCCGCAACCCAACAGCTTATGCCTTAAGGGCAGAGTGCTGTTGTTGGAATATACAGGCGCAGAGCAACAGATAACCGTGCAGACTCCGGAGGATATCAAAGTGACTTTGGTTGTAGCGGATGTAGGAGCATTGCGTACTGGAGACGCACTTAGTTTCTATGTGCCGGTGTCAGGATGCCATGCTTTTGAGGCTAATGGATCACGACTTAGGCCAGCACATACAACGTTATCGTGCTCAGCGTAGGAGAAAGCAATGCGTCTCAAACCTACACAACTTGGTTTATTGCTGGGGCCCAGCATGTTGCTGACTGTGCTGTTATTGCTCGTCCCTCTATTAATTGTGGCGGTACTTTCGCTTACCGATTGGCAGTTTGGAGCCAGCACATGGAACTGGATTGGCTTTTCAAATTATGCCGAGCTTTGGCAAGACGATACGTTTAGGAAATCCTTCGCTAATACGATGAGTTACTTAGTGATGGTGTCAGTGGGATCTATAGCTATCGGTTTGGGCACCGCTTTGCTGATTGAGTCGCATGAGTCCTTAAGAACGTTTTATCGAACCGCTTATTTTTTGCCAGTCGCCTCGACTTTAATTGCTATGGCCGTGGTTTGGCAGTTTTTGATGCATCCTAGTGTGGGCTTTATTAATCAGGTTATCGGCTGGTTTGGTTTCGCTCCTCAGAATTGGCTTAAAGATTACGATCTGGCTCTGATCTCCTTGGCCGTAATAGGTATTTGGCAAATGTCAGGCTTAGCCATGGTGATGTTTATGGCAGGGCTAAAAGGTATCCCAACTGAATTACGTCAGGCCAGCCTATTGGATGGGATGGATCATCCTGTTGACCGTTTCTTTAGATTGATTTTGCCGCTGCTCGGTCCGACCAGTTTATTTGTGGTGACAGTGTGCGCAATTCGCTCACTTCAAGTATTTGACATTGTCCATGTCTTAACGAGTGGCGGGCCGAATAAAGCAACTGAAGTACTCCTGCATTCCATCTACAACGAAGGTTTTGGTTTTTTCAGAATGGGTTATGCCTCGGCAATGACGGTGGTTTTTGTGGCCTGTGTCTTTGTATTCACCATGTTGCAGCAGGCAGGTATGGAAAAGAGGACGCACTACGCATGAACGCTTCCAACAGTATTGTTAAACCGTGGCTGCTGGTACGTCATCTAGTATTGATGACCGGAGCCGTCATTTATCTATTCCCGTTTATCTGGATGCTTTCCACGTCGTTGAAACCGGCCGATGAAATTTTTATAGATGGCTTTCATTTGTTGCCTCAGAACTGGGCAGCCATAGAGAACTATAGTGCTGCGCTTACACAGGTACCTTTGCTGCGTTACTTGCTAAACGGGGTCATTGTGTGTGCTGGGATCTTGATATTGCAGGTGCTCGTTGCATTACCTGCAGCATATGTCTTCGCTAAAACTGAGTTTCGAGGCAAACGACTGGCTTGGGGATTGGTTTTGCTGTCATTAATGATCCCTTTTCAAGCTACGGCTATTCCGCTTTATATCGTGCTCTACCACTTGGGGCTACTGGACACCACGGCGGCTTTAATTATCCCGTTTATTGCATCGGCCTTCGGCATTTTTTTGATGCGACAGTTCTTCCGCGGTGTGCCTGACGATTTGATTCATGCTGCTCGCTTAGATGGCATGGGGGAGTTTGAGTTGGTGTGGCGGATTCTTATGCCCGCAGCAATGCCAGCTTTAATTGCTTTTTCAATTTTCTCGGTGGTTTGGCACTGGAACGACTATTTCTGGCCGCTCCTAGTCATTAACACGATGGACTTGGCCACTCCACCACTGGGCACGATGTTTTTTATGAATGAGGAGGCGGGTACCAATTACGGCCCGCTTATGGCAGGCACCGTCATTATCACGTTGCCATTACTTCTGTTTTTCTTAGTTGCGCAAAAGCGCTTTATTGAAGGCGTCACCCTCTCAGGCGTCAAAGGTTAAAGGGTTACTCATGAAACGATTGATATTGACCAGTACGGTAGCTGGGTTGATGTTAGGTAGCAGTCTGGCTGCTGCCGCTAAGGTAGAGCTGATTGTCGATTATCCTTACCCGCAAATGTTTAATAGTGTGCATGAGGAGTTAGCCAAGAAGTTCAATGAAAAATTTCCAGACTACACCGTTAAGTTTAGAGCGCCAACACCCGAGTATGAAACGGCTGCTCAACAGGCGTTACGTCATGCTGTAACGAATCAGCTTGCCGACGTTTCCTTTCAGGGCTTGAATCGTCAGCGTGTTTTTGTAGACCGTGGTATTGCAGTTGACTTAACGCCTTTCATTGAAGCTGAGGAGGGTTGGGCTGAACGTGGCTACAGTGAGTCGTTGATGTCATTGGGGCAGGTAAATGACGTTCAGTCGGGTATTGGTTTTTCATTGTCGACGCCGATTGTGTACTACAACGCGGATTTGATCCGTGCGGCCGGTGGTGATATAGACGCTTTACCAACAACGTGGGATGACATTATTGCGTTGGCAGATCAGTCCCGAGAAGCCAATCGGGGCACATATGGCTTGCATTACGATTGGGAAATTACGGGTAACTGGCTATGGCAGTCGATGGTGTTTTCTAAAGGGGGCTCCATGCTCGACGAGGCGGAGACCAAGGTGGCGTTTAATAATGCCATTGGCCGCGAGTCAATTGAGCAAATGGGTCGTATGGTTGCTAACGATACGATGCAAAACTACAGTTTTAATGAAGCCTTGCAGCTATTTGTTAGCGGCAAAATGGCCGTGTTTTCTTCCTCAACCTCGCGTTTAACAAGCATTGAAGAGCAGATTGGCGATCGTTTCGAGATGGTAACGGGCTTTTTCCCTCTTTATGGTGACGAAGGGCGTGTACCCGCTGGCGGTAATGTTGCAATGATGTTCGCGCAGGACCCTGAGCGTCAAAAAGCTGCTTGGGAATACATCAAATTTGTCACTGGACCTGAAGGTGCGGTGGTGATGACTAAAAACACGGGCTACTTTCCAGCCAATATGTTGCCGATTGAAGATCCGAACGGTCTAAAAGGTTTTTACGACGAGAATCCAAATCAATACACAGCAGTACAACAGTTGCCGTGGTTAACGGGCTGGTATGCCTTTCCTGGTGAGAATGGGCTGAAAATTACCGACGTGATCAACGACAACTTGCAAACGGTATTTGATAAGTCTGAACAGCCTCTTGTGGCGCTCGACAAAATGAGCGAAGAAGTACAAAAATTGCTGACGCGTTAAGGGGCTGCCGAAATGAAGTTTATCCATTTGACTGATACGCATCTGATCGAAGGCGGCGTTGATTTATACGGTAGTAATCCGAACCAGCGGTTGCGTCAGGCGGTAGCGCATTTGATGGCGCACCAGCCTGATGCTCAAGCTGTGGTTATTACGGGTGATCTTACCCATTATGGCCAAGCTGATGCGTATGATCAGTTGCGCGACATCCTGTCTCCTGTCCCTTGCCCGGTGCACTTAATTCTCGGAAATCATGATAGTCGAGATACCTTGAAAACCTATTTCCCAGCGATCGAGAACGATGCGAACGGGTTTATTCAATACACCAAGGTTTTCGGTGATTATCTAGCTATTTTTCTTGATACCAATGAGCCAGGTGTTAGCTGGGGAGTGTTCTGCGAAAAACGTGCAGAATGGTTGCGTCAACAGTTAGCTAGTGCACAAAAGCCGGTACTACTGTTTATGCATCATCCATTTTTCCCAATTGGGATTCATAGTATGGATGCGATATCACTGAGGGACACTACGCATTTTATGAACGCGATTCAGGGGTATGAGTCTCGTATTCATCAGGTGTTCTTTGGCCATATACATCGGCCCATTACGGGGAGCTACCGAAACATTCCGTTCTTTACGCTAAAAGGCACGAATCATCAGGTAGCATTAGAGTTACATGCTGACGCTAGCGAAGGGATTCCGGGGCGCTTAGAAGCTCCTCAGTATGCGGTAGTTAATTTACTGCCAGATCAAATACTTATCCATAGTGAGGACTATCTGGACGAGCAGCCGCGTTTTTCGTTGAAAGGCTGATGATCTCGGTACTTTAAGACAGCATAAAGCGTTATAAATGCTCCATGTACGGTACGGGCTCTTAACACAAGGTTGTTAAGAGCCCGTTTTATTTTGTGGCGTTTACACGTAAAAGGTAATATTGAGGCAGGAATGTCCGCTCATAATGGACGCTGGATAAGTAGAGGTACTAAGTTCAGTCATTTAAACGTGAAGTGGAACTTAGATCACTCGCACTTATCCAACTAGTCTTGTTTATTGACGGAAGAGTTTTTCATGTCCCTACAGAACGTATTGCAGCAGTTATTACAGTCCGCCCAAGGATTGACACAGCCCAACTCCACGCCGAACACGGGCGCGTAGCGTCAGGAGAGTAAAAGCTCTTTATCCTTAGGGAGCTTTGCTGGCGGAGCCCTCTCGGGTGGGGCTTTAGCCTTATTAATGGGCAATAAAAAGTTCCGAAAAATGGGCGGTAAAGTAGCTACTTATGGTGGTGTTGCAGCGCTAGGTGCGGTGGCCTATCGTGCTTATGACGAGTGGAAAGCTAAGCAAGCACAGCCACAAGCCTCGTCTCAGCCCCAAGCACAACCAGTAGAGCAGTATGTGGCCAACATCCAGCAACTCCCAGCACCGCAATTAGAAAACCAAAGTCGCTTGCTATTAGCTGCGATGATTTCTGCCGCCAAAGCGGATGGACATATTAATCAGCAAGAACAGCAACTGTTAGATGCTGAGTTTGGCAAGCTGCAAGCGTCGGAAACTGATCGGGCATGGTTAGCGGCACAGCTGCAAAGCCCAGCGGATCCAGCTGCTGTGGCTGCCTTAGCGACGACACCTGAGGAAAAAGCTGAGGTTTATTTGGCAAGCTTGTTGGTAACCGAGGCCGATACTTTTATGGAAAAAGCCTACCTCGATGAGTTGGCACGTCAGTTATCGCTTGAGCCGGGATTAAAAGAACATCTGGAGCAAACGGCTTTGTCAGTTCAGCCTTAAGTATTTGAACTTAAGGATTACCGCTTTAATGAGGCAAAGGCTAGTTTTGTTACTATCAATGATCTGTGTAATGTAAAACATTGAGGTTAGTAGGATGAGCACACAACGCTATCAAAAAGGTATGGATAAACTTCGTGAGTTAACTGTGCCCGACCAAACTAGCCCCACCGGCCACATGGATATTGGTGAGGGTTTCAAAGATGTTGCGCCTGATTTACAGCGTTTCGTTGTTGAGTTCGCTTTTGGTGATATTTATGCGCGTCCGGGCTTGGATAATAAGCAAAAAGTATTAACGACTATTTCAGCTTTGGTAGCGCAAGGCACGCCCCAAATCGGTATGCATGTTATTACTGGTTTGAACGTAGGGCTTAAACCCGTAGAAATTGTGGGTTGCATCATGCATCTTATTCCCTATGTGGGTTTCCCGCGTGCTTTGAATGCTTTACGGGTAGCGCAAGACGTTTTTGCAGAACAAGGCGTGTCAGTGGAAGACTTAGGGCGGTTTTCTGCCTAAGATATAGCTAAAAGGGGTCTTATACCGTAGTGGTTCCAGTGTATAGGGCCTCATGCTAAAACGTCTGAAACGGTGTCACTTAAAGGGCTAAAGCTATGTCTGTCTTATCCAGTGTTTGGCAAACGGTGCTTTCAGAGTTCTCGGATATTTCAGATGTTCAAGAAGCCACGACGATTGCTCTTAGGCTTACTTTAGCCGTTATTTTGGGTGCGGCCATCGGCTACGAACGAGAAAAAAAGGGGAAGGATGCCGGTTTCCGAACCCACATTCTTGTGTGTTTAGGTTGTGCTATTTTTGTATTAGTGCCTGTCATGGGCGGAATGCAAAGTGATGCGGTCAGCCGTATCGTACAAGGCGTCGTGTCTGGTATTGGTTTTTTAGGAGCCGGCGCCATTCTTAAGCAGAGTAGAGGCTCAGAGGTTTGAAGTGGACCCCGAAATTTGGACAGGTGCCTAAGCTCTGATTCATCATCTCCACAAGGAGGAGAATCATGAGCAAGAAACGCAAGCAATACAGCCCATCGTTCAAGTCCAAAGTTGCCCTAGCCGCCCTCAAGGGTGACCAGACCACATCTGAAAT
>Ga0208813_1001934_pt1 | contig 9922 bp, 6 predicted proteins | sample MalvireepMed_904_FD_184250 | JGI IMG/M metagenome (GOLD analysis project Ga0208813, IMG submission 184250) | Marine viral communities from the Global Malaspina Expedition - Malaspina viral metaG DeepMed_904 (SPAdes) (version 2) | ecosystem: Environmental > Aquatic > Marine > Oceanic | place... | reverse complement strand
CACAAGAGATACCATCAGATTTTAACTGGAAAGATTACAGTATAATCAGAATCCCTTTTGAGCTTCTTCCAGAGGGGTTTATGGATGCTGGTCAGGTTGCTCGTTCTAGAGCCACCATACATTCTGGAATCTACCAAATGGAATATGGCGCCTGTTTTACAAGAGACAGTCAGGGCTTTTTTAAGAGGTCTCTGTTGGAGTCCTGTGTAGTTACTAAAGACAATTCAATCTCCCTTCCCAGTGGGGATGTGTTTTTTGAATCCATGCTGAGAGGAGACCCTACGGCACAGTACGTATATGGGGTTGACCCGGCATCTGAGGTTGATAATTTTAGTATTGTTGTCCTAGAACTTCATTTGGACCATCGAAGAATAGTTCACTGTTGGACAACGAATAGGGGCGAGCACAAAGAGAAGGTCAAGTCTGGAATAATTTCGGAGACAGACTTCTATGCTTATTGTGCTAGAAAAATACGCGACCTTATGAAAGTATTTCCGTGCCGACAAATAGCCATGGATGCTCAAGGTGGGGGTATCGCGGTTATGGAATCCCTACATGATAATGATAAAGTCAAAGAAGGGGAATATCCAATATGGCCAATCATTGAAGAAGACAAAGAAAAAGATACAGATGGATACCCCGGTTTGCATATATTGGAAATGTGTCAATTCGCAAAGTCCGACTGGCTGGGTGAAGCCAACCACGGCCTGAGAAAAGACTTCGAAGACAGGATATTAATCTTCCCATTCTTCGATGCCGTTAGTCTTGGTTTGTCTGTAGCAGACGACAAGATGAAGAAGCGCTTGCACGATACGCTGGAGGACTGCGTTATGGAGATTGAAGAGTTAAAGAACGAGCTTTCTATGATTGAGATGTCGCAAACTCCTGCTGGTCGAGATAAGTGGGATACCCCGGAAGTAAAGACGGCTGGAGGAAAGAAGGGGCGATTAAGAAAAGACCGGTACAGCGCTTTATTGATGGCAAACATGGCGGCAAGAACCATACAAAGAACCCCGGTTCCGCCCACCTACAACACAATAGGGGGGTTTGTGGGTGACCAGCAAGAAAAGCTGGAGGGGCCTATGTATATGGGGCCTCAGTGGTTTACAGAACAAATGAAGGATATCTACTGATTTGGTGTATGATTCAGTAGAATTCTAATCCAACTCCATTGCCATTAAGGAACACCATGGCTGAAGAAAAACAAAATCACCCCGGTTTTATCACATGGACTGATGATTCTAGCAAGCAGGATGCTTTTGATTCGGCTTCTGAAGGCATAGAGCTATACGAAGGCATTCAGAGGACTTCTGCTTTTAGTTATCGTTCATTTTTAGATATTGAAACCAACAGGTCTGTCAGGACCGGGATGAACAGGGGGGATTACGACCGATTCAGAAGTGAAGAATCCGTTCCCAAGAAACAAAAAGACATCATGCGCATGTGTATGGATGCGTATAGCAAAGTTGGAATTATAAGAAACGTTATCGACCTCATGGGTGATTTCTCAAGTCAGGGTGTTACGGTAGTCCATCCCAACAAGAAGATTGAAGCCTTCTATAGAAAGTGGTTCACGAAAGTCGGTGGGCCAGAACGTTCTGAAAGATTTCTGAACATGCTCTATAGATGCGGAAACGTTGTTGTCAAGAGGCGCACCGCAAAGATTAGCAAGAGAATTGAAGACGATTTTAGAAAGTCTAAGTCCGCTGACATGGATATTGAGCTTCTGTCTGTTAAGAAGCGAGAAATTCCTTGGAAATATGATTTTCTGAATCCATTGTCGGTTGAGGTTATCGGGGGCCAGCTTGCTGTATTTGCTGGGGAACCTGAATATGCTCTTAGGATTTCTACATCCCTGAGAAACATGTACAAAAAGAATCAGTCTGTAGTATCTAATATGCCCTTGGATTTGGCTAGCCAGATGGGAAAGGGTCTTGAGTTAATACCACTCGACAAAGATAAGCTAAGAGTTTTTCATTACAAGAAGGATGACTGGAGCATTTGGGCAAGCCCAATGATTTATGCCATACTAGATGACATTATCATGCTAGAGAAAATGAAGCTCGCTGATATTGCTGCTCTAGATGGAGCCATTTCCAATATCCGCCTTTGGAAGCTGGGTGACCTCGACAATAAGATTCTCCCCACGAAGTCTGCTATCAACAAGCTTCGCAACATCTTGGCGAGCAATGTTGGTGGTGGCACAATGGACTTGGTGTGGGGGCCAGAACTAGATTTTAAGGAATCCAATTCTCAGGTATACAAGTTCTTGGGTTCAGAAAAATATGACCCGGTGTTGAACAGCATTTATGCCGGTCTGGGAGTTCCTCCAACCTTGACGGGACTTGCCAACAACGGTGGAGGATTTACAAACAACTTCATCTCTCTTAAAACTTTGGTTGAGAGACTGGAGTATGGGCGCACGCTTCTCGTGAATTTCTGGCAAGAGGAAATTGAGCGAGTACAAAAGGCTATGGGATTTAGATTCCCGGCCAAGGTTCACTTTGACCAGATGGTTCTCTCTGATGAAGCCGCTGAAAAGAATCTCTTGATACAGTTAGTAGATAGAGATTTGATTAGTGGTGAAACCGTGCAAGAACGCTTCGGTGAAATTCCAGAGATTGAAAGAATCAGAATTAACCGAGAGCATCAGGGCAGAAATCGAGAGAAGACTCCTCCGAAGGCTGGCCCTTATCACAATCCGCAGCACAGACAGGACTTGGAAAAGATTGCTCTTACAAAGGACGCCTTGTCTCCTCATGAGCTTGGCCTTAAGCCTTCTGATGAAAGCGGTTCCCATCCTCTCACAAACCCGGATGACAGGCCGAAATTCGATGAAGAGGAAGAATTTAAGAAGATGGAGCGAAAACAAACCATCATGAAGCCTCCTCAAGATAAGTTTAAACCTACTGGTAGGCCGGAAGATGGAAGGCCCAAAAACTCAAAGGACGGGACTAAGAGAAAGCAGAAGGTTGTGAAAACTAGACAGGCTGCTTCTGACCTAGCAAATCTGATGTTGTGGGCGGCTTCGGCACAAAAAAGTGTATCAGATATTCTGAATCCTGCATTGCTGCACAATTATGGTAAATCCAATCTTAGGGGTCTTACAAAAGCCGAGATGGATGAACTAGAGTATATCAAGCTTGGTGTTTTGTCCAACATTAAACCCTACAGCGCGGTAGACGCAGCCTCGGTTGTGGCAATATTAGACGCCGCGACATCTGCTGATAGGGACATGCTTGAGATTTATAAGCAGTTAACGGCGGATTTTGCTGTCGCTAATGACCGCCATCCTACGCTTGAAGAGAAGCGTTATCTTCAATCTTCCGCCTATGGACTAAAGTTCAGCGAGGTGTAAAATACCATTAAATACAAAAATTTCAAATTATGGTGTATACTCAGTTGAGGTTTTCCTATGACAATAAAAGCATACGCAGCAGAAATAAATGATGGCTTAGCTGACGCTATCCTAGATAACGTCAGTATAGCTTATCAATCGGTCGCTCAACCATACGAACCAGCACAGGCTGATATTGAGCGAGCCGAATTTTTGGCCAAAGCTAACAGCAATCCAGACCAGTTTGACCTTTATTATCTTAACTCGGTACTAGTTTCTACGGGTTGGAATAGAAACGATGACGTATTCGATTATAAAGAGACGTGGTCCGCTAGGAATACTCCAGAGGATAAGCCCTTTAATTATATGCACGATGAAGCAGATATTATCGGTCACATCACTGGCAACTGTGTTGTAAGCGACGGCAAGATTATGGCGGCTAACCTGCAAGAGCCTCCTAAGAAATTTGACATCATAACCAGCGCGGTTCTTTATAAGGGTTGGTCCGATGAGGAAAGAGCCGAGCGTACCAGCAAGCTTATCTCTGAGATTGAGCAGGGCAAGTGGTTTGTGTCGATGGAGTGCCTATTTGCAGGATTTGATTACGCTGTTGTTTCGCCAGAGGGTGAGCATAACACCATAACCAGAGACGAGGCTTCAGCTTGGCTTACCAAGCACCTAAGAAGCTACGGTGGCGACGGTGAATATGAAGGTTATAAACTTGGAAGACTACTAAGGAACGTTTCTTTTTCGGGTAAGGGATTGGTGAGTAAGCCAGCAAACCCCGCTAGCATCATTTTAAAGAATGATGTGAATCCTTTTGAAAGCAAAGCATCATACTCAATTCAAGAATCTAGTATATGGGAGAAGAATAACATGGCTAACGATAATTTGCTAGAACAGCAAGTCGAAGAGCTTAAGTCCCAGCTAGCCAACGCCCGAGAAGAGGCAGAGGCTGCTAAGGATGAGATTTCTCGTCAGAAAGACGAAGAAATTAAGGCTCAGGTCGATGCTCTAGAAGCTTCTATCTCTGAAAAGGATGAAGCTGCTAAGGCTGCTGCCGAAGAGCTAAAGACTGTTCAAGAGACTATTGCTGCGCTAGAAGAAAAGCTAGCTACAAAAGACGCTGAGCTTACTGAAGCTCTAGAGAAGATTTCAGCCCATGAGGCTGAAGTTAAGGTAATGGCTCGTAAGACCGCTCTGGTTCAGGCCGGTCTTGAAGGTGAAGCTATTGACGCTGCTCTAGAGAAGTTTGCTGAAGCAAGCGACGAAATGTTTACAGAAATCGTTCAGCTTATCGCTTCTAAGGATGTCGAGGTCGAAGCAGAGACTCAGGTCGATGAAGCTGAAGCCCTTGATTCTGAAGATGCAGAAGCCGAAGATACTGAAGACGCCGATGAGGCTGAAGCCGAAGCTGATGCCGAGGTTCTAGAGGATGTCGAAGAGTCCGTTGAGGCTGCTTTGACTGACGACACTGACGCTGATTCAGTTCAAGACGCAAGAATGGCTGCAAGCGCGTGGCTAAAAAATAGCGTCTTGAAGACTACCGCATCGTTGGTTGATGACGAGAACTAAATGAGACCTCTGCTGGCGCAAGGCTAAGTCTCATAACGTACTTTAAAAAACGGAGATATAACAATGGCTTTAAAAGCTGATAGACACGAACTTCAAACTGACATTTCTTTCTTCATGAATGAAGTCGCCACTCGTGGCGGTATTGCAATTTTGTCAACTGGCGGTTCAGGTGCTGCTATGGACCAAAGCAACGCTTTGGTAACCTACTCCGCATCACCAACGACTGCTGCTTTGGCAATTTCCGGTATTGTTCCGGTTGGCTTGCTGCTTAACGATATGGTAAACCTTGACCTTACTCGTCAGCACATTAACTGGCATAAGGATGAGGTCCAAAAGGGCGGCAAGGTTACTCTTCTTAGGAAGGGTTGGGTTGTTTCCGACAAGATTTATCCCGGTCATAGTCCTGCCGCTGGAGGCTTGGCCTATGTGGCTCATAGTGGTTTGATTGCTACAAGCAACCTCGCTACTGACCAAGACGACACCGTAGGCGCTGGCCGCGTTGTTGGTCGATTCTTGTCCAAGAAGGATGAAGACGGTTATGTGAAGGTAGAGATTAGCCTTCCGAATAACAACGTTCCTTCTGCCTAAGACTGTTTAACCTATAAGAATGGAGAATAAATAATGGCAAGTTTTATGCAAAGACCAGATGAGCAGTTTATTGAATTGCTCAAGCGTTCTGGTAGTTCCGAGAAGAATGAAGCTCTTGCTGCTCAGCGCGAGTTAGCCAAGGCTCTTGAGCTTCCTCTTCGTCAAGGTGTTTTGGTTGGTGATATTGTGACTGGCATTTTTGAAGCCATTCCGATGGAACCGGGCACAACTTCAGAGTTCCCACTAGACCTCTTGGCCCCCGGTGAAGAAGACGAATTCGTCGCCTACACCAACCCCGGCCATGGTCGTATTCCCGAGCGTCATGTTGAGGGCGACTACGTGATGGTCCCCACTTATAGCATTTCCAGTTCAATCGATTACCTCCTTCGCTATGCGCGAGAGGCTCGTTGGGATGTTGTGGGTCGTGCCGCTCAGGTACTTGAAGCTTCATTCGTCAAGAAGATTAACGACGACGGTTGGCACACTGTTCTAAGTGCTGGCGTTGACCGTAACATCTTGGTTTATGACAGTGACGCTTCAGCCGGTCAGTTCACCAAGCGCCTTGTTAGCTTGATGAAGACCGTTATGCGGCGTAACGGTGGCGGTAACACCGCGTCACTCAACCGTGGTCGTTTGTCAGATGTTTTCCTTAGCCCCGAAGCTTTGGAAGATATCCGCAACTGGCAGGTTGACCAGATTGACGAAATTACCCGTCGTGAGATTTATGTCGCGGCTGATGGTGGTGGTGTCCTTACTCGTATCTTTGGCGTGAATCTTCACGACATCGATGAACTCGGTGAAGGTCAGGAATACCAGACCTTCTTTACCGACGAGCTAAGCGGTGCTCTTGAGTCATCTGGCTCTGATGTCGAACTAGTTGTTGGTCTGGACCTCCAGAGCAACGATAGTTTCATCATGCCGATGAAGCAAGAAGTACAGGTCTTCGAAGACGACTCGCTCCACCGTCACCAGCGCGCTGGCTGGTATGGATGGGCCGAACTCGGCTTCGCAGTGCTTGATAACCGTCGAGTTCTGCTAGGCTCATTCTAAGCTATATACTAGCTGGCCTAAAGGGAAAACCGTCCTATTAACATGGGGCGGTTTTTTCTTTATGGTGTATATTAGATTAGAAATTGGCCCTTTGTCACCCTAAAAGGATGCTGAAATGGCTCTAGTTATAGCCGATAGGGTTAAGGAAACGACTACCACAACCGGTACTGGTACGATTAATTTGGCTGGTGCGGTAGCAGCATTCCAGACATTTGTCGCTGGCATTGGTAGCGGTAATACGTGTTATTATACCATAGTCAGCGGGAACAACTGGGAAATAGGTATTGGTACAGTCACTGATGCTTCTCCTGACACCCTTTCTAGAACGACGATATTAGCCAGTAGTAATAGCGATTCTGCTCTTACTCTTAGTGGTACTTCCACAGTATTTTCTACATACCCTGCCGACAAGGCCGTATTTCTGGATGCGAACGGCGCCACTGAAATTACTCTTTCTAAGGCTCCAGTAATTCCCTACACCACAATTACTGGTGATACAACAGTAACGGACGCTAACGTAGTTGTTTTCGCTAACGCTACCAGCGGAGCGATAGACGTAACCATGTACACCGCCGATTCAAATGGCGGAAGAACTTTAACCGTTAAAAAAACTGATAGCAGTGCTAATGCTGTAAGTATTCTCAGAGCGGGAAGCGATACAATAGACGGAGTAACTTCTTCAATCCTATATCACCAGAACGAAGCTGTTACTTTGATTTCTGATAACAGTAATTGGTTCATTATTTAGTGTATAATATAATAATAGCCACCAAATAACTTTGGAGTAATAAAAATGACATATTCACCACACGGTCTTGGGATTGATGTTCTCGGCACAACAGAAGTGTCGAAATTTGTCAGCACTGATAGCAGTGGACATGTGATTACGGCGGATAACTTTAAATATAAATTCGGCACTGGAAGCGATGCTTCTATTTACTTTGATTCAGCCAATTTGGTCATCGCGGATGAGAACATTCCTGTTCAGATAGGCAATTCTTCTAGTACGGTTACAATTGCCGGTAACCTTACAATTAACGGAACTACAACCACTGTTAATTCTACAACTCTAACTATTGATGATAAGTTGATTGAGCTTGCTCATTCTCCTAGTGGTTCCGAAGGGGCTGATACCGATATAGACGGTGGCGGTATTATTCTTAAGTCTTCTGATAGCGATAAGAGCATTACTTGGGTTAACTCCACTGACCTTTGGACCTTTAATCAGGGTCTTGGCGTGACTGGCACTGGAACCTTTTCAGGCATTTTGAAAACTGATGACCTTACTGACGCGACTAGTAAAACTGATGGTTCACTTCAGACAGACGGCGGATTAAGTGTTGCTAAGGCAATATATAATGGAACAGCGGCTACCTTTGCTGCGGATTCCGGCATTGTGACAATAGGCTCTACCACCGCTGCTACTTTTTCAGCCGCTGGTTTACTAAATATTAATAATGCAACTGACGCAACTTCAACTACTGACGGCTCTTTACAGACCGATGGTGGCTTGAGCGTTGCTAAAGACGGTATCTTTGGCAACGACGTAAAACTATTGACTGATAGCTCCGTTTTCGCCATGGGGGTCGGTAGTGATTTTACTATCACGCATGATAATGCAACTGGGGCAGCTATTGCCGCAGGAGCTTCAGGTTTAGCAATTAATACTGATACGGTTACATTTGGCTCTGCAAACGCTAGCGACCCTCTCGTTATTATTCAGAACACCACAAACGACGCCTCTTCCGCTCGCCTTCGCTTTGTTAAAGACAAGGGGGCCGCAGGAGCCGATGGCGATGATATTGGTGTTATCGAATTCTATAGTGATGATTCTGCTCAAACTCAAACCGTGTTTGCCAAGATTGTCGCTGAAGTTTCTGAGTCTCTCGATACTGACGAAGCAGGTAAACTTTCATTCTATGTAGCCGAGAGTGATGGAACAACCACAGCATTAGCTGCTGGTTTGGTATTAGAAGGAGAACATGCAACTAATGGTGAAGTGGATGTAACCATTGGTGCGGGTACGGCGTCAACCACAACGGTTGCTGGTAATCTTACTGTAACTGGTGATGTGACAATTAGCGGTGATGACCTGACAATGGGAACAAACACCGACACATATATACTTGTAGCGGATGGCACTAATTATAATCCAGTTGCGATGTCTGGAGATGTTGCGATAACTAATGCTGGCGTAGCAAGTATTCAAGCTAACTCTGTAGATGGTACTCATATTGCTCTTGGCTCAGACGCTCAGGGTGATGTTATGTATTACGATGGCACAAACTGGGCAAGACTTGGTTATGGGACAAGCGGGCACTTCTTAAAGACGCAAGGTTCAAGTGCTAATCCGACTTGGGCGGCAGCGACAGTTAGTAGTCTTGCTTGTGACGACCTCGCAGAAGGCGATGCTGCTGTACTCATTTCCACAACCACCGGAAACATTACGATAGATGCTACGGCAAATGATTCAGATATCATATTTAAGGGCACTGATAACACCTCTGATATTACAATGCTTACCCTTGATGGTAGCGAAGCTGGTGCGGCCACCTTTAATAGTTCAGTTATAGCTACTACTTCTGTGAAGGCTACAACCGTCTTTGTTGTTGGGGTAGAAAATGCCACTGCTACTGGAGCAATAAGTAAAGGATTTACCGATGTTGACGCTAGCGCAGGCAATAAAACTATGACCCTTCCTACTGGTGCGTCAGGGTCTATTGGTAATATGTATACAATCAAGAAGATGGATAGTAGTACCAATACCGTCACTGTCACTACAGCCACCAATGACAAAATTGATGGCGGTGATAGTCTTATACTTTACCATCAATACGAAAGTATTACGGTAGTTTATGCCGCGACGAATAAATATTACGTCATGTAGTAATTAGGAATTTAGAGCATGGTACATTCTATAACATTGCAGACGTTTGATGGTACTATTACCGATAACGATATATTGGGGCAGATTTCTTTTGCCGCTCCTAATGAAACTGGTACTGATGCGATTTCAATTGCCGCATCTATTTTCGCTAGGTCGGAAGGAACTTTTGCAGCGGATAATAATGCTACCGAGTTAGTGTTTGTAACGGGGACTACTGAATCAGCGGCCCCCGGAGCCACCAATTATGACATGACCCTTAGTTCTGCTGGCCTTCTTACGCTTGCTGGCAATCTGGTTATTCCTAGTGCTGGTAATATAGGTTCTGCTGGTGATGCAGACGCTATTGCTATAGCAAGTGATGGTGTAGTTACTATGAACCAAATACCAGTGTTTAGTGCTGGTATCAATGTTTCAGGTGGGACAATCGCAGGGACAATAGCAACAGCCACACAGAATAGTATTACTACTATGACAGGCTTAGTTAC
>Ga0208813_1001930_pt1 | contig 9932 bp, 10 predicted proteins | sample MalvireepMed_904_FD_184250 | JGI IMG/M metagenome (GOLD analysis project Ga0208813, IMG submission 184250) | Marine viral communities from the Global Malaspina Expedition - Malaspina viral metaG DeepMed_904 (SPAdes) (version 2) | ecosystem: Environmental > Aquatic > Marine > Oceanic | place... | reverse complement strand
GGCATCCATCGCGCAGCTCGAGCCTCGCGGGGACATCCGGCACGCCGACGAGCGTGCGCGGCATACCATCGGTTCGGAACGCGAATTGGGGAAAGCTTTTGACGCGAAAGTCGCCCGGCGGGATCGGCGGCGCGGGAACCGGGAACGGGTCTGGTTCCTCGAACACCACGTAATCCGGCAGATCGATCTCTCCGCGCGCAGCGGCCTCGCGGATCGGATCGGCGCTCTGGCCGAGCTGGATTTCGACCTTGCCGGTCGTGACATTGCTGCCTGCACCAAACCAGTTAATGCCGAGACGGGACAGGTCCTCGACCAGACGATCCTGCGTCGCCCGCAGCTCGATCAATGATGGTCCGGGCCGTTCGACGGGGAAGAACAGCGGGTCGTTGGTATACTTTGCAAGCGTTGCCGCCGCGTCGCGGGTAAAGGCGACGGCCACACCGTAAGTCGGCTCGTGCTGGATCCACAGTCCGGCAAATGTGTCCGGTTCCTTCTCGCGAAGAACGCCTTGCAGATTACCGATGGAATCGTCGGGCGCCGCGGGTAGTGGTGGTGGCCCCGGTTCGGTGCGCGGGCCAATCGAGCCGCGCAACTGGATTTCGATGCGACGGTGCGCCTCCTCCACGCTCACGCAGTAGGCGCGGGCATACCAGGCGGTTTCGGCGAACTCGCCCTTGAAATTCTCAATGCCGTCAATCTCTTCGGCGGTAAGATTTGGACAGGTTTCTGAAAGAGGCTTTTCCTCCTGCGCATGGGCGGGCGGCGCCAGTGCGAAAACGACCGCGCCCGCGGAAAGCATAAATCGCATCATGACGCCTTCTCCACCGGGGTCGGGTCAGCGATGCGACCGATAAAGATTAGCGCGCCGCTCGCCCGGTCGCGGATGGTGACGAGGAACGGCCGATCGACGATCATACGGGGCACGTCCGGCACCAACCGCGCGCCAACCACTACGATCTTCACAGCCGTTGCCGCTGCCGCCTCAGTGCCTTCTTTATCGACCCGCAAAAAGGTTGCGTGGGCGACATCGTCGATCCTGAGCGGCGCGTTGGCCATGCCGGAAAAGTTCGCGCATGCTTCTGCGAAGGCGCAGGGCATGCCAGCAGCAATCAGCGCTTCTTTCACGCTCTGGTCGAAGCGCGCTTCGAAGCGGGGCAGACGAAGCAGAATGGTCTGCTCTGTTGAAGCGCCCAAATCGAACTTCGCATCGCTGCCCTGATCGGCAAGCATAAACGAAAGTGCGTGAAGGTTCTGCTCCCACCTTCTCAGGGTCTGGGCATCGTTCGGCAGAAACACTTCCATCACGAAGCGCTGGCTCTTGCCATAGGGCAATGCCACCGCTTGCCCGTCGCGGGTCTCGCGATATTGCAGCGGCGCGAGCCGCTCCATCATGTGGGCCGCAACCTTCGAGCCGTCCCCGCGGGTGAATTCGCCTGTGGAGCCGTCCTCGAACGGCACGGTCCAGTCGGCCCTGAACCAGACCGCGTTAGTCAACACCGCGGCAGTGCTATCGTTGAAGCCGCTCGCATCGACGATCTTGTTGATCCGCTCGCGCGTTTCCTCGGAGACCCAACCGTTGATCCGGTTCGCCGCGCTCTGCGGATCGCCCCCGAAATCGACAGTGTCCGCGGTCGCGCCGAACGCCGCGCGGGTAGTCCGCAAATAGTCCGCCTCGAAGGTCAGCTCGTCGGAAAGCCAGAGCGCGTTGGCGACCGAAAGCGCTACTTTGTCGTCTCGCGTTTCGGTCAGGAAATCGTCGTAGGCTTTGACCAGCAACTCCGGCCGAGTGGCCGCTTCCCAGCCAAGCAGATCCCGCATTTCTGCTTCGGTCTGCCCTCGCGCCCCCAACAGCGCAAGACCCAATCCTTCGCTCAGAGATAAGGGCGAGACGAACAGATTGTCGTTGGGTCCGGCCGCCTCGGCCAGCTCAGGATAAAGCCGGGCGGCGAGCCGTGCCTGTCCCGAAGTCAGATCATACGAGATGGCGTCCTTTGCCGCATCGCCCGGGCTTTGCTGCGGAGTGGTCGTGCAAGCCGCGAGAGTGGCTGCGAAGGCTGCGGTGAGTATTGCGGCTCTCATCGATCCTGCTCCAGAAACTCCGACAGCCACTCGGGAAGCGGCCGCAGATAGCCTTCGGGCGTCCGGCACAGGCCTATACTAAGGCTGCTGCCCGGCGGACAGTTCGCGGGGTCCACTACCGGGGGCGGCGGACTCATGATGACCATCAAAGCATCGATCGGCGGCATTCGCACGCCGTCCAGCCCAATTTGCCCGCGGCCCGCCTGCCGCTGCTCGAGCCAGGTGTAAGCGCGCCGCGCTAACGCTTCATCTAGGCCGTAACTCTCCCGCAACCGGCGCAGCGCGTTGACCTCGTTATCGCTCGCCTGCTGCCGGTCTCGCGCGTCGGCGCTTTCCAGCCCTTCCACCTTGATGACCTTACCCGGCCCGCAGGCCGCGTGGATTGGGCCGACCAGCACCGGCTCGGTCACTTCATAAATTGACCCCATGAACACGACTGTCTCGCCCACGCGAGCATAACCGGGAGTCTCTTCGCGGCCGAAGGCGAGGTAGTTCTGCGCGTCGACGAAGAGGCGTGCTCCGAAGGGAAACAGCACCAAAGCATCGTCATGGTTCGCTGCCCTGAAACAGCCGTCCTCGAGGACGATCTTTGCGCGGCTGCCGATGGCATTTACGGAACCGGCGGGCCGGTCGTGACGGGGAAAGATGCGGATGTGCGGTGCGACCGCTGCGGGCACGGCTTCGTCGCGCGCAGCAGGACGCGGCGGATTGATCAGCGGAACAATGGGCGCAGCGCGGAACTTCAGGTTCACCGGTTCCGGTATCGTCACGCCCTTGCGAGCGACCAGCGCGCGGAACTCTTCCTCCGACACCACCACCTCGGCGGTGACATGGTTGGCGGCGATCCCGGTCGACTGCAGCACCCGGTCCTCCCGGAAAGTCTCCCACATCCACTGCGCGTCAGTCTGCATCTGCTCCATTGACCAGCGCACCGTCTTGCCGAAGAAGCGCGGATGGCGCGTGTACTTGCGCAAGGTTCCCGGGCCATCGCGCAGGAACTGGAAGACAACCGAGGGATCACCTTCGTTATCGTAGTAGACAGAGACGTAATTACCGCGCTCCTCGCGCTCGAGTCGGCGAGAGAGCTCCGCCACTTCGTCACTCACTCGACCTTGAAAATCCGCGACACGCTGGAACTGCTCGTCCGCTGCAATCTGCTCGGCCGTGCGCGACGGCGGGTCGCTTGGTAGAACTGCCGTGAATTCAGCCGGAGGCGCATTGAGGATCGTAGCGAAACCCCGCTCGCCAAATTCCGCCCTGAACGGCTGTTTGGATGTTTCCGGCGGCACCTTATCGGCCGTTGCAGTGCAACCGCCACTCACCATGACCGCCAGGAACGGCAACGCCAGACGCCTCAGCGCAAGCGGGAGAGAGTTCGTCGATCGCTTCGAAATCACGTGCAAGGACCCTTCATCTGTCGCAATTCTCGGGATTAACAACGCTGTGGGAGGTGTATCAGCACCAGCGTCGATGTAATCGCGTCGAAGCTCGAGGGAGCCATTAACGCCGGCCTATCCACCGAAAGCAGGCTGCGCGATGGTGATCGGTCCATCTCCCGTCATATCTCCGGCACACACCGACAGCACATGGCCATGCCAGCACTAACCGCTCGCCCCTCGTCATCCTGCACCCCGCTCCACTGGTGGAGTGGGCGGGATAAGAATGGTCATCTCGCAGCATTGCGGCTCGTCCATCCCGCCGCGAAGCCTTTTGTCCGCCAGGACGCGCTCCTGCTCCAGCAGGCAATCATTGGCCTGGCGCAGCGCTTCCGCCTTGCTCAGCCCCTCGCGCGCGGCGTTTTGCTGCACCGCGAACCACACCCCGCCATAACCCGCCGCCTGATCGAGCGATTTCACCGATACCACGCGGTGGCGCCCGCAGGCTTCGATCAGCGCTGGCGGAGGCTCTGCCACTTCTGCGCGGTAGCCGAGTTGCATGCGGGTACCGACCCGGGCCAATTGTCGCGCGTTAGCGGAGTGGCGAGACCGGAAGGCCAGATGCCCTTCCCGATCACGGTGCACGCCGACGCCGAGGGGAAACATGGCCAGAGGATCGTCAGCGCCCTCTTCGTCGATGAAAAAGCATCCGTCGCGCAGCACGATCGCATCGTATGTTGCCAGGTCGGGCGTGGGACCGGCCAGCGACTGTTCGTTCGGGAAGTAGCGGATCAAAGGCCGCAGCCCATCGGGGACAGCGGGGAGATCCGGCTCCGCCCATTCGCTGAAACGCAGAGCAAGATTAGGAGGAATAGCCCATCGCTTTGCGGTTCGCATCGCCTCGAACTCGGCACGGGGGAGCGCGATGTTTATCCACGGCACACCGATGTTGCCGAACCCGGGCGATGCGATCCCGTCACCGATACGGTCAGCCCATTCGCGAGCGATGCGGTCTTGGTCGGTGCGAGCGAAGCCGGCAGTGGCGGGCTGGAACAGCGGATTGCCGGTATAGCGCCGCAAGGTCGCCGCAGGCTCGTTTAGGAAATAGGCGACGCCTGTGATCGTGCCCAGACCGTCATTCTCCGGCCCGTCGCGCCATCGCCATTCGATTCCCCCGAAGTTTCCGATCTCGCCACGCTTGAGACGGCGCAACATGGGCAGATGTTGTTCCTCAAGCTTGTCGGCAAACCGCCAGCGGCGATCCTGCAGCGTTGGGGAATACGGCTCCGGCTCAAGCTGGGTGACCGGCGCATAGGGCAGCGCCTCGAGAATCGTGGCGTATGCTTGACTTTGATCGGCCTGCGAAACGGAAGCCCCATCCGAACAGGCTGAAAGCATCATGAGAACAGCTGTAAAATGCCAGGGGATGACGCGGCTCCTCATGTTACAGTGGAACCTATTCAAACCACTCTGAACCATTGATAAATCAGGTCTGGACTTCGTTCGTGCTCGGGAATGCCGGCGCGTCGTACTCTACTAGGAGATTGGGTCCATGGCCTCCTCCGGCAGCTAGCTCTTGCGGGTGCTCGTTGACCTTCGCTCGGTTCGCTGCTTCGCGCCGTGTTTCAAGCCTCGCGGCAGCGAACCCAGCGCTTGCGTCCCGATCGCCACACCGACCCGTCATAGGAATGCGCCGCATCGTTCCAGTGAGCGATCAGGATGAGTTCTTTCCTGGTCGCATCTGCGGAAACCAGCGCGAGCCGCAATTCCGGTCCGCGCATCCACCACTGGGATACAGTAACCTCAATTTCTTGTTTATCATCGACGATACGTGCCAGGAACAGTCCGGCGCTCGGCACATGCCCGAAGCCAAGTGACACCACTATCGGACGCTGATCCGCCGTCTTGCATGACAGTCCGCCAGTCGCATAAGCGGGTATACTGAGCGTAAAGAGCCCGAAAAATGCTAAGCTTCGAAAGAAAATCGACACTAAGATGCTCATGGCGGGCCACCAATGAATAGCGGATTACAGAGGCCGAGACCTCGGGCAGACGATCGGCACTTGCCGGCTGCCCGAAGTCCGCTCTGCATTTGCTACGTTACAAAGTCGGCAGTCTGCAAGCGGGATCGTTCAATCATTCGAGCCCACGCGATGCCGCACTTCCCTCAGCCGGATTAGCCGCGTTACACATCGTGGCTGATCCGGCACCTGATCGGCCGCTTCACCCATGAGAGCCTCCGTACGGGAAAAACGTCATCGAGCCCTTTTCCGCATCTTCCGACGTGGAAATCTCGAACGCGGTCGGTCAGAAACCAATTCCGACCCTTAACCCGACACGAGCATCTGGAGCGTCGCCGCATAATCCGGCGCGTGCGTCGAGACCCAGTCGAATGCGAGAGGGAAGGCCGGTTTCCAGGCCCAGGCCAACCGATTGATGGTTTTCAACGCTGGCGGTGGCCGATTCCTCGTAATTATAGGAAACTGTCACCGAACTCGCGTCGCTCAGAAGGAAATGACTGCCCACGGTTCCGGCTAGAGTGTTTCGAACATCGAATCCCTCGGGCTCGCCGATGACCGTGTAGCTAGCAGAAGCAAAGGGAAGCGTTCGCCCAAGCGGCCGCGAAACTTGACCACTTATTCCGTAATCGAGCTCGCCTGTTCCTAGGGCTTTTTCACGAGATGCGGTGGGGATCTTTACGTTGCCGGCGATGAAAGCGTCCATGCTTCCAAGTGGGAAAAGGTATCCGCCCTGAAGAACGAGATCACCGATCCCTTCACGAGTAAACTGACGGGATTGCGTCGATGGCTGGGAAAGAAGCGGCGTGCCAAGCACCCCGCCATTGCTGACGATGAGCTCCTCTGGCGCCGTGGTAATGACATACGGGACCGAAGCGGTGAGAAAAACCGGCCGGACCGCGCAGAAATTCCCGCGTTTATGGACACGGTCTCATAATCTTGGCCATTAACTTCCCCAGCGACATAGTCTGACCCGGCGAGCAATGTGACATCGGTGTTGGGAGCATTCTCGGCGTCTGAGGCGACCGCTGGCTCTTGCTGGCCCTGCTCTCGCAGCGTCACTGGCGCTGGCCGTATTCCTGCCGGGCCTGGGTGGAGAGGCATCGCACTACGCCGATACCCAGCTTGCAGCGGTGCTCGACGAACGCCTCGTGGCCAGCCAGTCGCAGACGGTGGAGACCCGCGTGCTGCTCTCATTCCGCGGCGAGGAAGGTCGCTATTGCCGCGCCTTCAGCGGCAGCGCGGGCGGCGGGATTGCCTGCCGCGACGACGAAGGCTGGAAGCTCGAGGCCGTCGGCAACGACAGCGAAGGCGCATCGACCGACTACCGCATGGCCGGGGCTGGCGACTCGGAGATTCTGGCGCTGGCGCAGGAGATGGCAGCCGGCCCCGCTCTCGATGCGGAAGGTGAAAAGGCTGCCCGCGCGCAGGGCTGGCGGTAAAGGCCGGCATTTCACCGGCTTCGTACCCTCGCTGCCTCTAAGAGCGTTACGCTATGCTCCTGTTAAATTCGCAGTCGAAGGTCGGTTTTACCCGTTTTCCAATTGGAAGCAGACGGTCAGCTCACGGCCCAAAAGCTGCCGCTTTGGCTCAGTTGCATTGAATGGCTAGAATGGGGCCGTTAGCTACCTGTCAGTTCTCGGATCTGTGGTCGGGTTTATCGGACATTGTGGTCACTACATCGGCGTGCTGCACCTAGCGATGGGCCGGAAATGATGCTATATTGATCTCGGAGGTCAGAACCATGGCGAAAAAGGGTCAGCATGTAGTCCGCAGCTCATCTGGTGGATGGGCAGTGAAGAAAGCTGGTTCGTCCAGAGCCAGTAGCGTGCACGACACGCAAGCAGATGCGATCAAAGCAGGAACGAGAATCGCGCAGAACCAAAAGACTGAACTCTATATACACGGCCGTGATGGCCGGATCAGGGAACGTAATTCCTACGGAAACGATCCACATCCGCCGAAGGGCTAAGTTTGCCTCCACCCTTCGAGAAGTCGGTTTTCCTCAACTGTCCGTTTGACGACGATTACGCGCCAATCCTGCAGGCGCTTGCTTTTTGCATCGTCTATCTCGGCTTCCATCCTCGGCTGGCTCCGGAGAACGCTGATAACGCGGCGGCGCGGCTTGACCGCATCGCTGATCTTATACGTGGCTCCAAATATGGCATCCATGATCTAAGCCGCTGCAAGGCGAGCACGGTCGACGAATACGCACGCATGAACATGCCGTTTGAACTTGGTTTGGATCATGCTTGCCGTCGATTTGGGCCACTCCCTCTGACGGAAAAGCGCATTCTCGTTCTCGAACATACGCGGTACGACTATCAACGGGCGCTCTCGGATATTTCCGGCTGGGATATACAGGCTCATGCCGGTGATTATGAAAAAGCAGTCCGGCATGTGCGAAGTTGGCTCATCGCTCAGGCTGGAGCTGCCGCGATAGGATCGGCAAAAATTCAAGGGAAATATATCGCTTTCCAAGAATGGTATTGGGAACGAGAGTGGGCGCTAGGATCTTCCGAAGAGGACATTCAAGAATATCCAACCGCTGAGCTCATTCGCGCAATGCACGAGTGGAAGGGTGCTGGAGAACCTGTTTAGGCAGCTGTTGGGCCGATTCCAAACTGTCTGCTGATAGGGTCGAAATTCGGAAAAGCAGCCGTTCGGCTACCGACCCGAGAGCGGACTGTCCGTTCTTAGCGACTTTATTGACTATGTGGACATTCGGGGCGGGGGGGACCTAAGTCCTTGCGACGCGTTACCTTTGCATGAGCATACTTCACACGCGACTAGGCCGCGGAAAACCCATCTGCTCGTCCACGGCTTGGGGGGAGCCGTCGGTCTTGGGATACGATCTCGCCTGCCCTCGCCCAGGCGAGGGAGGTGATTATCCTGGAACTGCCTGGCCATGGGCAAGCCCCCGCACAGGCCGACAGCGGTAGGTTCGAAGGGCTGGCGCGGAGCCTGGACGATTGGCTCATCAAAGAGAACTTTACAGGGATCGACATGGTCGGCATCTCCTTGGGCGCCGGGCTTGTGCTCGAGATGGCGCGGCGCGGTCGCGCCGGCTCAGTCGTCGCCCTGGACCCGGGCGGCTTCTGGCAAGGGTGGGAGCGGACGTTCTTCCGGACCACCATAACGGCATCGATTGCACTGGTACGGGCTTTGCGACCGGCGCTTCCCGCCCTCACGCCAAATGTCACAGGCCGGACTGGATTCATGCCGCAGCTTTCCGCAAGACCCTGCGCGCCCGATCCCGGTTTCGGCTTGAATGAACTGCAGTCGTTTGCCGATACGCCTACGTTCGACTCGTTGGTGAAGGACCTTGCCACTGGCCCGATGCAGGAAGGCCCTGCGACCCGGTCGACCCGGGTGGTCATCGGCCGGGGTCACAAGGATCGCCCGTGTCTGCCGCAGCAGGCCAGCCGCGCGAAGGCTGCCTACCCGGAAGCGACAATGCACTGGTTCGAGCGCAGCGGACACTTCCCTATGTGGGATCGGCCAGATTAAGCGATCAGCGTCATTCTCGATGCCACGGATCGCTAGGACTCTGGATGATGCTGCGGTAAGCTGGTTAGTATTCGAAAAAGCGCACAGCAGAGCTCGCCTCCGCGCTCACGCCATCTTTTTTGGGTCGGAAGAGGATCTTCGGTCCTGGCAGCAGTATCGTAGAGCATAGACATTCGCCGGATAATCTAGATTTCCGCCCTTCAGTCATCGCTTCCGATGCCGCGAGGTGTGTCAAGCACGCTACCATGGAAGAAGCCTGGCACCGGCATAAGCACTTGCAAGCGATGACAAACTACTGGTGTCATTGCAGGTTGAGAGGACAGTCAATTGTGATGGTGCTGTCAGTTCCATTTCGGCAACTCGATCGATGGCATCAAGCAAAGCGTAAAAAACGCCTCGGTCGATCCCAACCCAATGGCCGTCTAACATCTGCCAGACTAGGAACTTCCGAGGTTTGAAAGGGTAGAAGGAATAACCGAATTCATCGAAAAGGGTCCCAATATGCGCGCATTAGTCTGGAACGGAACGAACGACATCCGCTGCGAAACGGTCGACGATCCTCGCATCGAGGATCCCCGGGACTGCATTCTCAAGGTCAGTTCGACCGCGATCTGCGGCTCCGACCTGCATCTGATGGATGGTGTCGTTCCCAAGATGCAACAGGGCGATATCCTGGGCCACGAATTCATGGGCGAAGTCGTCGAGGTCGGTGCGGATGTCAAAAGGTTGAAGGTCGGCGACCGGGTGGTGGTGCCCTTCACCATATCCTGCGGCGAATGCTGGTTCTGCCAGCGCGAAATGTATTCTCTGTGCGATACGACCAATCGCACCGCGGAAAACGCGCGCGCGGCCATGGGCCACGCTCCTGCCGGACTTTTCGGCTATTCCCATCTGACCGGTGGCTATTCCGGCGGTCAGGCAGAATATGTCAGGGTGCCCCACGCCGATG
>Ga0208813_1001929_pt1 | contig 9935 bp, 7 predicted proteins | sample MalvireepMed_904_FD_184250 | JGI IMG/M metagenome (GOLD analysis project Ga0208813, IMG submission 184250) | Marine viral communities from the Global Malaspina Expedition - Malaspina viral metaG DeepMed_904 (SPAdes) (version 2) | ecosystem: Environmental > Aquatic > Marine > Oceanic | place... | reverse complement strand
GTAATAGGTTAACCGATCAGGGGATACCAACTGTAAGGCGAAGTGGTGGTAACTAATATGGTCAGCACTGCTGAATGCTATACATTACCGGAACCCTCAACATCCTCAGTATCAGGTGTGCGGCTAGAGTTCCCTGGCGGGATTCTCTGTCTTTGTTTTGACTACGACAGGGATGGCATTATCTATAATGCTGGTCTGCGTTTCGAAAAAGTTAGAGCGCAGTAAGCGACCGGTAATCCCATCTTGAGTCAGACGTTGCCTTCGTGAAGATAGTGTCCAGTGGACAAATGGCTTGAAAAATCGCCCAGAGCTTGTCTTTTTGTTCTAGAAATATGGGCGGCGGTTTATTTGCGCCTCTTGTGTCGTTACCCTTCTCAAGATAAGCGCAAATTCTATACCTATCAGCAATCGCCGTGTTAGAGCTGATTTCAAGACGTTTTCAGATTTGCACTAGCTGTAAAAGCGAAAGTCGTTCTTTTTCTCCCGTTTCACGGCATACATGGCCATGTCTGCCCGCTCTATCAGCGTTTCCGCCTCATCACCGTTTTCAGGGTACAGTGCAATCCCGATGCTGGTTCCGATAGAAATGCCAAGGTCGCAGCCCTCAAAACGAAAAGGGGCTTCGAGCGAGGTCAAAAGTTTGCGTGCGACCGTTGCGGCATCCTTTTTTTCATCAAGCGAGGGCAACAGAGCCATAAATTCATCACCACCATAGCGAGCAAGCGTATCCCCTTCTCGCAAACAATGTTTCAGACCGGATGCGACTTTCTGCAATAGTTGATCACCAATCCCATGCCCGTATGCATCGTTTATCGCCTTAAAATTGTCGAGGTCGATAAAAAACACAGCAAACTTTTGCCTATTACGCCTCGCCTGACTGACAGCCAACCTAAGTCTGTCCATAAACAAGTTTCTATTAGGCAAATCGGTCAATGAATCGTGAGAAGCACGAAACTCCATTAATTCCAGTGCCTGTTTGCGCTCAGTTATGTCCCGGGCAATGCCCAAAAAAGGAGGATCCTCTGGAGAAAAGGTTGCTTGAGTTAGCGCGGTATTCACCTCAAGCGTAGAGGTAAGGATAATATCAAAGTCCTTGTGACCGACTCCTCCACTGTGGGTCTTAAGCTTGATCTCTTGGGTTATTGGCTCGCCAGCCTCGGCCCTCTCAAAGAACAGTGGAAGCTTCGCAATGTGATCTTCATGAACGAGCCGGGAAAGCGGTTGACCAATTAACTCCTCCGCGGGCAATCCCGTAAGGCTCTCGACTTTATGGTTCAGATATTTAAAGCACTTTCGCTCGTCCAGTAAAAAAACCAGCTCGGGAAGATGATCAAGTGTGCGCCTGAAAACCTCGCCTTTTAGCGGGTTAGACCAGTCTGTAGTCGCCCTCGAACGGCTTTGTCTTCGTTCCAAAACTTTGCCACCAACAGCCTGAATTAAATCATCGACATCGTAGGGTTTTTTTAGATAATCGCAGGCACCTAGCTTGAATGCTTGCCTTACGATGCGATAGTCGGAATGGCCGCTCATAATGATGACTTGAGAATCCATGCCGGTCTCTTTCAACCAAGCCATGATCTCTAAACCGCTCTTCCCCGGCATCCGGATATCCAACAAAATCAGATCATAGGCATTATCTTGCAGCTGCTGGCAGACGGCGTCGCCATCCATGGCCTCGTCCACCTCAAATCCTTTGTCACGCAGTATCGAGCATAAGGTTTCGAGCAAGCGCGGCTCATCGTCAGCAACAAGCAGCCGCCCCAAACGCTCTGACGCTCCGCTTGCGTCGGCGGAAAAAAGACGACCGTCATCACTGACGTTGTTTTTACTATGGGTCTGCAAGGTTCACACCAGTAATATCGAGCAAGCGATTTGATTCATCGAACAAAAGAATTATACCAACATGTACATTTTTACGTCAGTAAAAGCGACTAATGTTTTCCTCTCTCACTTTTGGCCGTAGACATAAGCGACAAGCGTTCATAAATTGTGTGTTGTTGATTGCTGGACACATCCATTCTGTTAATCCCCTAACGTAAGGGATTCGCCACAGTTTCTGTATTTGCTTGCTATAGTTGCTCACAGCTATATTCATCCAACCCGAGTCGACTCAGAAGACGCAAACATTCTTCGCTTTTTCCCTCGCCAGCTGCTTTGAGCGCTGCTGTGCGCATCACGATCAGCGACTCGCGGGTGGCGGCCCGAGGAAGAATATGCACAGCCCCGATGAGTTCTCTGAGCGGAATTGGTAGGTGCCATTGCAGCTTCAGACGATTTCCAAAGGTAGGAGCCCAGGTCCCCAACCCACCTTCAATATGCTCTTCCGAAATGGAGCAGTTTTGGTCAATTGCCTCTTGCATCACCTTGAGCACTGCCAACTCACCAATGCGACTGAGCAGTGCAGCTACATGAATCTCCGCGGCGTTGATTTCAAGCCTCGCTGCAACCAGTTCGGCCTCGCGGGCCGTTTTTTCGGCGAGTTCAATAAACGCCTCGGCCCTCTCCGCAAGACGCGGGTCGCGCAAGTGTCCGGATATATTCAACGACAATGCCACTGCTTGCCGGAGTGCCATATCGATCCCCAAGGTTGCAATGGCGTCACGCAAATTACGGACGGGTTCACCGGTCTTTTTGAAAGATGCCGTGTTCGCGACATCCAGCAGACGAGATGTCAGCGCCATTTCGTCATGCCAGCGCCAGGCAAGCTGGGATGGATTGAGATCCTGCCGACGTTCCATCAGTTTGATGACATCAGCCGTATTAATCTCGCAAGGAAGCTGGATGACCGTATCGACCGAGGATCGTAATCGTTGCTCCAGATCGATGGGTGACTGCTGCTCAAAAGCTTCCTGGCCAACCAGTAATTTCAGCCTTTCGTGAAGGAGCGACACATCGAAAGGTTTTACGATGTAGCTATTGATGCCGTGGTGTGCAGCCTGGCGCACAGATTTGCGATCCGACCTACTGGAAATCAAGACAACCGGTGTTTGTTTGTCATTTTCGCGAACGGCTCTTGCACAGGCCAGGCCCGACCCATCCGGTAGGCTCCAGCCAGTAATTATCAAGTCAGCACCGTTTTCCCTCCAATACGCCAGAGCGCTCTCCATGGTCCCCGTTACAAAAACAGTGCCACCCGGATAGAGACCGCCAACAACTGTCTCCAAAAGGTCGGCCATCATTACGTCGTGCTCCAGAATTAACGTCCTCAATGGGGGGTTCCTTCAAGCCTGATAGAGAAAAAGGGACAGCCAATCAGATCCGTTTTCGCATACAGTGCAGCGGCCTGTCAGCAGCGTGAGACGTGGTGCCTGAAGAAAAGTCGTAGGGGTTATCAAGCCGGGCTCCCCTCTTTTTCAAGCATCCCCGCAATCGCGCCACGTATCCTGTCGAACTGCGGCTCTTCCAGCAGCAGAACTTGACGAAGTTCCTCTTCGGTCAGAGTGGGGTGATTGACGTGACGCAATACCTCGCGGGTACCCAGCATAATTCCATCTCGGAGCGGGGTAGAATACTGCATCGGCGTTGGACGCGTCGTTGCAGGCAAACTGGCTTGGAAGCTGGAGGGTAAGCTCCACTTCTGGGCCACCAGTCGGGCGGTTGCCCAATCGAACTGGCTGAAAACCGCACGAAACAGACTGGGGGGTACCTCCTCTCGGTTGCAGCGGTCTTTGTAAAGCCTTTGCACTTCACGTCGAAGGGTGATGTAAGAGAGCGCCGGCAGTAAGCCCAATAGAAAGTGAGCACCGCTGTCCACACCTTTCGAGATGGCAACTGCTTCCGCTGATCTGGCGCATGTCATGCCCCACTGCCAGACTCGCTCACTGAACAGGGTTTCGGCATTGTCCCGCGCGGCCAGCATGGGTTGCATAATGGAAGCCGACACGACATTCCGAATGCCTCTGTGCCCTAACAGAAAGACCGCCTGGTCTACCGACTCAATATGTTGATCTCCGGATCGGAAGAAGGGGCTGTTCGCGACCTGAAGAACCCGGTTGGTCAGTGCAGGGTCCTTCAAGATAATGCTAACCAGTTCCCGTCTGTCCGAGTTCTCCTTGGACAGGGCTTGCAACAGCTTGGGGAGAATCAGCGGCTGACGTGGCAACTCTTCCAGTTTGCCAGAGCTTATTCTGCTTTCCAGTTGGGCGACAATGGCGCTTGTGCGCTCGTCGGTTTTCTCCAGTTGGTGTGGCTCCACGTTCAAGAGCCAGGAGAGTAAGCCTTCTTGCAGACTTCCCGAGACCTCGTCTACGGCCAAGAAAATTGGATCGCTCGTTTCTTTATCGGCATGGCCCAGTTGGGAGGTAGTCGCGGGCTGCGATTTTTTCGTCGAGGTTCCGAAGAACCCTCTAACCCATTGAAGAGTGCGTCGCATCCATGACCTCTTTTACTACGATAAAAAAACCGTCTTCAGAAAGCATGACGATCTGACAGATCCTGACGCTGGAGTGTCCCTGACAGTTTTTAACACTCTCGAGACGCCCTCTCGCTTCGCTGTTACGAGTATCAACGAAGTGCAGTACCACTGCTGTAAAACATGCACTCAACAGGTAGTGACAATTAGTCTAAGTGAAAGTATTACAGTAAGTTTATTGTTTCGTCAAAAAAATGAAAAAGCTTTCACTGTTTATTGTTTTCTACTTGATCTCGTGGGTGAGTTAGACGGTGGTTTGTCTTGTGGGATTATCCGAAATTACGCTCAATCAAAAACGGCCAATTCCGCATGATAGAGCCTTTAGAGAGGAATCAAACAATCCAACATAAGGGGCCGGCCATTGCGACTTATCAGGGTATGCAAGGCTTCCAGTTGTGGGGCAATAGCTCGTTGATGGCGTTGTTTTTCTGCGTCGGCAGCCGAGTCAGAACATCCTTTAGATAGGCATAGGGATCGTGCCCGTTCAGCTTCGCGGACTGGATCAGCGTCATGACCGCAGCTGCCCGTTGACCACTGCGCAGTGATCCCGCGAACAGCCAGTTGGAACGACCCAGCGCCCAGGGTCGGATCTGGTTTTCCACCCAGTTGTTGTCGATGGGCACAGCGCCATCGTCCAGGTAGCGCGTCAGCGCTGCCCAACGTTTGAGGCTGTAATCCAACGCTTTGGCCGTGCCGGAGCCATCTGGCACCTTCTGGCGATGCGCCAGCATCCACTGATGCAGTGCGTCAGCCAGTGGTTTGGCTCTGGTTTGCCGGATTTCCCGTCGCTTATCCGGCGGCAGGTCTTTGGATTCTCGCTCGATCTCGTAAAGCCCGCCGATGTATTCCAGGGCCTTGGCTGCCAACTCGCTCTTGTTGGCTTCGTGCAGGTCGTAGAACTTGCGCCGGGCGTGGGCCATACAACCGATTTCGGTGATGCCATTACCGAACCCGGCTTTGTAGCCAGCGTAGTCGTCACAGACCAGCTTGCCCTGCCAGTCACCCAGGAAGTTCCGGGCGTATTCGCCCGCACGGCTGGGCGCGAAGTCATAAACAGTGGCTTTGAGATCCGAGAACGGCGTGGTGCAGTAGGCCCAGACGTAGGCTTTGTGAGTCTTTTTCTTGCCCGGAGCCAGCATGCTGACCGGCGTTTCATCGGCATGCAGAACGCTGTGCTCCAACAGGGCATTTCTCAGTGCATCCACCAGGGGCTGCAACTGCACACCGCAGGCACCCACCCATTCGGCCAGGGTGGAGCGCGGGATTTCTAATCCGGCACGGCCGAAGATGCGTTCCTGGCGGTACAGCGGCAGATGGTCGGCGTACTTGGCCACCAGCACCTGGGCCAGCAGACCGGCGGTGGGGATGCCCTTGTCGATCACCTGCGCTGGAACCGGTGCCTGGATCAAGGTCTCGCATTCTTTGCAGGCCCACTTTCCCCGGATGTGGCGCTCCACCGTAAACTCACCCGGGACATAATCCAGCTTTTCACTGATGTCTTCACCGATGCGCTTGAGCTGGCAGCCACAACGGCACTGGGTATTTTCAGGCTCGTGGTGGATCAGGGTGCGGGGCAGTTCCGGTGGCAGCGGGGTGCGCTTGGGCTGCTGCTTTGGCCGAGCGGCTTTCTGCTCCTCGGTCATCGCCTGGTCCAGCTCGGCTTCGATGGCGGCCAGGTCGCTGTCGATCAGTTCGTCCAGCAGTTTCCCCTGAACCGCATCGAGTTGTTCACTACGACGGGCGTACTTGTGACGCTTGAGGATGGCTACTTCGTGGGTCAGCTTCTCGATGATGGCATTGCTGCGTACCAGCTCCCGCTCCTTCCGGCCCAAGGTTTGATCCTTGGCATCCAGAGAGTCCATCAGTTCCGTCGCCAGGGCACGGAGCTGATCGGCAGAGAGATGGTTGATATCGGGGCGCTGAGTCATGTCCCATAGTATGCCAAGCCCTTGTGCTGCAAGCGATTCGCAGTTCTGGCTATGGCGAAATTACTGCACTTGTGGTTACAGGATGGAGATGACGCCGCCGGCCCCTAGGCGCTGCCAGGGCAGGCCCTCAACCAGGGCGAATAACTGTTCCTCGGTCAGGCGCAGTTGGTCACCGCGCCAGGCTTCGCCCCAATGGAACTTGCCGCGGTTCAGCCGGCGGGCACACAGCCAGATGCCCAGGCCATCGTGGATCAGAACCTTCATCCGGTTGCCCCGTTTGTTGGCGAACAGGTAGGCGCAATGGGGCCTGGCAGAACCGAACACCTGAATAACCCGGGCCAGGGCCTTGTCGGGCCCGGCCCGCATATCCAGCGGTTCGGTAGCCAGCCAGATCTCGTCAATGCGGATCATCCCAGCAGGTCCCGTAACAGCGCAGCACACTGGTGCGCCTGCTCCGCAGGCCACTCCACCACGACCGAGCCACCGGCGCGGGGAATCTTGATGCGGATGGTGCTACGCTTGTCTGGAACTGATTGGTTGCTCGGTGCAGAGGTTGCCGCTGGGAGAGCGACCGACACAAATCCTGATCTTTTCGGCGCTCGTCGCGCTTCATTAATCCAGCGCCGAACCATGTTGGTGTTGAGCCCATTCTCCAAAGAAATCCGGGAAACAGAAGCTCCGGGTTCTAGGCACTCAGCAACGATGTCGGCTTTAAACTCAGGAGAAAAGCGGCGACGCTTCTGATAGGGCTTGGTTGCGCTTAAGTTGTTCATGTTAAGTGTCCACTAGAAAATAAGTGGACACTATCCTGACGGCAGCAGCGCCAGGATCAAGATGGGATCACCAGACGGTTACGTTAAAGTCAGTCGTCTCAGCCTTGGTTTATCTCGCGCAGCAAGGAGACAAGGCTTTGGTTCGAGGGGTAGTCAGCTATCAGCTCTTCAACCAAGGCCCTTAACCCTCCAGTCAATGCTCCATTTTCGGCCATTTTTGCAGCGGTTTGCCAAGCTGCTCGAGGGGATTGAGCAACTGGTAACAAAGCTATGTTACCGCCCGCTCTTTCCCAAATAGAGTGCAGCTCGTGCGGAGAGAGCAGTGAGCCAAGCTCAGCTACGCGCTTAGCATAAGAGCTATATGAGCTTTGCTTTTCTTCCTGAAACCAAAACCAAGGAGAGAAAAAGCTTCCAACCTGAGCCAAGGGACTCGGGATCAAACTAGCACATCTATCAGCCGCCGGTTTCGCCGAAGGGACTCCCTTGGCGATATCTGAAATCTCCTGAGCTACGGATTTCCATCGGCGTCGTACTGTGGTCTCACCAATCTTTTGTCCATAACTTTGCCAGTCGGAATCGGACAAAGTTCTAATCCATTCAATTGCTTTTGTTTGGTTATCGAACACCCTCCAATTAAGCATTGACACGATCAGCGATGAACTAGGTCTAGGACTTTGCTCAGCTACAGACAAAATAGACTTAGCCAAGCGATATTCCGGCTCATGCATCTCAGCAGTGGAATCCGAACTATTAATGAACTCTTTTGCAACCAACGGCAGTAGAATACGGGCTTCAACCTCGTCGACACTGTCCCAAACCTGTTCGCGCTTGGGATGGCATAGAATTGTGATAGACAAATGCCCACAGAGATCACCAAGCAAGCCAAAGCATTCCTCTCCTTCGATAGCTAGATCGACAAGCCGTACCAAGCAGTCTTTGTCTTTGAGGCAAGGAGGTAGTTTTTCACCTCCATACTTTATGTGCTGGGACCATAATTTCCGGACCTTAAAGTTACCAATATCGAACTGGCAAAGCTGCTCTGGATTTTTGCTGCAAAGTCTAGCCGCCTCGTCAAAAACAAGGTCACTCTCAATTTCTATTGCGCCAACAATTATGCGATCGATCGGCAGGTTGGCTAAAAGGTAGTGCATTCCCGGCTCTGGATCTTTTGGAAATGCAGTTTGTCGTTCTAAAACACGAGCTACTGGACCAGTTTTTAGTAGGCACCAAGCGTGAACGCAAGACCAGTTTTTCTCTTCTGAACGCGCGATTAACTCATTTATCGATCCTATCCGCTCAAATTCTGTATTCTCGAGCGATTCAAGAATTTCGGGCTCAATTTTCGGGGGAAGAAGCCGAGCGATCGACACACTAAACCTTGAATCTCCGAGGCATTTGGCGACCAATTCAAGCCACTTTCGGTCTTTTCTCGATATCCCATTTGATATTGCAGACGACAGAGAATTTCGCCACCAAGGCTGAGCGTGACCGGGCAACAGAGTACTCAAAAGTTCATTAATTTGGCAATCTTCTGCTTCTTTCAGACGGTTTTGAAAACTATTTTCTAGCTCAGGGATTAACGGAGATTCAAACAAGCCAAAATCGATATCCAGATTTGCCATTGTTAGCAAATCCTCTAAGCCAGCGTGCTTTAACGACTCAGTGATACCTGTCACAGCATCTCGGGCGAATTGTGTGTGAGTGCCGCCTAGATTGATTAACGACCTAACCAGCGCTACAGAGCTTTGAAGAGATGGTGAGACGTCAAGAGAATCGATTAAGTCGGCTACTCTGGCGAGTGTTTTCAGCCTTGAAAATCCACAATCTTCTGGGGGAAAGGTTTGTAATAGATCAGTGATCATGGGGTCATCTACCCCTGCCAGGTACAATGCTGCTCTCCCAACAGGTTGGACCTCTGCACTCTCAGGTTCCTGATCAAACTTAAACTTCCTAAAAGGAGTATGCCATTGATTTTCTTTGGCTTTCGGAACACAAAAAAGTTGGATCCCCTTCGATGCTGAAGCTACTTGCGGGGGACTCAGAGCGACCCTAGCAGAAAAGCCCATTCTTGCTGCAGGCCAAAGATTCGCCCACATGGCCGATAAAACATTGGGCCAGTCATCAAGCTCATGAGGTATTAAAACAGTTTCCTGTGGGTGGTTAAGAAAGACTTCGGCAAACGCGGCTAACCCGTGTTTCAAAGACCTGTGTTGAAAACGATTGTCCGATAGGATTTCCAGAATGGGCACCAAAGAGTCGAGCTCACCCACATCAGTAAGGGGGAGCAAAGCGACTTCGCTCTTGACCATACCAGGCCGGCCCACTGAACTATCCGGCTCTGTCCACCAAAGGCACCACCAATCCCCTATCGCCGTGCATCCTATCGATGGAGCCCAGCGTTCGCCAGGCATTAAATCTCCCGGTGGACGGTCGGTCAAATTCTCTAATCCTGAAGGTAACTCACGCGCGGGACAAGTGCTTTTTAGAAGGCCGTGAGAGTTATCGATAGCGCCATAGGTTGCTCTGACAACATTCATTAGTTGATGCCCTTTAGCACCCATGTGAGAGGAAGACTCAGGTCGGAGCTTCGCTCCCCACCCTCGGGGCGAATAACCCATCCCTGGGTCTCAGGTCCATTGTCGATAAATTGTTCAGAATTTGACCGCTCATTAAGTGTTTGCCCAAGTGAGGAAAGCCCCCAGATACTCAATGAGTCTTTTTTCCAGTTCGAATTCAAAAATGCATATAGCAGAGGAAGCTCTCTTCGCAACACTTCAGAAGGTGCCTCGTCTCCAGTAAGAACTTCATCATAGCAAGATAGCA
>Ga0208813_1001917_pt1 | contig 9998 bp, 15 predicted proteins | sample MalvireepMed_904_FD_184250 | JGI IMG/M metagenome (GOLD analysis project Ga0208813, IMG submission 184250) | Marine viral communities from the Global Malaspina Expedition - Malaspina viral metaG DeepMed_904 (SPAdes) (version 2) | ecosystem: Environmental > Aquatic > Marine > Oceanic | place... | reverse complement strand
GGTATACGGCATACACACAACGCACAGCCACTAACAAAGCAAAGAAATAAACGGTGAGCCACTGGCCCTACGGGGCCAGCGTAACCCCCAGGGTGAGTCCAAAGCCTCACCCAAAACAAGCGGGGCAGGAGGCCAAGACCATGACAGAGGCAGACCGTCTTGAGGTAGAGCGAGCGTTGGACAACCATGAGAGCCTCCAGAACACATGGTTCTGGAATGACAACGGGAACGCCAAGACCAGGGCGTGGAAAGAGAACAAGTTGAACTTCCTGGTTGAGGTCGAGGATAGCAACGGCGATGTCTACAAATACTGCTCGACTGTGAGCATCAGCAGGAAGAATTTCAGGTACCGAGGGGAGTTCACGAAAAACGGCAAGAAGGGCGATGTGCGCCTCTTCAAGACCCTACTGGCAAAGGAGGTGCAATAAGCGAAACGCCAGGGTTTCGGCCCTGGCCCCAGCCTATCCATAGGGTAGGTTAGGGTGTGGGCCGAAAATGCATATTTGTACAATTGGGCGCAAAAGAATAACACAGGAGGCCAAACATGAGATGCGGACATTGCGGAACGCCAGTGGGATTAGATCATGCATGTGAATGAAGAAGGAGGCCAACTAATGAACTGCGACCAGACAGAAAATTGCAGATGCGCAGATTGCGTGGCATCTGCATCGTCAATCCTAGAGATGTATGGATACGACCCGGCCGAAATGGATATGCACAGACAGGCCGTTGACGATATGCCCGATGACAGGGAAGCCTACTACAACGAGCGGGCGGAGAGGATGCCATGATGAGACGATACGCTTGGTACGTTGTAAAGGACAGACGATACTCTCGGGCATCCTTCAAGGGCTGGAAGCGGATTGTGGAGTATCGCCCACGGGAAACCGAACCCGTGACTGTTATTCCTCCTGATATTCTGGCGCATTATGAGCAGCACGTTGAACGGCCCTTTGGATACGCTTCCATGCGTGGGCTGACAGCTACACAGTGTGAGGTGCTGACAGGGCTGGACAAGGGCGGTGCGCTACGGGTCACCATCAATCGGATGGGAGATATTGCAGGTTATAAGATTGCCTAGACGCAGGAGGGGCCAGGGGGTTCACGCCCCCTGGTGTAACTGCCCAGGCCAGCAGTCCCAAGGACTGGTCAAATCTCAGGAGCAGTTGAAGGAGGCCACATTGGTCAGAACAGGCAGGACGATGACAACGTACAGGGGGCAGCGGATTGTCCGATGCAATTGGGAGAAGGGACGGCATCGGGGTGAGTGGTACATCCAGACGTACCACAGCCCCACCGGAATGGCATGGTCGGATGATGACTCCACGCTAGACCGCTGTCCGCATTTCGACAGCATCTCAGGGGCCAAGGCGTATATCAAAGGCTCCCTGGAAGGGAGGGCATAGTGCCAGCATACATGGCGAAGCAGAAGCACGACGACATACGGGATGCGATTGCATCGGGGATGCGGATTGAGGACATCAGGGAACTCCTCTCCACCAGTGCGGGGTCTGTCTTGAAAATCAAGCGGGAGATGGGAATACCCATACGCCCAATGGGGCAGACCCGCACCAGGGGGCCGATTAAGACAGCAGCCCAGCCATCAGAGGGCGACCCGCCCAGCAACCATACCTATGCAGAGGCTCACATCGAGAGCCTGTATGCAGAGCAGCCCGCACCCACGGCTCCACCAGTATCTACGGCTCCTCCAGTACCCAGACCCGAAGCGTATGTTACGGCGTTTGAGAACCGAGTGATGGAGTATAGAGAACTGCTACGCCAGTACAATCAGACGATATTGGAGAGGGACGGCACCATCGAGCGTCTGAAGAAGGAACTCGCCACGCTACGGGACGAGTATGCACAGACGGTATTTCGCCAGCAGAACTGGACAGGGCCGACATCAGTAATGAATCAAAGTTTGGGAAACGGAGGGTGAGTGATGCGTGACCAGAATGGGAACCCAGTTTACAAGGACGTGAGGAGGAGTGCCATCGACGGCCTCTGGTACACAAACGTGTTCTGGGGCGGTGGTGCTGGCATCCCCGTAACACTGGTGCGTCGATTAGGCTACCGCACAAGGGCCGAGGCCAGAGATGGCGATATATCCACCTATCGTAACGTACGGTCGATTCATGAGGAGGTTAGAGAATGGTAACGAGTAGTTGGTTGAGGGATGAGATGGATTACTACGAGTTTCTCGTGGCACTCAGGGACGGTGGAACCACGAATATGTGGGGCGGGGCCGAATACCTGGCAGACGAGTTCTACCTTTCCAAGCGTGATGCAGGGAAGATTCTGGTGCGGTGGATGCAGACGTTCGACCTACCAGAAGACGAGCAACCCAAAGACGGTCGAGACGACAGAGAGAGAAGGAGGGTTAGATAATGCCAGCAGGAATAACAGCGACGGACGGGATGATGTACACGGGGGCGACCCCTTGGCACGGCCTGGGGGTCAAGCTGGACAACCCAGCAACAGCAGCAGAGGCCATAGCTGCTGCGAGCCTGGATTGGACGGTCATCAAGAAGCCCGTATACGTTCGGAATAGCCACGGCGGCTTTGAGGAGATAGCTGGCAAGGCAGCTATTGTTCGGGAGGATACCCAACAGGTCTTCAGCATCATGGGGGAGGGTTACGAACCCCTCCAGAATACCGATGGCACGAACTTGTTAGATGGGGTGGTGGGGATGGGAGAAGCCATCTACCATACGGCAGGGAGTCTATTCGGAGGGCGCAAGGTGTTCTTGCTGGCTAAACTACCAGAGGATATTGAGATAGTCCCTGGGGATGTGGTTCAACCGTTTATCTTGCTCAGCAACAGCCACGACGGGAGCCAAGCGGTAAGGATGGCCCTGACCCCTATCAGGGTGGTCTGTGCCAACACTCTCAGCGCAGCCCTACAAGGTGGGGGTGGCTTCTATGCCAAACATACCAAGAACGTCCTAACTAAAGCGAGTGAGGCCAGGGAGGTGCTGGGGTTAGCCCATGCTTACTATGAGATGTTCGCCCGACAGGTTGACCAACTCGTCAACACCCGCATGACGGTGATTGAGGTGCAGGATTATCTACAACAGGTGTACCGATTCAAGCCCGACCAGACCTATGCCGACCAAGACCACCGCATCCTCAAGTCGTACGAGACTACGCTTGACCTGTTGAGCCACCCTACCAATACGATAGGGGGCATAGCTGGCACGAAGTGGGCTGCATACAATGCCGTCTCCTACTACGTTGACCATGAGCGTCCAGTACGGGGTGGAGCATACAGGGATGACCGCAGACTTGACGCATCATGGTTCGGGAACGGCGCAGAACTACGGCAGAGGGCGTATGACCTGCTGACGGTATAGGGGTTGCAGGGGAGGGCTGGCAACAGCCCTCCCTTCCCCTTGGGGTTGTCCAGGGTTTACAATGTAAGGCCCATCTTACAGGAGAGGAGGTGATATTTTGACCACTAGAGCAGAGACGAGGATCCCCGTCAGCAGGGCCACGCTGAAGGCCTTGAAAGCCTATCTGCGGGGCGGTGAGCCGTATGACGTATTGATACGTCGACTCCTCATTTCTGGCGTTCCCCGACCCATGGAACGTCTGACGGACGAGGAGCGAAGCTGGGTATTAAATAAAGCATAGAAGTTTAAGGAGGCCACCATGCCAGATACATATAAGGTAGAAGCCACGGTGATTAGCCTGGGGGATATGGAGCAGGTCAATTTCACCGACAAGAAAACAGGGCGACCAGCGTCCTTTCTAAAGTTTACGGCAGAGTGCCAAGTTGGTAACGAGTCCCATACCTACGAAGCCAGGGACTTCCATCGGAAGCGATTAACAGTCGGTGGCTATTACTCCCTGGAGATAATGCCCAGCGACTATGCCCACAACATCTGGAAGGTAGAACCCATAGAGGCTCCAGCAGGGCATCTGGTCAGAGCAGCAGAGGAAATGGGCGTGGTATTCACCGAAGAAGCCCCTGTTGCACCGCCACCTAATGATAACCCCAACCCAACACCCCAGAATCGGCCTAGCCCCCCTCAAAACGCCTCACAGGGCATATCTCAGGGGCTAGCTTTGCGCCCTGACCTCAAGGCTAGGTTCGACCAGTGGAACACTCACGCCAGGACTGCACAGATGCAGGCCACCGAACGGGTGCGGATGTACGTTGACCTCGCCATTGCTGGCAAGCTGTTGAATGACGAAGGTGAGCCAGTGGACAAGCTGCGGAAGTCCACGGTGGAGGGTTGGTTCTCAGTCGAGATTGACCGCTACTGGAATGAGGCAGAGGTGCGTATCCCACAGGATGCCTACGGCGACTTGACCGAGGTGCGCAATGTCTCCAGTTAGCATCAGGATGGAGACAGTCACACGGGGCGAAAGCGAACAACATATATACAGGGTGACGGGAGATGCCAGGGTGTCGGAAACCCTGGGTCTGCCGTCCTGCTCTGGCATCAGCAGGTATGCCGACTCCTCTGGAGCGGATGGGCTGATGTCCTGGGCGGTTAAGCTGTACAGGCAAACGGCGAATCCGCAGGAATTCAAACGGGCAGGCAAAGAGGCGCAGCAGATAGGCAAAGACCTACATGAGAATATCTACGAATGGGTGGAGACAGGCGAGGTGCCTGTTGATGCCTCGCCCCTGTTCGGGGCATGGTACTCCAACATGATGGAGAGTGGGGTTCATCTGGACTCCGCAGAGGTGATGGTGTATCACCCGTCCCTGCTATATGGGGGGACGTTGGATGCCATAGGGACGGTGGACGGTGTGCCGACCTTGTTCGATTGGAAGACCACCGACGAGTTTAGATACCCAACAGATGTGAACGGCAAGCCAGAACTAGACAGGAAGGGCCAGCCCAAGCGCACCAAGAAATCCTTTCACAACCCCAGCTATGCTGTACAGTTGGGTGGTTATAGTCTGGCCCTGTATGAGATGTCGGGCCTACAGGCTGCCCAGTGGAACAATCTGCAGGCGTACATCATCTATGTCTTTAAGGACACCCACAATGTCCTCTGGGAGAAGGTCAACCTGCCACAGGCGCAACTGACATTCTCGACCTGCGCCCACCTATACGGGGCTACCAGGGCCAAGGCTGGGGCCGCAGGGGGTCTGTATGTCTAACACGCCACGGGGAGGACGTATGGGCATCCCCCAGTGCGGGGGTCTCCATGCCGTAGCAACAGAGTATCTTTGCATGGACTGCCAGCACCTCGGCCTTCGGAGGGCCGAGGTAGCTGCGTCTGAACGGCGTAACGAATTACTGGAGGAGGAGTTGGACTTGGCTTACAGGGATTTGCGCAGGCCAAGGCGAGAGGCACCCCCACCTCCACCAGCAGCCAAACCAGCACAGCCCCAGCAGGAGCGGAGGGGGCTATGAGTACGATACTCAGGGAGTTAAACAGGTTCTTATACGAGGACGAGAGCAGGGGCATCCGTATCCGTATCAAGCAACTATATTCAAAACATTTTGAAGCCTCGGCCCATGCCACCGTCAGCGCAGAGGCTCCCGACGGTGAGTGGCATACGCTATTCAAGGCCCGTACGCCTATCACCACGGACACCGCCAGGAAAAGGATTGCCAAGGAGATAGCCGAACTAGTGGTAGGCAATGAGCGCAGTGGAGATGTGGGGATGAAGGGGATATTCGGGGTGGGTTCTCCAGTTGTAACGAACGATTGGAAAGCGACCATCAATGAGGCTTTGGAGATGGTATTGGAAGCGTACTACGCAGGGACACCGCCCGTTGACCTGTACGCAGAGGATGCCTCAGACGAGGACGAGGTGTGGAGGATTCCTGGGCTGCTCAGCGAGGACATCAACCTTGTTTATGGGCAGTCGGGGAGCGGCAAGTCCTATCTGGCGATAATCCTGGGCCAAGCCATACATCATGGAGTGCCAGTTTGCGGCCTGGGGACAATCAAGGGAAACGTGCTGCTCATCGACTACGAGACCACCAGAGCCAAGATGCGCAGGAGGTTCCACAGGGTGGATGCAGGGCTGGGGGTAGATGGGTCGCCCATGCTGTATATGCCAGCGAGCGTCCCACTGGTAGGGATGGTGGAAGCCCTCCAAGAGTATATTTTACAGCACCAGATTCAGTTCCTGATAGTGGACTCGCTGGCACGGGCCAGCGGTGGGTCTATAACCGACGAGGAGGGTGTAGGGATGATGTTCGAGGCCATACGGCAACTGGAACAGCCCTGCCTCGTCATTCATCACACCAACAGGGGAGATGACTATTACGGCTCCCCTTATATACGGGCCAATGCGAGGAATATCTGGAGGCTGCGCAGTGCAGCCAGTGAGGGGCAGGGCAAGCTGTCCATGCAATTGCAACAGGAGAAAGAAAACGACGGCCCAGGGGTCGGTTCTCTGGGGTTTGTGTTGGAGTTTAAGGGCGACCCGTTCGACCCAGAGGCGGTGGTGCTGTCGGCACAGGATGCGTCCCTGATTCCAGAACTGCGGAAACACGCCCGACTGTGGCAGCAACTCCAGGCATCTCTAACAGAGACACCTAATCACAGGATGGCAATCGCCGAAATAGGAGCCACGTTGAACCTGGATAAATCCAGACAGGAGACGTTGCGGAACTACATCTGGGCGTTGCGGAACGACACCAACAAATACAAGAAGTTGTCTGAACTGATGCACGTTCGGGGCAACTATCTTGCCCTAAACACCCCAGAGGGCATGGAGGGGGTTGTGCCAGAGGTACAGCCCCAGGAGGAGGATATTGTGGAGGAGGTAGACAGTACAGAACAGCCTATCAAGAAGGAGGTGGTCTGGTGATTGAAACAGCAACGAGAATGGTTGAAGGCAATGCGGACTATGAATCCTATCTGCTAACTAAGCAGCATATCGTTAGCAATAAGGGCATAATTATTGATAGAAAACTTATTCATCCAATGCTCTTTGAGTGGCAAAAGGACATTGTTGTGTGGGCCATGCGGAAGGGGCAGAGTGCCGTATTCTTGGATACTGGATTGGGCAAAACTTTCATCCAATTAGAGTGGGTCAGACTCTTAGCACAAAATACTCTTATCATTGCCCCTTTATCGGTAGCACGGCAGACGGTCAGAGAGGCCCGTAAGATTGATGTGGATGTGCGGTATGTCAGGAATCAGAAGGATATTACACCCAGCCATAACATCTGGATTACTAATTACGAAATGATAGAGGAATTTGACTTCTCTCAATTCGGAGCGGTGGTTCTCGATGAGTCTAGTATCCTCAAATCGGTTGGGGGGGCAACGAGACGGAAGCTGATTGATGTATGTCAGTCAGTTCCATTGCGCTTGTGCTGCACAGCTACGCCCGCCCCGAATGACTACATCGAATTGGGAAACCATGCAGCGTTTTTAGGTATATGTACGGCGGCGGAGATGCTTGCTACATTTTTCATCAACGCCAATAAAGAGCACACGCTACACTATGGGGATATGGCATTCCGCCGAAAGGGTTCTAACCAGAATGGCACAGAATGGCGACTGAAGCACTATGCTGAGGAGCCGTTTTTCGAGTGGTTGGCTTCATGGGCCATAACAATGACAAAGCCATCTGACCTCGGATACGACGACGATGGATTTATCCTGCCGCCATTGACCGTTACGCCCATTTATATTAGCAGCGATTATAAACCCGATGACCAGCTATTCTTCACGGGACTCCACGGCATCGCCGACAGAGCCAGGGCTAGAGCCGCCACAGTTGATAGTAAGCTAGCTACACTCCTGGAGTTGGTGGCTGCTAGTGATGGACAGGTAATCGTCTGGTGTGGGCTTGACCGCGAAAGTCAGCAGGTTACAGCAATGCTGGGCAGCGACGCCAGGGAGGTGAAGGGGTCAGATGCTATTGGGTACAAGGTCGACACACTAGAGGCTTTCCAAGACGGGCAGTTTAACATTCTGGTCACGAAGGGCAAGATAGCTGGCTACGGTATGAACTTCCAAAACGCCCACACTGCCATATTCTTTGGCATCAATGATTCGTGGGAGATGTTCTATCAGTGCATTCGCCGCCAGTGGAGATATGGGCAGACCAAACCTGTCGATGTCTATGTCGTCATGAATGACACCGATGAGGAGATATATCAGAACATCATGCGGAAGGACGCTATGGCAAAGCGTCTCAAGAACAAGCTAATTGAGCAAATCAAGAATTACGAGAAGGGAGAGCTAGGATTGAATGCTTCGGTGCGAGAGGATTACAGAGAAGAAACGCAACATGGCGAGAATTGGCTCGGCATAATGGGAGATTCTGCTAAGCGGTTGCCAGAAATAGCAGAGAACAGCATCGACCTCTCAATTTATAGCCCTCCGTTTGCTGACCTATTCACCTATACAGCGAGCGTGCGGGATTTGGGCAATAGTCGTGATTGGCCTGAATTTTTTGGGCATTACGCATTCATCATTCAGGAGATATTGCGGGTTACAAAGCCAGGACGATTGACCTGTGTCCATACCAGTGATGTCCCAGCTATGCAACAACGGGATGGCTACATCGGCCTGCGAGATTTCCCAGGTGCTGTGATTAGGGCGTATGAGCAAGAGGGCTGGATTTTCACGGGGAGGGCATTTGTCCAAAAGAATCCGCAGGCACAGGCCATTCGGGTCAAGAGCAAAGCGTTGTTGTTTGTCCAACTCCGCAAAGATTCAGCCGATTCCAGGCCAGCCTTAGTAGACCAGATACTGTTATTCAAGAAGCCAGGAGAGAACGAAGTGCCTATCAAGCCAGTCGAGAACGGTGAACTGGATAACGAGACTTGGATTGAGTGGGCTAATGGGATATGGCTCGGCATCCGAGAGACTGCAACGCTGCAATTCAGCAAGGCACGGGGCGATGATGATGAGAAACATATCGCTCCATTACAGCTTGGCACTATAGAGCGGTGTATCAAGCTCTATTCTAATCCAGGAGAGATGGTGCTGACTCCATTTGGCGGCATCGGGAGTGAAGCATACATGGCCATCAAACTAGGGCGCAAGGCAACGCTCCTGGAACTAAAGCCTGAGTATTATAAGGTAGCCGTCGCTAATATGATGAAAGGTAATGCTGAGCGCAATGCTCAGATGCTAATCTAATGCGCATATACGTTGCAGGGCCATATGGAGACACGCAGCCGAAAGATGTTATCGCCGAGAATGTTCGCAGGGCCGATGCAGTCGGCAGGGATTTACTAGCGCATGGGCATCAGGTATATGTCCCACATAAAATGACTCATCACTGGGAGGATGATGCCCGATTAAATCTTGATATGTTCATGGTGTTAGACGATAGCTTCTTGTCGATGTGGGCTGATGCAATTGTGCGCATTCCAGGGGAGAGCAAGGGGGCTGATTGGGAAATGGCGCGGTCGCAGGAACTAGGGCTGGTAGAGGTGGACTTCAAAGGACGGCCCACAGACCTCTCAAGAGGGAGGTGGTCTGGTGAGCCTTGATAGCCACTTCGTGGACGCAGCATTACGAGATGCGTACAGCGGCTGGCGGAACTGGGTCACTTGGAACGTGGCCCTATGGCTGGGCAAAGACTATCCTCACGCCATGCGAGGCTACAAGGGATACGTCACACCATACCTATCGCTGCGTCGTGACTTGATGGAGTCCTTTGGCTTCACCCAGACACGGGACGGCGCAAACCTCTGGTCGTCAGCATTGGACATAGAGGCATTGAATGCCTTTATCATAGAACAGTAGCAAGGAGGCCATCTGGTGATATTCCGCAACCGAAAGGGGCAAATGACGGGAGAGTTGCTCCCCGATGGAGTATATGAGCAACGTCTGAATCGGCCCGCCCATGCATTCCATTCTAGGGGGGAACTGGCTATCGACACGGCACATCTGGAGAGCCTCAAAGCCCTGGGAGCCGTCCTGATACGCAAGGTATTTCAGGATACGGGCGAGACCTTTGAGGCCACGCTGGAAGCCTTTGCACAGCATGGCTACGAGAAACAGTGGAGTGTTGAGGATGGGCCACAGACATTCCTCGCTGAGAGATATTGGGG
>Ga0208813_1001914_pt1 | contig 10005 bp, 9 predicted proteins | sample MalvireepMed_904_FD_184250 | JGI IMG/M metagenome (GOLD analysis project Ga0208813, IMG submission 184250) | Marine viral communities from the Global Malaspina Expedition - Malaspina viral metaG DeepMed_904 (SPAdes) (version 2) | ecosystem: Environmental > Aquatic > Marine > Oceanic | place... | reverse complement strand
CGCTGATGCTTGATGACACGCCTTTGCCAACAACTCCTTACCGACGCCCGTCTCACCCTCTATCAACAGAGGCGCATCCAACTCAGCCATACGCTGCGCTTCTTTAATCACCTTCTTAAATGCGGCGTTTTCAGTGAGTAAACGATCAAAGGCAGAGTCGTTTTTATTATTCTGCCACTGAGCGACATTAGGCTCGGTCTTGCACGTTAAGACAGCCCCCGCGAAAGAGCGACTACCGTCCTCGCCAGCGACCCAAATAGGTAATATCTGTGCGTAATACTCTGCATTGTTGATCACAACCGCTTCAAATACGGGTTCTTTAGGTTGTTTATCAAGCCAGCGCGCCAATCCAAATCCAGTGATGAATTGCGACAAATAGTCGCCACTAAGGGTGTCCTTCGGGGCACCTAATAACTGTGCTGCGGCATCATTAATGATATCAATACGTCCTTTGATATCGATGGAAATCACCGGATCCGGCAAAGTACTTAAGAGTAAATCAAATTCAAAATGCTCACGCTCAAAAGGCATGTATGGGATGGTTTTCACATCGATAACATTTGGAATTCGACGTATTTGTGGCATTAAGTGGCTGAAGTCTTCAAACGCGAGTTCAGGAAAGTTTAGGTAAATCTTTCCGCGCGGATCAATTTCAATACCTCTTAAATCGATTTCTTGATCGCGAAGTATCTGCAATACATCAAGGCAAATGCCTAAACGGTCATCGCAGGTTATCTCTAGTCTCATGTCATTCGTTCAGGTTGAGAGATCTGTAAAGTATATCGTACAGGATATTCAAGCGCGGATACAGAAAAACCCTAGCGTTTGAGCTAGGGTTTTTGACGTTCTATCGAACTATTTGCCGAATCTTAAGCTTAATTTAAGATTTCGTCCGTTTTCGCAGCCATAACAAAATCGTTTTTGTGTAGGCCATTAATTGCATGGGTCCACCAGGTCACCGTCGCCTTACCCCACTCAGTGATAATTTCTGGATGGTGCTTCTCGGCCTCAGCAATTTCACCGACTTTGTTGGTGAATTCCAATGCTTGGCGGAAGTTTTTGAATTTAAACTCGCGACGTAACATCATCACACCGTCGTCACTCACCGGCGTCCACTCGGGGATCTCGCGCATCAACGATGCCAACTCATCATCACTGACCTTCGGTGCGTCTGCGTTACACGCTTCACAGTGTTCTTGATTTAATGCAGCCATATAAATACTCCTGTTAATTATTATGCCGCGTCTTTAGGCGGGAATTTTGGTTCAAAGAGTCCCAGTTCCATAGCCTCGCGTACCAACGCCATGATATCCATGTCTGAAATCTCAAATAATTCATCGACACTATTGATGGTGTAGTACACAGGCTGAATAATATCGATCCGATAAGGGGTTCGCAGAGCATCCAACGCTTTCAGTGGATGGCGTTCAGGCTTATCACTGTTCACCGCATATTCGGTTTCCGCTGGTGAGGATAAAATACCACCACCATAAATGCGGATGCCTTCGTCCGTTTGTAACAGGCCAAATTCAACAGTAAACCAGTATAAGCGTGCTAAGTAAACGCGTTCTTTCGGTGTCGCCGCATAACCCAGTTTGCCATATTGATGTGTAAAGTGGGCAAATGCAGGATTGGTCAACAATGGACAATGGCCGAAAATTTCATGAAAGATGTCGGGTTCTTGCAAGTAGTCGAACTCTTCCCGAGTACGAATAAATGTAGCGACTGGGAATTGCTTATTAGCTAACAACCGAAAGAATTCGTCAAATGGAATCAGTGCCGGCACCGCAGCAACCTGCCAACCTGTTTCACGCTCAAGTACTTCATTAAGCTCGTGCAGCTGCGGTATACGGTCTTTTGGCAAGTCGAGTAGTTCAAGTCCTTTCATGTACTCATCACAGGCTTTACCTGGAATGCACTTAAGTTGACGCTCAACTAAATCGTGCCAAACCTGATTCTCTTCATCAGTCCAATGGATGATTCCCTCGGCATCGGGCTGTTTGGATACGTAATTACTCTCTTTACCCATAGTTATGCCTCTTCTTGCTGTTCTAATTTAAGTGTAGATTAATAATTGAAGTCCGTGTGGCTATGCCGAGTCACGCCAGCGGCTGGCAACACTATCAAGCGCTTGTTTGAGATCGGCAATGATATCGTTAGCATCCTCTAGACCCACGGCAATACGCAGTAACGTATCGCTAATGCCCGCAGCTTGGCGTGCCTCCGGGGTATACGGTGAGTGCGTCATGGACGCTGGATGTTGAATCAAGGTCTCGGCATCACCTAAACTCACTGCGAGTGCAATCATCTCGAGCGCGTCAAGAAATGCCCGCGCGCCCTGCTCGTCGCTATGTAGCTCAAACGCGATAACAGCGCCGGCACGTTGCATTTGCGACCCCACCAAATCGTGTTTGGGATGACTGGCTAATCCTGGATAATAAATTTTCTTAATGAGTTCATGTTGTTGTAAGAAACTCACGACCTTCTCGGCATTATCGCAATGCCGTTGCATGCGAACGTCGAGTGTTTTAAGCCCTCGTAAAATGAGCCACGCATCATGCGGGCTCATCGTCGCGCCCATATCTTTTAGCGTTGTCATTTTGATATCGGCGATGGTTTCCTCGTCACCACATACGATACCTGCAACCACATCACCGTGGCCGTTTAGAAATTTCGTGGCGCTATGAATCACAATATCGGCCCCCAATGACTTCGGGTGTTGCAACAGGGGGGTCATAAAGGTGTTGTCGACAATAAGTTTGGCTTCACTGACACCCATCGCCGTCTTAATTGCTGCGATATCGAGTAGTTTCAAATGTGGATTAGCGGGCGTTTCAAGAAACACGAAGCGCGTATTATCGCGCAGATGCTTTGTGACCTGACTTGCGTCAGCCATATCGATAAACTCGGCTTCTACGCCAAAACGCTCAAATAAATCGCTGAACAACGCGAAGCTACAGCCGTAAATCGCATCGGATACCAACACATGATCCCCCGAGCGTACGAGTGCCATGGTCGTCGCTGCAATCGCTCCCATGCCGGTAGCACTTGCGGCGGCTGCTGAAAAGCCTTCAAGCGAGGCTACACGTGTTTCTAACTGCGTAACAGTTGGATTACCGAGGCGACTGTAAATATAGCCTGGCTCTTCACCCGCAAATCGGGCACTACCCTGGTCAGAATGACTAAACTTAAATGTCGATGTCTGATACAACGGAGCAACCAATGCACCCTCGGGATCCTGCGGTGCTTTACCGCCATGGATGACTTGCGTGGCTAGCTGATGATGTTCCGTTGACTGCTTATCTGCGCTCATTATTCCGTCCCAAAGTCACGACTAAAAAATATTCATTTGTCATATTTTTGTTATGGAACAAGAGTGCAGTGAGTCACTATCAAAAGGCAATGCTTCGGCCGCCGACATTTATTCAGGCAGCTGTAACGCTATTTTTCCACTTAACTGGTCTAACCAGCTACATTGATTGACTGGTATCGCTTGGAGCGTGTTCAGGTTTATTTTTAAACATTGTTGGAAACTGTTTTGCTAAATCCTTCACCAACAGCTTTTGCATGGATAGTAAGCTCGGTTTTTGCGTGTGTACGTAAGGTAAAGGTCTAACGAGTCGTATAGTTTGTAACCCTAAACGGGCTGTCAGTAACCCTGCACCGACGCCTTGTGCCGCGCGTGCTGAGAGACGTGCAACTAACTCGGTGCTTAACCATTGGCTACCCATATCAACGATAAGCTCACTCACGCCCGCATAAGCTAAGTTTGTCAGTATATGACGCCATAATTTAATGCGGCTCCAATAACCGAGCTTCACTCCGTAAAGGCGCGACAGTTCACTGATCATGCGTTGATTACGCCAAAGTAGCAGTAGCATATCGGCCAGGCTACTTGGACTGATAGCGACCAATGCGGCAGCTTCCAAGGACCATTTGCGAATTCGTCGCATCGCTGTCTGATCGACATTCGCTAAGATATCCTGCTCAAAGCGTGTCGCGATTTCTTGTTCGTTCCAGTGCGACTGACGCTGTTGCTGCCATTGTTGTTCTAAATCGGGTCGGTGTAATGCTTGGATATGTGATTGCTCGTCAAAGTGCGCCTGCATCTGCCAACGTTGCTTCAGCTTTCTTAGCAACCACCATTCACGGATAAAAAATCCAAATAATGTTAGGCATAGCAACACACTCACGACAAGCCAGAGACTGCCAAGCCAGAATGACGATTGAAAAGCCCCATAGATGCCAAGTATCGTCTCGGTGAGCACCCCGATGAAAACAGCAACGATGGTCACCAGTGCCAATTTTCGCAGTTTAGTTTGACCTTTTCGCCGCGTTGATGTCGCGATAGTTTCAGCAGCTTCGGCATTCATATCTGCAGTCGTATCTTCGACCTTATCAACCGGCTCTTCGATGGCATAGAACTTTAATTGGGTATCCTGCTTCACTTCAACTTATCTCCTAACAAGTATTCGAGCAGCTGATCAAGCCGAATGTGCGGTAAAGGTGAATCGGCAGCGCTAAAATGAGGTACAAACTGTGGAAACTCAAAACCCGTTTGCCATTGCTTATCATTCGGCAATTGCGCGGGCACAGAAGGTGCGCCTACACGAACTTTTTGACCGCTTTCTAAATAACCATCTAACACAATAGTTCCATCATTGAGTCGTCCGGCCTTACTCGTAGCAATCCCTGCTACTGCGAACAGTTCATGCTCAATCCGTTCAAACTGAAAATGTTGTCGTGAACGACGTAACATGTCAGATAACAGTTGATTCAGTGCGTGTTGGCCATCCGGACCGACATGATCAACTTTTGAGGCGACTAAAGCCACTTTATCGATAGCAGGAGAAATAATTCGCCGTAAAAGCGCATTCTCACCATATTCAAAACTATTCAACAGCCCCGTCAAAGTCTCTATGAGCTCGTCAAATCGGGCTTTACCCTGCTCTAGCGCTGTAAGCACATCGACCAAAATCACTTGTCGATTAAATCCTTGAAAGTGATTTTTATAAAAAGGTTTAATGACGTCTTCTTTATAACGTTCAAATACGCGCTTTAAATGTTCAAATTGTGCAGAGTTTTGATCGCTGAATGGCCAAGGGAAAAACCCCATTACAGGCGCTCCTTCGAGTTGTCCTGGAAGCAAGTGACGGCCCGGTTGCAAATTGTAAAAGCCCGCTGCTTGAGCTGATTTTAAAGCCTGCTGGTAACCCTGTGCCAGCTCTCTCAGAGTCGTATCAGATACCGATTCGCTTTTAAGTTGCGAGCGAGCGTGCTGATACCATGACGCAAAATGGTTGGCACGTTCGCCTTGTTGATTCAATTGATTCTGCTGAACGGACCATGCGCCGTAATGGCTTTGCAGTAGTGGTAAGTCTAATAGCCATTCGCCAGGATAGTCGACCAACTCAACCACGAGTCGACGCTCATCCATTAGATGTTTAGCAAGACCAGAACGTGGCTGATATTTGATTTCAAAGCGAATTTCACTCACGTCACGCGTAGACGAGGGCCAACTTGGATGTGCTGAAGTAAGCACTTTCACCGCCTCTTCATACGCGAACCGTGGCGTCGACCAATCACGATTCTCTATCAGACGACTGCCTAGCAAACGGCCAGAATGTTTAACTTGCCAGAACGCTAACTGCTTCGCATCGTAACCGTTCAGCACTTGCTCAAGCATACCGGTAATGAGTGCCGTTTTGCCCGCACCGCTGAGGCCTGTAACCGCCAGTCTAATATGACGATCAAACCCACGATTGATGAGATCGCGGGTTTGCTGTTGAGCCTTTTTTAATGAAATCACAGCTGCCTTAATTCACGATTCAAATTATATTGCGTAGAGGTGACGTATTTTTCCATTCGTTGCACTTGCTCGTCCAACGATTTTAACTCGCTTTCCATTTCTGCAACCGCTTGACTAGCAGGTTTGCCGCCGCCATACACACGCGTCTTGATGTGCATATCATGATGCCCTTCCGAGCGCGGCTTTTTATCTAAAATTAACCAACCCGCGATATACAGTATGAGAAAGAAACCTTGAGAGAAAATAAGGCCGGTGAAAAAAATCAGCCGCACCACCCAGGTTTCGATGTTTAAGTAGTCGGCAAGACCGGCGCATACGCCGGCAATCTTGCCTGTTTCAGTGTTGCGTTGGAGCTGACGTTTGCGTTCAGTAGCACTCATTTGTGTTCCCTCCAGCTAGGTGAGTCAGCATCTAAGATGCGCTCAAGCGTTTGTACGCGTTCACGCATTTTTTCTACTCGCTCACTCATTTGATTCAATTGGCTGCGTTCTTCTTCACTAATACCTTGGCTCGCATTTCGCTTGCTTTTGTAGTGAAGAATCAACCAAATGGGGGCGACAATCACCAAAAATATGATAATGGGCGCCATCAAAAACTCTAGAAAGTCCATGTTGCTTTGTCCTAAAGGCTAAGTTATTGACTGTTCTCGTTCTTTTTTGCGTTCATGCGCGCTTTTAAAGCCTCGAGTTCATCAGTCACTTTACTCTCATTTTCGAGCTCTGCAAATTCATCACGTAAAGTTCGCTTGCCCATATCGTAAGCATCAACCTGTGCTTCAATATCATCAATTTTGGCCTCGTAACGATCGAACTTCATCATCGCTTCATCTACTTTGCCGCTATCCACCTGTTTACGCACTTGCAAACGGCTTGATGCAGTTTTTTCTCGCATCATAATTGTTTTCTGACGTGCCTTGGCATCCGCGAGTTTTTCCTGCAACTGCGAAATTTCATCGTTGAGTTTCGACAAGCTTTCATCAACTCGCTCTAACTCTTGCTGTAATGAGTCGACCGCTTGCTGCGCTTTTTGCTTCTCGATCAAAGCCTGCTTTGCGAGGTCCTCGCGCTCTTTAGATAGCGCCAACTCCGCTTTATTTTCCCAGTCCAACACTTCGTGTTCGACGCGTTGCTGCTGACGTTGCACATCTTTCTTTTCAGCAATCAAACGTGCTGATGTCGAACGTACCTCAACAAGTGTGTCTTCCATTTCTTGAATGATTAGACGCACCATTTTTTGTGGATCTTCTGCCTTATCAAGCAGTGAGTTGATATTTGAGTTAACAATATCGCTAAAGCGTGAAAAGATACCCATAATTAATACCCCTTGGTGTTAAATACAAATTGGGTCTTACGACCGTGCCAAGATCCATTCAATATTTGCGCCAATTTATATTTTTTATGTAATGGTTTGATTTTATTAATGTTTTTCAATGCGTTCAATTTTTAATACTTGCCTTTTTATGTGAATTTGACTAATAATTAGCAAAAATAACTATAAAGCTGGAAAAATAATCAAATGAGCCGAAGCCGCCCCTCCGATAATCTGATAGGCCAATCCAATAGCTTCATTGAAGTGCTTGAGCATGTCTCTCAAGTCGCACCTTTAAATAAACCCATCCTTATTATCGGTGAGCGAGGAACGGGTAAAGAACTCATTGCCGCGCGTTGTCATTATCTATCCCAACGCTGGGACCAGAAATACGTTACGCTGAATTGTGCCTCGCTAAACGATAATTTGCTAGAGAGTGAGTTGTTCGGTCATGAGTCTGGTGCATTTACCGGCGCATCAAAAAAACACGAAGGCCGCTTTGAACGTGCCGACGGTGGCAGTTTGTTTTTAGATGAGCTCGCTAATACGTCGATGTTGGTTCAGGAAAAACTACTGCGTGTCATCGAGTACGGTGAATTCGAGCGCGTCGGTGGCACGCGCCCTATTAAAGTGGATACGCGTTTGATTGCCGCCACTAACGAGGATTTGCCCAGCCTCGCTGACGCAGGTCAGTTTCGTCATGACTTACTCGATCGTTTGGCTTTCGACGTTATCACTCTGCCACCACTGCGGCATCGTCGTGAAGACATTATGATACTGGCAGAACACTTTGCTATTAATATGGCGCGTGAACTTGAATATGAGTTGTTTAGTGGATTCAGTGAGCGCGCTAAGCGGGCGCTGATGGATTATCATTGGCCAGGCAATGTACGTGAGCTAAAGAATGTGATCGAACGCAGCGTCTATCGAACAGGTAATGGTCACATACCGGTCAGCGATATCATCTTCGACGCCTTTGATAGTCCCTACCGTCCAGCGCGTAGTCAATCGACCGAGGCAACTCGACCGGTACCGGAGACACAAAGCGTCGAGCAGGATGAGAGTCCAGCCGCGACGCAGTCGGCTAACGAATCAATCCTATCACCGGTCTCCATCGAGCAGCCCATCGATTTAAAGGAGCAATCGCAACAATTCGAGATTCAATTGCTGACCGAGGCACTCAAACTGTGTCAATATAACCAAAAACGCACGGCTAAACACTTAGGTCTTACTTATCATCAGTTGCGCGGTTACTTGAAAAAGTATCAACTGCTTGAGGGAACGCAATAAAATAATGTCTAAACAGTCGATTATAGTTACCGCACTGACTAGTTTTTTGCTGCTGAGTTGTAGTGAACAAACACAAGTGCCTGAACCGTTACAGGATGGTCTTATTTATTGCTCCGAGGGAAATCCTGAGAGTTTCAACCCTCAACGCGTCACCTCGGGCACCACGGTTGATGCCACAGCATCCCAATTGTATGACCGTCTAATCGACTATGATGCGGTACAGCAGAGCTTTGTCAGTGCACTTGCCACCGACTGGCAAGCGCTTGATAACGGTCAGCGCTATCGTTTTCATTTACGCCGTAATGTGACGTTTCACGATACCGATTACTTCACCCCATCGCGTTACTTCAACGCGGATGATGTCGTCTTCAGTTTCCGACGCTGGCTCGATAGCGATGCGCCCTACCATTCTGTCGGAGGCGGTTTCTATCCGTTCTTTGCGGCAACCGGCTTGGATCAGTTAATTTCCCAAGTTCAGAAAGTTGATCCATATACGGTTGATATCATTCTCACGCATCCAGATAGCTCTTTTCTTGCAAATTTAGCGACTGACTTTGCCATTATTTTATCCAAAGAGTATGCGGATCAATTGGCGAGCAATCGCCAACGTGAACTTATCGATAAACGGCCCATCGGCACGGGCCCTTTTAAATTCGTTGCTTTTAAAAAGGATTATTACATTCGCTATCAACGCCACGAAAGCTATTGGCGACAAGGACCAAGTATCGAGCGTCTAGTGTTCTCCATTACGCCTAACGCGAACAAACGCATGCTGAAGTTGGTTACCGGCGAGTGTGATGTCATTCCTTATCCACTCGTCAGTGAGTTGAAGTCATTGAACCGGAAAGAAATTGAGGTTCGATCGGAGGTAAGTCCTAATGTGTCGTTCTGGGCTTTTAATACTCAACGACCTCCTTTCGACGACCCTAGAGTTCGACAAGCATTGAGCTATGCGATCAATCGCGAAGCCATCATTGATACAATTTACTACGGTAATGCCGAGTTAGCAGAATCCATATTACCGCCCACTTCTTGGGCGTCTTCAGATGCAGAACTTAAGTATCACTATAATCCAGAAAAGGCGCGCAAGATGCTCAGAGAAGCGGGAATCCCGCGTGGATTTAAAATGGATATATGGGCTATACCGGTACAGCGCGTGTACAATCCAAACGCGCGCCGTATGGCGGAGTTAATGCAGTCAGACTTGGCAGAGGTGGGTGTTGATGCACGCATTATAAGCTACGAATGGAATACATTCAGACGTCGGCTAAGCCGCTCGGAGCACGATACCGTATTGATAGGTTGGTATGCCGATAATGCCGATCCTGATAATTTTTTCCGACCCTTGCTAAGTTGTGCAGCGGTTGCAAGTGGCAGCAACCGCGCTAATTGGTGTCATAACGGCTTCGATCAGATTCTTTATCAAGCGATTTCAACTACGGATAATGCTCAAAGAAAGCAGCTTTATCACTCTGCACAGCAGTTGCTGATGCAGCAACAACCCTTGTTGCCGATTGCCCACTCAATGCGTTATCAGGCGCAACGAGAGTACGTCAAGGGCGTGGAACTGCCACCTTATGGCGGTATCAGCTTTAGAC
>Ga0208813_1001909_pt1 | contig 10015 bp, 7 predicted proteins | sample MalvireepMed_904_FD_184250 | JGI IMG/M metagenome (GOLD analysis project Ga0208813, IMG submission 184250) | Marine viral communities from the Global Malaspina Expedition - Malaspina viral metaG DeepMed_904 (SPAdes) (version 2) | ecosystem: Environmental > Aquatic > Marine > Oceanic | place... | reverse complement strand
AAACGCTAAAACATCTGGCTAAATGGCCTCGTTAAGATATTCCTGAGCCCCCTATAGGACGTGGCCTGCACGGTTAGTACCTTCTCTCACCATTTAACGTCAGCCAGTCGCTATTTACTCCGGAGGCGGAGGTCACAGGTTCGACTCCTGTCGGGCGCGCCATTTCCCTAGCCTTTAGCGATTTTCTTCCTTTCGTATCTACTCTAAATTCTTCTCTTTGCTGTTTTTTCGGCGTGACCGTTAGCTGTTGTGGCTGATTTTTCGGTGGATCAAGGCTGTGTCCATTCTGTGTCCAGATTGTGGCCTGAGATTTTACAACCGTACTAAAAAACAGTGAGTTTGACCTTTGCCTCTGGAATGACCCCAGTACCATTGACACCCTGACACCTCAAAATGAGGCTTGCTCGAACTGCTTGGGGCTGATGCCACCTAGATGGTTATAGGTGTCTATCAAATCAGTGGAGATTCATAAAGACTGAAATTACGTTCTAGTTTCTTCGTCATCTTGCCTGCTAATTGTGTTTTCGTACATGATAGCACCTATAATGAGATGGCCAAATTTGGTTTGCCATTACACTTCTAAATTTATTATGTCTATAGGGCTTCACCTAGATTTTAGGAACATCTCAAGATATTAGGGGAAGTTTCCTAGAGAGCATCCTGCGTCGTTAACCAAGTAGGCGTTGCCTGAGTTCATCAGGCGCCAGACCAAGCCATCGCTTACAGGCGCGACGAAAATTGTTGGGGTTGCTGTAACCGAGTTTCTGCGCAAGTTCGCGGTTAGTGCCACCGGGTTGCTGCAACAAATCCAGCAGCTTATACAGCCGCACTTGATCATAAAATATTTGATAAGACTGACCAAAACTGGCGAATAGGCGTTTGCATGAGGACACGCTAAGCCCCATGACCTCTGACAGCTCACTTAGTGAAACGTCCTCAGAGCGGTTAAGCCGCAACAACAAATAGCGAAAAATACGTTCAAGTTGCGTGGGAGTTGCTAAAGATTGCTGTTGTATCTGACAAAAATAGCGTGCTTGCTTTAATTGTCCCGGCTTCACAGTTCGGCACTGAATCAGTTGTTGGCGGGGTATTACAAGGCGAGTAATCTCGCGTACATGAGTTTGTACTTGCCATTTTCGCCACACTGGAAGGGGAGTTATGTCCGGTGGCAGGTGCAAACACCAATGATGAAGATCATCGCCACGCAACTTGGCAATAGACACGAATAAGGCAATAGTCAGTTTTATGCTGGCGCACCGCGCTGCGGTAGTCATTTTATTGCGGCTGCCTGAAAAAGGAATGATGTCGACGACTAGCTCTTTAGGTCTCTGCTGCGGTAACAGAATCACATTGGGAATCACTAGATCGCGGTAGCGATAACTATATCGAAGCGCATCAGCAAGACTGGCGGCTTGTAAACTCAAATCAACCAATGGGTTTAGTGCACTTCGACAAAAGGTCTCGGCTATCAATTGCCATATCTGTGGCTCGTTAACCTGGCATTCAACCTGTCCCAATAATTGTTGCAACTGACAGTGGGAAATCCGGTAGTCAGCAGTTTTTATGCCGTCATAATAGGGAGGTAAGTCACGCAGTAACTCATCAGTATTGATGCCCCGCTGCCGCAGCAGTGGCTGCAGAGCAGCCAGCCACGGTTTAGCGTACAACAAAGGTGAGTTAAGCGAGCGTCCGGGCTGCACGTGTATCCCCTTGCTGGGTGTCGGCACTGGTATTTTCGGTAGCTTCATGAAGCATATCAATAGCCTGCTTCGCGTTGGCTTCCTTTACTTCGTGCAGGGTAACCTGGCAACCCAGATAAGCAGGCGTATCCAGCTCATTGGTAATGGCATTGGCTAATCCCTTAAGCAATTGACGAGCCTGTGCGTAATCGGTGTTTGGCAACAGAACAAGAAAGCGGTCGCTGTGTTCGCGGCAGACGCAATCGCTGGGCCGCAGCAACAATGAAATCAATTCGCTGACGTGATGCAACAGCTTATCACCGGCGTGGCTGCCATAGCTTTGATTAAAGCGAGAAAAACAGGTCAGGTTAACGTGAGCGATACACAATGGTTGTGCCGATTCGGCGGCATGAGAGATTTCGCGTTGCAGTAAATAATGGAAATAGCGTGCGGTATACAGCGTCGTCAGTGGATCCAGCCATTGGTGTTCGCGCAACACTTTTTCTCGTGTTGCCAGTTGCCGAGTAACCAGCAGGTGTTCTTTGCGCCATTCCAGTGCGCCGATGGCGATTAACATCAGGCCCAGCGGCTGGGGCAGCGATTCGAGCCAGCTTACCAGGCGTAAATCGTCGGGGTAGTGAACAAATTCATCAAGTAGGTCAAGACTCAGTGAAAATACCAGAATGAGGCCGCCGCTGTAAAAATGATCCGTCACCCGCCCCTGAGGACGTGTTGATACCATCAATATCAAACCAAGCACCGCAAGTATCAGGGTTGATGCTTCACCGAGCACATCATAAAAATCAATGATCACCAGCGCTTTGACGCTACCTAACTGATAGCTGATCAGCACCGCCAGAGCCATCACCAGAACCATTAATGCCACTCTCCAGTGACCCAACTGTGTTATCCATGATGGTTTTTTCGTATACACCTTAGGCTCCGTTTATCGTGCAAAATTGCTGTAACCATAACCTGCGTTAATGACAAAGCGGTGACACCTTGATACCGAGTTGAGCTAATACGACCCGAATCAGAACAGCTCGAAATGCCTAACCGGCAACCGTTGTAGTGTCATGAAAGCCGCCTAGGGTAGCAAGCGTTAACCCAAACAACTCAGGTGAGGATGATCATGAAAAAGTCGTATTTGGCCTATGCCATTGCCGTGTCTTGTATAGTGACAGGAACCGCACAGGCTGCTATGCAGCAAAAAGAAACACAACAAAGTTCTGAAAACGAGCAAAAGGCTCAGGAAGAGGTCGTGACCATAGGTTACCGCGACTCGGTTAAGCGAGCCGTTCAGCAGCAGCGCGAATCAGATGGAATCATTAACGTGCTAAAAAAGGACGATATGGGAAAACTGCAGGATGACAGTGTCAGTGACGCCTTACAGCGTATTCCCGGTTTATCGGTGGAGCGCGATCAAGGCGAAGGTCGGTTCATCCGCATTCGTGGTCTGGCCCCGGATCTTAACTCGGTATCCTACAATGGCACCGTTTTGGCTGCCCCTGAGGCCGGTCGCCGCGCGGTAGCGTTAGATGTTATCCCGTCGGACTTACTGGAATCGGTGGTGGTGAATAAAACACTGACGCCGGACATTGCTGCCGGTAGCCTCGGTGGTAATATCGAGCTGAAAAGCATGACCGCCTTTGATCGTGACGGAGCGTTCTACTCATTGGGTGCAGATCTGGGTTACAACCAGCAGGCGTCAGAGACCAACCCTAAAGTTTCTGGTGTAATAAGCAATACGTTCGATGTCGGCGGCAACGACGACAGCTTTGGGGCTGCCTTTGCCGGTAGCCATCAGGAACGCTCGTTTACCACGGATAATGTCGAAACCGGCGGTAACTGGGACTTTGATGAACCGGGTCTGGAAGAGTTTGAACAACGTGCCTATGCCGTCACTCGTGAACGGACGGGCTTAGCCCTTAACCTCGACTACCGGCCAACTGAAAATGCCGAGTATTACCTGCGCACGCTCTACAGCGAGTTTGCTGACACTGAAATTCGCCAAGGCATCATTACTGAATTTGCTGATCCTCTGGTGGAAGGCTCAACCGGTGCCGGTGAGGTGGTGCGTGAACTGAAGGATCGCACAGAAACCCAGAAAATTCAGGCCTATGTACTGGGTACGGAACAACGCATGGGTGACTGGCAACTGACGGTGGAAGCGGGCACCAGTGAAGCCAGTGAGTCACAGCCCTTTGCCATCGGTGGCGCTCAGTTTGTGCAGGAGTTTGACGAGGGCCTCGGCTATCGTGGGGTGAAAAAACTGCAGTTGCTGGCACCGGATACGGCTTATCAGACTGGCGGTTATGATATAGATGAAGTTGAAGTCAGCGACGCCTATACCGAGGAAACCGAAAGCAACGCGAAAGTAGACATTGCTTACGACTGGATGCAGCCAAGCTACCAGGCGACTTTTAAAGCCGGGGTAAAAGTCAGTCAACGGGAAAAAACCGCCCGTGAAGACATATACATCTACGAGGACTTTGCGGACTTAGGTGTGAGAGGGTTAACCCTCGCGGATTATCAGACTGGTGAGGTCGATTACGGGCTCGATCGCTTTGGGCCGGGCATCAATGCCGGTGATTTGTGGCAGATGTTGGAGCCGCTGGATAGGGATGAGTTCTTCGACGAGGTAGAGTCGCGTATTGCCAGTTATGGCATCGAAGAAGACATCAGTGCTGGTTATTTTATGTTTGATATCGGGTTTGATCGTTGGCAGGTCATCGCCGGTGCGCGCTATGAACATGAAAAGCGCAGCGCAAACGGCAGCCGTTATAACGATGAAACCGAAACCTTTACCCCGGAATACGCAGAATTCAGTGACGCCAACTGGCTACCGAGCCTGGTTACACGCTATGACGTAAGTGATGCCACTATCCTGCGTATGGCGTACAGCACCGGTCTGGTGCGTCCAAACTTCGAACAGGTGCGACCAAGTTACTTCCTGGAAAACGACGACGGCGACTTAAAGTCTGAGTTTGGTAACCCAGCACTGCAACCGTTGACTTCGCAAAATCTTGATATGGGTATCGAGCATTATGACGAGTCATTGGGCGTGGTATCGTTGATGGCGTTTTATAAGGACATTGAGAATTTCGTTTATGAGGCTGATCTGGCAGGTCGTTCGGGTTATGAAAACTTCGACGAAGCGGTGACCTTCATTAATGGTGATGACGCTTATCTGTATGGCCTGGAGCTGAACGTGGTTCACCAATTATCGGGCTTCAATAACTGGCTGGATAACGTCCTCATCAGCAGCAACGTCACCCTGACCGACTCCGAAGCCACAGTCGATTGGCTGGATGAAGGGCAGCTGCAAACCCGTGACATTGCGTTACCCAGTCAGTCAGACACTACCGCCAACTTGGCACTGGGTTATGAAACCAATCGCCTAAGCCTGCGTCTGGCCGCTAATTATAAGTCAGAGTACCTGGCGGAGCTGGGCGACGTTGAGGACAGCCGTTACGACATCATGGAGGACGATAACTTGACCGTTGACTTTTCGGCGAAATGGGTCATCAACGACAACCTCAATGTGAGCTTTGCGGCTAATAACCTGACTGACGAGCCTTTCTACGTGTATACCGGCCAGAGCCGTTACAACGCACAATACGAGAGCTACGGGCGCAGCTACACTCTGGGTATTCAACTGATCAACTGGTAAATGAACGAAATCATGACAAACAAATTAGGAAAAACAATGAAACTTAATACGAGAACTGGCGCCGTTTTATCGGTACTGATGCTGACATCCGCCTGCGCTTCTGTTGCTGGGCAGACACCGATACGTCATCAGGCCGTGGCTGGGGATAGCACCGTGGTGGCGACTAATACCGGTGTTTATTTTGGCGGGCAACAACTGGTAGAAGGAGACTTCTTCCACTTAAAAGCGCTGAAATTAAAGTCCGGAGCGACTGTGTTTACAGCCGTTGAGGGGAACGATCAGCAATTGCACCTTTGGCAGGCTAGAGACGGCAAAGCAGAAGCTTTATGGCAGGGCGAAATTACGACCCGTGTGGTTGAAGACTTGTGTTTTTACGAAAGTCGTGAAAATCAGCAACTGTCGGTATTTTTGCTGGGTGGCCGTGGTGGTGCTGAGCAGCGCTTACTGCAACAAGACGGTCAATGGCTGCCACAGCCGTTGACCATTCGCGCGATAAATGTCCCCTTTGACAGCACGGCCTGCGCTGTATCGCAAGCACAGGGTAAACTCTATGTGGCTGAGGCCGATCAGGCCATTTGGGCGTACAATGCCGAACCCGAAGTCGACGAAGGACGAGACTTAATCGCGGCCAAAGTGCCGTTCGGTGATATTCAGACCGAATTGAAAGCGCTGGAGTTGATGTCCGATGGTAGTCTGTTGGCATTGGAAGAAGAAGCGCCGCGGCTGTTGCTTTATCGCACCGACGGTAGTAGCTATGAATTTGAGCGCGCGACTAGCTTTGACGGCATTAACGCGCTCACTGATATTTCGCTGACGGCTGATGGTGATGTGCTGCTAACCGAAGAAGACCTGAATGCGATGCAGACTGTGCAGATCGACGTAGTGGCTGCGACAGAGCCGCGGTCGCAACGGCCGGTCGCCCAGGTTGCGGCAACGCTGGAAACGCAGCCATCACCGCGCCGTGGTGATGCCATTGATGATCCAGCAGTATGGGTGCACCCCGATAAGCCCGCGGCGAGCCGGATATTGGGCACCGATAAACGCACCGGCCTGTATGTGTACGATATGCAGGGTAATATTGTGCAGGAATTGGCCGTCGGCCGTTTAAACAACGTTGATGTGCGTGGCAACCTGGCCGCTGCGACATTGCGAGATGACAACAGCATTCAGTTATTTTCCATCAGCGACGACGGAGTGCTGAAGCTTGCCGCTAACCAAACCACGGACATCGAAGAAATCTACGGGCTTTGCATGGGTTATGACAATAACACTGAGCAAGCGTCCGTTTACATCAACGGTAAATCCGGTCTCATTCAGCACTACCTGGTTAATGCCGACGGTAGTTTGCAGTTAGTGCGAGAAATGCAGGTGCCGACGCAACCGGAAGGTTGTGTGGTCGATGACGCCAGCCAGCGTTTGTTTATCGGTGAGGAAGATGTGGCGGTCTGGTTGTTCGATGCTAAACCCGACGGCGGCAGCGACGGTGACATCATTATTCGGGTAGCGGAGCATCCGCAACTGGTGGATGACATTGAAGGACTCGCTTTTGCCCGTATTAACGATGAACCCATGTTGTTTGTGTCCAGTCAGGGTAATGACAGTTATATTGTATTCGATGCGCAGGCCCCGTGGGCGCAGCGCGCCCATTATCGCATCCGCACTAACATTGAATTGGGCTTGGACGGCGCTTCGGAAACCGACGGTATCGAGGTAACCACACACTCATTAGGTGAGGGCTTTGAACAGGGTGCGTTCATTGTTCAGGACGGTCGCAACCGGATGCCGGAAGCAGGGCAAAACCTGAAGCTGGTGCCGCTGCAACAGATCATCGATCTGCTCTGAGCAGCAGTTATTGGTTCGGCATAAAAAAACCGGCTTTGAGCCGGTTTTTTTGCGGGGTTTCGAACGCGCTATTTTTTAATCGGTTGTGCGTAGATAACGTCGGTGCCGTTCCAGCAGCGATCGTCGCGTGCTGGCGCTGGGTTCTGACAGCGACGTTCAGCCGTATCCGGCACCTGATCCGTCAGGCGCTTGGAGCCGTCAGCGCGCTTATGCAATATAAAAGCATCATACAGCTCTCCGGTGGCGGTGTAAGAACGGTACGCTACCTGTTGTTCGGAAAACGCCAAAGTCTGAAACAATTGCGTGTCTTCCGCGGTACGGTGCATCTCCCGTTGCGCTTCATCGCTGACCAAATACATCTTCGGTCCGGCAACTGAAACCACGTAAACAGGCCCCGAATGGTCGGACAATTGACTGTGGCGTCCGTACGTATGGTCATGTCCCTGCAAGACAAAATCGACATCGAATTGTTCGTAAATAGGCTGCCAGTATTTACGTAAAGGCGGATTATCACGACCTTTCGATACCGATTGAATGGGGTGGTGATGAAACACCACGGTCCAGCGGTTGGGGTTGTCGGCTAATACGTTCTTCAGCCACTCAGCCTGACGCTTAGCGTGTGCTTCATCTTGTAACGCCTCGGTAGAGTCCAGTGCTATGTAACGCACGCCCTGAACGTCGCTGAAATAAACGGTGTCAGACAGCGCTTCTGGACCGTTACCCGCTATCGGATAGTGTGCTGTCCAGTTTGGCAGCAGGTGACGTATCGGATTGTCATCATCACTGCTGAATTCGTGATTTCCGGCTGCCGGTAGCTGGTTAACGGTAGCTGCCATCCAGTCCACGGCTGCGAACCACTCGCCCCATTCGTCATCGTGAATGCCATCACGGGAGTTCACCAAATCACCGGCGTATAACATGACCTTGGCCCGTGGTGCGGTGCGCAGACTTTCTCTTACGGTCCGTGAAAAATGAGAATAAACCGAATTTTGCGCGTCGCCAAAATACAACGCCGTGTAAGGACTAAATGTTGCTGCTGGGGTTCGGAACTGGTACCAATCACTCCAGGTATCGTCGCCGCTGACACGATAAGCGTACAGAGTATCCGGCGTTAATCCGTCAACGGTGACACGGTGGTGCTGTGCTTTGCCGTTAGCGCTGGTTAAACTAACGTGTTCAGCGCTGTGCTCCGTTGCCTTCAGATGCAAACCAGGCGAGGGCGTTGCTGTGGTAATTTGTAAAAGCGCAGGCTCTGACATTACCCGAGTACGCCAACTAAAAGTCTGACTGTGGGCGGGGGAGGCAGTCGCAATCAGCGCCACGCGATCTGGAAATGCAGATACTCGGTAACGAATTTCTCCTTCGGGTACTGAGGTATTGGCAGACTGAGTATCAACCGCACTCATGGTTTCGCTGGTCGTTAAGATCAGCGCCATAGTGCAAGCGACCTTGGTTAAGGATGACAGATGCATAAAGGTTCCTTTTGCGGATAAAAGATTTAGCTTATATCGCTCAAGTGACACCGGTGTTGCGGATAATTCGCATGTTGAGCTAAAAGGAGTCAATGCTGAAATACTTGTTCAGTAGCATAGTTAATTTGGCCATTAGATTAATGCAAGTTACAAACTGACAAGGCAACGTTTTGATGTCGGAGAATTTCTACATGAGCTCTTAGGCTTTTTGGCGCGGATAAAAAAATTTGGAAATGCGCAAAGGTCATAGGTTCGACTCCTATAGGGGACGCCATTTCAGCAATACTTTCCTTGATAGTAACCGCTTACTAAAAACCTCATGTGTCCAAATCTTGACCGAACATTTCCAGACTAACGTTTCATCAGCTAAACTCAGCTTGCCACTGCACATTAATAACGCACTACAACATTAAAAGGCGGATGAGTGCTTAAACCCAAAATTTTGTTTCCTCAGCAGTTTATTCACAAACACCCTATTCATCATGGGGAAGAGTTTGGCGTGCTGTGTTGGAATACACAAAAACTGACCGAGAAGCCAGAGTTTCAGCGTACTTTAGCAAGCGTTTTAAAAGACTACCCCAGTTTGTTTTTGTTGCTTCAGGAAGTGAAGCTGAGTGCCAAAAATGACTGGCTGTTTCCCGGCTGGTCTTATGCGGTGGCGCCGAATATGCAAACCCGGCGCTCTGTCTATGGTGTCCTCACCGCTAGCAGTTATGCGTTTAAAGAAGCTCAGGCTCGACTGAGTAGCAAGCGCGAAGGCATGTTTGCAACCCATAAAAGTTACATGCTCTCTCATCATTCGCTGGCAGAGGGCGGCTCACTCCTGGTGGTCAATGTCCACGCGATAAACTTTGTTCGTGCGCGTCAGTTTTCACAAGAAATAGAGCTTATCAAAGAAGAAATACTAGAACATAAAGGACCGCTTATTGTGGCCGGTGATTTTAACGTTTGGAGTCGCCAGCGGCGATTAAGCTTGCTGCAGTTCTGTCGCAGTGTGGGTCTTCGGCAAGCAATTATGGTTGACCCACATCATGTAAAAGCCTACCGGCAGCATCCGCTTGACTTCATCTTTTATAGGGATCTCACACTGCAAGAAACACTAGCGATCGATACCTGTAAAGTGTCCGATCACAACCCGCTTTATGCGCGATTCAGACTATAGCTACTCAGAACTAGCGTTTTGCCAGAAAAAAACTGAGCCCCTGCTACAGAGCTCACTTTCCTTAGCAATCACGCCGTAAACCCTCGCCCAGTCGGGCGGGGATATAAGGCGTAGGTTTATAGTCCGTCTGCGACCTTGACTCAGATAAAGGCGCATGCAATTATACTGTGTATAAATACAGTGCTCT
>Ga0208813_1001899_pt1 | contig 10055 bp, 12 predicted proteins | sample MalvireepMed_904_FD_184250 | JGI IMG/M metagenome (GOLD analysis project Ga0208813, IMG submission 184250) | Marine viral communities from the Global Malaspina Expedition - Malaspina viral metaG DeepMed_904 (SPAdes) (version 2) | ecosystem: Environmental > Aquatic > Marine > Oceanic | place... | reverse complement strand
GGGACGGCATCATTAAAGAGACCGAATACACGTAGGCAGTCGTACCTTAGTCGCGATCAGACAAAGTGCTTGCAATAGAGGAGGAGTCCATACACGTTCATTCCACGACGTAGTTGACCTACTTCATGTCACGGAGAGGCCTCAGTAATGAGCCCAATCATCCGTTCTGGCTCAACCGCAATTCGACACCACTGCCCAGGCTCAGCACAATGTTCCAGCCTGGGCCCGATGATTGCGAGGTACCCATCAGTGACGACAAATCCAGAAAGCTGGCTTCACCGGACCCTGCCGAATCATCGGTCGACGGATCGGACAGACGCTTGCGCCAGTTGCAGAAGCTGGCGTACCCGATGCCCTCTTGTTTTCAGAACTTCGAAGCTGACAGACCACTGTCACGCTGCTGATTGACCAGGGCCTGCCACTGTTCGGGTGTACGGTGCTTTCTCATGGGGGTAACCTCGTGTTGATGAATGAGAGGCTACAGTAGGCAGAAATTCACCGAGGTGGCAGGACGTCTTGGAATGAGCGATTACTGGCGCTTGACGACAGTGCGGGCGGTTTTTGACCAACGATGTATGCCGATTCAGACAATGGCCCACAAGGGCCAGTCCGCCGTGAGGAGTGTAGACTTCGGTTCTGGATTGTTGGAGAGTAAAAGTACGCATGAGCCGGGAGTACTGACTGGGTGAATGGGTGTCAGGTGCTATTATATCTGGCAATACCTTGTTATTGCAGGCTTTTGGCGTAGTTTTTGGCGTTTCTAAGTCACGGATTCAGGCAACAGGCATTTTTCGCCAACGAACAACACACAATACGAGTGGCACGAGGAATCTAAGTTACCAACTTTATTTATTTCTACTGTAGAATTGTTGCTTTAAAACGTAGGTTATTGGTGTTTTTGTTACCAACTTTATTATGACCCCACACGTAGCGTTACAGCTCTTTTATGGCGCTGGTCGTGGACTGCAGAACATCCTTGGCGTCGCCTTTCACCATCAGACTGTTATCCCGGATAAACAGGCTGTTGGGAATACCGGCAAAACCGGGTGAGAGGCTTCGTTTCACGACAACCACCGTTTTCGCCTTATGCACGTTGAGAATCGGCATACCATAAATCGGAGAGCTGGGTTCCTCCGCGGCCGACGGGTTCACCACGTCGTTGGCGCCCAGAACAATCGCAACATCCGCCTGTGGCAGCTCTGGGTTGATGCTGTCCATGTCCTTCAACTGGTCATAGGGGATCTCGGCTTCCGCCAGTAACACGTTCATGTGGCCAGGCATGCGACCGGCGACCGGATGAATGGCGTAGTTCACCTTTGCCCCGCGTGATTCCAGCTGGTTGGCCAGCTCCTTCACGGCATGCTGGGCCTGAGCGACGGCGAGGCCGTAGCCGGGCACCATCACCACGTTGCGCGCGCCGTCCAGCAGCATGGCAAGATCATCCGGCGTAGCGTATTTCACTTTGCCGGCATAGAACTCGTCATCATTGGTGGTCGACTCCGTGCCGGAACTCTGTCCAAAGGCACCTCCGAACAGCACGTTGGGCAGCGATCGGTTCATGGCCTTGCACATCACGGCTGTGAGGATGAGCCCCGAGGCGCCGACCAGCGAACCGGTGATAATCAGGCCCTGATTTTCCAGCACGAAGCCTGTGGATGCCCCGGCAAGACCCGAATAGGCGTTCAGCAATGCTACGACCACGGGCATGTCGGCGCCGCCAATCGGCTGCACAAGCCCGATGCCCAGCAAAAGGCAAAGCGCGACCAGACCCAGCAACACCTGTTGCGGTGCCTGGCTTTGGCTGACGAGCAGAAGCCCGCAGATAAGGACACCGACCAGGCTCAGCACCGCGACGGCCTGCCACTGGCGCGCGCGACGGCTATCGCCGACATTACCTTTCAGTTTCAAAACCGCGACAACCGAGCCGGTCAGCGTGATGGCACCAATCGCGATGGAGACCACAATGGCGAGTGTCCATGCTGTGCCGGCTTGCGCTGCACCGGCAGACTGTGCGCCAAGGGCGGTCAGCCAGGTGCTGGCGGCCACGGCCAGCGACGCCCCACCACCAATGCCATTGAGACTGGCTACCAGCTCCGGCATGGAAGTCATAGCGGTTTTCCGGGCGAGCCAGGCACCGATAGAGCCGCCAATGACCATACCCGCAATGATGGTGGTAAAGCCGACAATCTGATGATGCAGCAGGGCCGCAACCACGGCGATGAGCATGCCGATGGCGGCAATCTGGTTGCCGCGGACAGCGGTTTTCGGTTTGGTCATGCCTTTGATGCCCAGAATGAAGAGCACCGCGGCAGTCAGATAGGAAAGATTGACAAGAGCAAACATGATTAACCCTTACGCTTGAACATGTTGAGCATACGGTCGGTGACCATGAAGCCGGCCACGATGTTGATACTGGCGAGCGTCACGGCGACAAATCCGAGAACACTGGCGAGCGTTGGTGACAGGTGATTGGTCCCAGCGCTGACAATGGCGCCCACGATCACAATGCCGGAGATCGCGTTGGTTCCGCTCATCAGAGGCGTGTGCAGAGTGGGAGGGACCTTGTTGATCAGTTCCACGCCGACAAACAGCGCCAGAACAAAAATGGTGAAACTCAGTACCAGCATTTCCATCAGGCAACGTCCTCTTCTGTTTCTGGTGATGCTTTTGCGGGCGCAGGCGCGCTGTTGTCCTTATCTAAATAAACCTGGCCCTCGCGGGTGATCAGCGTGGCTGCAACGATGTCATCCTCCTGACTGGGAACCAGGCGGCCTTCTTCTGTCATGTTCTGGATAAAATTGATGATGTTGCGATTGAGCAGCTGGGAGGCGTGCACCGGTACCCGGGAAGGGTGGTTGACATGCCCGACCAGGGTGACGCCCTCCACATCCACCTTTTCATTCAGCAAGGTGCCTTCAACGTTTCCGCCGCGGGCGGCGGCAAGATCAACGATTACCGAGCCACGTTTCATGCGATGGATCATCGCTTTATCGATCAGCTTCGGCGCCGGCTTGCCGGGAACGGCCGCAGTGGTGATAACAAGGTCGGCCCGGGCAACGCAGTCACCGAGTTGTTCCCGCTGGGCCTGGTAGAAAGCCTCGGACTGGGCTGTGGCATAACCGTTGTCGCCGGAGGCATCGGTCTCCGGAACCTCAATCTCGATAAAGTCTGCGCCCAGGCTTTCCACCTGTTCTTTGACTTCCGGGCGGAGGTCATAGGCCTCGACCACGGCACCAAGCCGCCGCGCCGTCGCGATGGCCATCAGGCCAGCAACACCGGCGCCAATGACCAGGACCCTTGCCGGGTGGATAGTGCCGGCGGCGGTCATCAGCATGGGAAAATAGCGTGGCAGTGACATGGCGCCGAGCAAAACGGACCGATAGCCACTGATGCCTGCCATGGCGCTGAGAACGTCCATGGATTGCGCGCGGGTAGTGCGTGGAACCAGGTCCAGCGCAAACGCCTGTATGGAACGCTCTGCCAGTCTTTCCAGCAGCGTTTTGTTGTCCCAGGGCTCGAGAATACAGATGAGCGTTGACTCAGCCTTGAGGCTTGCGGCCTCGGCCTCACTGGGTGGCTGCACCTTGACCAGAATATTGGCCTGCCGGTAGAGCGATTCGGCGTTGTCGGCAATAATGGCCCCGCTGCTGCGGTATTCCTCGTCGGTGAAGTGAGCGGCCAGGCCGGCGCCCGGCTCAACGATGACTTCGTAGCCTGCCTCAAGCAACTCCGGCACGCCGGCCGGTATGATCGCGACCCGATTCTCGTCGGCTCTGGTCTCTTTCGGTATTCCTATCAGCATGGTTTTCGCTCCGTGTTGAAAGTGAGGAAGACATCGGGTCCATAAGTCCCAGTGTGGGGTGTGTGAAAGCGCGAACGTTTCTCAACAGCTGCGGATCGACCTTTGCAGCGGACGGCGCGCTACCGACAGGATCGCCGGGCCGTCGCCGACGATCAGAACATCAATTTCCTCGATTCGGGTTCCACGATGGTCTCCTCAAATGGGGTTGCGCAGGGGCTTCAAGTCCGCTCGAAAATGGCAGCAATACCCTGACCGCCACCGATACACATGGTCACAAGGGCGTAGCGCCCCTTGGTCCTGTGCAATTCATAAATGGCCTTGGTTGAGATAATGGCGCCTGTGGCACCAACAGGGTGCCTCAGGGATATGCCAGAGCCATTCGGATTCACTTTTGCAGGATCAAGTCCGAGTTCCTGGATCACGACGCAAGCCTGGGCGGCAAACGCTTCATTTGCCTCGATCACATCAATATCATTCAGGCTCAGGCCGGCCCGGCGGAGTACCTGCTGTGTTGCGGGTACCGGGCCGACCCCCATGTAATCCGGGTCTACGCCGGCGTGGGCGTAACCAACCAGTCTAGCCAAGGGCTTGAGATCCATTGATGAGACTGATTTCTCTCCTGCCAGAACAAGTGCGGCTGAGCCATCATTAAGTCCCTAGGCGTTGCCGGGCGTGACGGTGCCGTTTTCCTTGACGAATACCGGCTTCATGCCACCCAGTTGATCCAGAGTAACCCCGTCTCTTACATGTTCATCGGTCCTGAAGACTGTGGTTCCCTTGCGCGTACGGATTTCAAGCGGCGCGATCTGTTCTTCATAGTAGCCAGACGCCAGTGCGTGGGCGGCTCGTCGCTGACTTTCTACGGCAAATTCGTCCTGCTGACTTCGGGTAATCCCGTAACGCTCGGCGACGTTTTCCGCAGTGACTCCCATGTGATTACGTTTCCAGGGGTCATGAAGTATTCCGTTCATGTAATCCGTCACTCCGGAATCACCCAGTCGCGCCCCCCCAGCGCATGGACGGCAAAATGTAAGGGCCCCGGCTCATGCTCTCGGCCCCGCCGCCAATGGAAATATCGGTATCACCTAGCATGATCGCTTGCGCTGCCGAAATTATGGCTTGCAGGCCAGAGCCGCAAAGGCGATTCACGTTGAAAGCGGGAGTCCCTTTGGGAATACCCGCATCCAGCGCGGCTACCCTGCTTAGATAAGCATCTCGCGGCTCCGTCGGGATGACATTTCCCATGACCACATGGCCGATCGCATCCGCTGGCACGCCGGAACGTTCCAGCGCAGTGCCGACAGCATGGGTGGCGATGTGGCAAAGGGACTGATCCCTGAGTGATCCACCGAAACTGCCGATGGCGGTGCGTGCTGCGCTGATTACATAAACCTGATTATGTGACATATCCGCGTCCTCACTGATCAATCCGGGCGATGAAGGCCGCTAACCCTACTCACTATCCCGGTAAAAGTTTTGAATACTGGAGAAGTCCAGCTTCCCGTTGCCCTGCTGACCATGAAACTGAAACAGGTTACGGGCGAGCGATCCCAGAGGAATGGCAGCTTTGTTGGTCACTGCATTGTCAAGTGCCAACCCAAGGTCCTTACTCATCAAATCGACCAGGAAACCACCTTGATACCCTTTGCTTGCCGGGGCATTTTCCATAACGCCCGGCCATGGGTTGTAGCCGTTGAGCACCCAGTTTCCACCGGAGCTCTGTTTCATGACTTCAGAAAGCACTTTGGGGTCGAGTCCATTTTTCTCGCCCAGAGCCAGGGCCTCGCTGGTACCGCACATGAGTATGGAAAGCAGCATGTTGTTACATATTTTTGCGACCTGTCCGGCCCCGTTGTTACCGGCATGAAAGATGTTTTTGCCCATGGCTTCCAGGATGGACCGTGCCTCGTTGTAGTCTCTCTCTGCCCCGCCACAAATAAACGTCAGCGCACCGGCTGTTGCGCCCGCAACACCACCGGAGACCGGTGCGTCCAGGAACCGGATATTGGAACCTCGAGCCGACTCGGCAACCTTGCGCGAGGTTTCCGGGGCGATTGTGGAAGAATCAATAACCAACGTTCCGGGAGCAATTTTCTGGAACAGGCCTCCTTCACCAAGGTAAAGAGATTCCACATGCTGCCCTGCTGGCAACATGGAAATGACAATGTCGGCACCGTCGATTGCTGCGGTGGCCGAATCGCTTTTCTTTGCACCAGCGTCTGCAACCGTTTTCAGGGCCGAATCAGAAAGATCAAAGGCGTTGATCTGGTACCCGGCCTTGACCAGATTGCAGGCCATTGGCCCGCCCATATTTCCCAGCCCGATAAATGCAACAGTCGTCATAACAGGTTCCTTTTACTCGAAGAAATTGTTTATCCAGGATGACTCAAGATCCTCTATGGATGCATAGCGCCATCGAGGTTGATTGTTTTTGTCGATCAGAAGGACGCGAATACGCTCTGCCATTTCGCCTTTCTCCAGGGCACCCACGAGTCTGACTTGCGCTTTCATAAACATTGTCCTTACTGGATCGCTTCAACCACGCCTGGATCAAGCAGCCGTCTTGTAGCAATCAACCGCATGATTTCATTGCTACCTTCGAGAATCTGGTGAACACGAAGATCCCTCACATAGCGTTCAAGCGGGTATTCCCGGATGTATCCGTATCCACCGTGCAGTTGCAAGGCGTCATTGCACACGTCGAAGCAAACGTCCGTGGCAAAGCGCTTGGCCATAGCGCAGTGAAGGGTTGCCTCGGCATCCCCCTGGTCCAGCTTCCAGGCACCAAGCCTGACCATCTGTCGTGCGGCAACTAGATGGGTAGCCATGTCAGCAAGCTTGAACTGCAAGGCCTGGAAAGCGGCTAGCGGTTTGCCAAATTGCTGACGTTCATGCATATAGTTCCGTGCCCGCAACAGCGCTGACTGAGCGCCACCCAGAGAGCAAGTGGCAATGTTTAGGCGGCCGCCATCAAGCCCTTTCATAGCAATGGCAAATCCCTCACCTTCGTGCCCAAGGCGGTGGCTGGCAGGAATCCTTACCTGATCAAAGCTAACCAGTCGGGTGGGCTGACTATGCCAGCCCATTTTGTCTTCTGACTTTCCGTATTGGATTCCCTCGGCATCGCCGGGAATAACAAAGGCACTGATTCCTCTGGCACCACTGTCTGAATCGCCCGTGCGTGCCATTACGACCAATGCCTGTGTGGCGCCCGCTCCTGATATAAACATCTTGGAGCCGGTAATAAGGTATTCCTCTCCGTCGCGCTCAGCACGGGTACGCAGGCTGGCCGCGTCGGACCCGGCGCCTGGTTCTGTTAGACAATAAGATGCCAGCGACTCACCTGTGACCAGTTTTGGTAAAAATATGTCGCGAATTTCGTCGCGGCCAAAGTTCGCAATCATCCACGTCGCCATGTTGTGGATGGTGATGAATGCAGCGGTTGATGGACATGCTGCAGCCAGTTCTTCGACAACTATAGAGGTGTCCAGGCGGCTGAGCCCCAAGCCGCCATGCTCTTCCGGAACATACAGACCACAAAATCCGAGGGCCCCGGCCTCGCGGATGACATCAATCGGAAAAGCATGCTTTTCATCCCACTCGGCGGCGTGTGGAGCCATGCTTTTTTGGGCAAACGCTCGAGCCGCATCACGGAAAGCCTGCTGGTCTTCAGTAAGTTCAAAATTCATGGTCAATGAGCCTGTATTCAAAATCAGTGGCGAGTAGCAGAAAGACAGTTAAAAAAAGACCCCGCCCTTATTGCAGGCGGGGCCAAAAGCCCCTATTGCAGATCGTCAGACCGCTCGGGAAAAGTACTAATAAGGCGTTCTGTCTGCCACATGGAGTGTAACTGCAAAGTTTTTGAACCCCGGCCAATTCAGAACGCAGACAGACTGTAGATAAACCGAGTTATTTCAATGTAATAGTCGTGTTTACTGCTCCAGCCTCGGAGTCTTCTTCGAACCAACGGGAAGTCACGGTTTTGGTTTGGGTGTAGAAAAGAATAACTTGCTTGCCGTAAGGTCCGAGGTCTCCGAGTTTTGAGCCCCGTGAGCCGCTGAAGGAAAACAGCGGTGTGGGAACGGGGATTGGAACGTTGATGCCAACCTGGCCAACATCGATTTCTTCTTGGAACCGCTGGGCAGCAGCGCCGGAGCGGGTGAAGATCGCTGTGCCGTTGCCATTTGGGTTGGCATTGATAATGTCAATAGCCTCTTCCATGGTAGCCGCTTCCATCACGCAGAGAACCGGTCCGAAGATCTCCTGCTGGTAAACTGTCATCTCTGGACTGACCTTGGAAAAGATTGTCGGGCCGACAAAGTTGCCTTTCTCATAACCGGGCACGGTCGGGTTGCGACCATCCAGAACCAGCTCGGCGCCTTCGTCGACACCTTTCTGAATAAGGGTGTTAATCCTGTCCAGAGCTGCGCCTGATATCACTGGACCAACATCGGTGCCCGGTTCAGAGCCAGAGCCTACTTTGAGGCTCTGTGCGCGTTGAATCAGCTCCGGTAATAATTTATTTGCTTCACCGACCAGAACAACCACAGGAAGGGCCATGCACCGCTGGCCTGCAGCACCAAAAGCAGCACCCACGAGGTTGTTTAAAGTCTGTTCCTTGTTCGCATCCGGCATGACGATAGCGTGGTTTTTTGCGCCCATCATGCATTGAACGCGCTTTCCTGCTAGGGAGGCGCGGTTATATACGTGAGTTCCAACATGCGTCGAGCCTACGAAAGATACAGTTTGGATATCTTCGTGATCACAGATAGCATTCACCGCGTCCTCGCCACCATGGATGACGTTTAGCACTCCAGGAGGAATTCCGGCCTCCATCGCGAGTTCTGCAAGACGCATGGTGACCATTGGGTCTTGTTCTGACGGTTTCAAAACGAAGGTGTTGCCTGTGGCAATAGCCATAGGGAACATCCACAGGGGGATCATCGCTGGAAAGTTGAATGGCGTAATACCTGCACAAACACCGAGTGGCTTGAGAAGCGTGTACGTATTCACGCCGCCTGCAACGTTGTTTGCAATTTCGCCAAGCTGAAGATTACCAACAGCTGACGCATGCTCAACTACTTCCAAGCCTCGAAATACATCGCCCTCTGCGTCGGCCAGTGTTTTGCCTTGTTCAGCGGTTAGAAGCGCGGCCAGCTCTTCAATATTTTCACGAATGAGCTGTTGGTACATGAGAAATACTCGAGCCCGAACACCAATAGGCGTTTTCTTCCAAGTCTCAAAGGCTCCCTTTGCGTTAGCGACGGCGTGGTCGATCTCGGCTTTAGTGGCAAATGGAACCCTTGCTAGGACCTCTTGTGTGGCGGGATTGATTATCTCGCGCCATTGGTCCGTTTTCGAATCGACGAATTCGCCATTTATTAATAACTTGACAGTCGGAATCGAGTTCATGAAGCTCCAGATCGTTGGTTTTGCAGGTAGACGAAGTGTATTTCATGATCATAACTCTGCAAATTCCCGGCAAACAATTGGGTATTGCGCATTTTCGGTGTGCAAATTTGCACACCATTTAAAGGATAGTCGGATGGATTGGGATCATTTTCGTTATTTCCTCGAACTAAGTAGGGCGGGGCGGTTAACGGCAGCGGCCAGGCGTTTAGGAGTTGACCACACCACGGTCTCTCGACGAATTAAGGCATTGGAGCGCGCTTTGGGTAGCCCATTATTTATCCGAGATACTAACGGATATAGGCTGACGGAAGCAGGACAAGCTCTTATCCCAAGTGTGGAAATCATGGAGGATGCCGAGCTTCGTATTGAAGCGATGCAGCCAAACCAGATAGAGCACCTATCAGGAACGGTCAGGCTTGGGGTTACGGAAGGGTACGGAAACGTAATCGTTGCCCGAAAACTTCGCGGGCTTGTGGAGCGCTATCCTCATCTCAAAGTGGACCTTTTGGCCCTGCCTCGGGCAGTCAGGTTGTCCCGACATGAAGCTGACATAGTTATTACCCTAGAGCGGCCTCAGCGGGGACCGTTTATTATGACCAAACTCACAGATTATTCTCTTAGGCTGTATGGGAGCCGCGATGATTTCGCTGGAAGCAATGAGGTCATCAAGAGCCGTGAGGAGCTTCCCCAGTTCCATTTCGTTAGCTACGTTGACGATTGCGTATTCCAGACCAAGGTTGCCACTGATTCCAGACGAAGCCTGCCACCCATTCCACGCGAAAGCTGCCACTGATTCCACGGCAAAGCTGCCACCTTGGCAGGCTGCCTGATTTCCCCATCA
>Ga0208813_1001897_pt1 | contig 10075 bp, 7 predicted proteins | sample MalvireepMed_904_FD_184250 | JGI IMG/M metagenome (GOLD analysis project Ga0208813, IMG submission 184250) | Marine viral communities from the Global Malaspina Expedition - Malaspina viral metaG DeepMed_904 (SPAdes) (version 2) | ecosystem: Environmental > Aquatic > Marine > Oceanic | place... | reverse complement strand
ACGTTGTTCTTTCACGTGTGCCGTCCAACCCGTCACACGTGACATCACAAAGATAGGTGTGAACAGTTTTGTAGGAATGTTCATATAGTTGTATGCAGACGCGTGGAAAAAGTCCGCATTCGGGAATAACTTCTTCTCACGCCACATGACTTCTTCACAGCGCACTGAAACATCATACAATCGAGAATCGCCATTCTCTTCGGCAAGCTTCTTAGACCATGCTTTGATGATGTCATTGCGTGGGTCAAACTCGCGATAAATCGCATGACCAAAGCCCATGATCTTTTCTTTACGCTCGAGCATACCCATGAGTGTTTTCTCAGCATCTTCTGGATCTTTCATGTCCTCGATAAGCTCCATTGCGGCTTCGTTGGCACCACCGTGCAATGGACCACGCAATGAACCGATGGCACCGGTCACACACGAGTGAATGTCAGACAACGTCGATGCACATACACGTGCTGTGAAGGTTGATGCATTGAACTCGTGCTCTGCATACAAGATCAACGACGTGTTCATCACGTCAGCATGTAATTTAGACGGCGACTCATCATGCAATAAGCGTAGGAAATGGGCACCTGTTGACTGCTCTTCAGAATCAGTATCGATACGCACGCCATCGTGTGTAAAACGGTACCAATACAGCACCATGCCTGGGAAAGTTGCAATCATACGTTCGATTTTATCGTCCGCTTCATCGAAGCTTTCTTCAGTCTCGAGGTTGCCTAACATTGAGCAGCCTGTACGTAGCACGTCCATCGGATGCGCTTCTTTTGGAATACGCTCCAGTACGTCTTTGACTTCCTGCGGTAGGATGCGCATGGATTTTAGACGCTTACGGTATGCATCTAATTCAGCTTGATTGGGTAATTCACCCTTCGCTAGCAAATACGCGACTTCTTCAAAGCTCACCTTCTCCGCTAACTCTTTAATGTCATAGCCACGATAAGTAAGGCCAGAACCTGATTTACCCACCGTACATAGTGCGGTTTCACCCGCTGATTGGCCGCGTAATCCTGCACCACCTAGTTTTTTCTCTGCCATGGTTTTATTCCTTCTTAATTTGTTGTGATTGACTTGCGCCTAAGGCGCAAGCTACATAATCAATTCTTGCGCCTTAGGCGCAAGCTACCGAGCTTATTTTTTAAATAGGTTGTCTAGTTTTTCTTCGAACTCATGGTAGTTCAAGAACTCATAGAGTTCTGCACGCGTTTGCATATCATCAACAACCGCTTTCTGATCGCCGTTCTCAAGAATACTATTGTAGACATTTAACGCTGCTTTGTTCATCGCACGGAATGCGCTCAACGGATACAATACAATATCGACACCGACGTCAGCCAGCTCTTGCTTATTGAACAATGGCGTTGCTCCGAATTCGGTAATGTTAGCCAATACTGGCACATCAAGCGCTTCAGTAAAGGCTTGATATTGCTCCAGTGTGTGTACCGCTTCTGCAAAAATCGCATCCGCACCCACATCGACACACGCTTGCGCGCGCTCAATGGCAGCATCTAAGCCTTGTTGCTGCAACGCGTCAGTACGCGCCATTATTAAAAACTGGTCGTCAATACGGGCATCAACGGCCGCCTTAACGCGGTCAACCATCTCAGCTTGAGTAACGATCTCTTTATTTGGGCGATGACCACAACGCTTTTGCGCAACTTGGTCTTCAATATGAATACCCGCTGCACCTGCACGCGTCATTTCTTTAACAGTGCGTGCGATATTGAATGCACCACCCCAGCCTGTGTCGGCATCAACTAATAATGGCAAGTCTGAAGCGCCGGTAATACGGCGAATATCTTCGCACACGTCATTCAGTGAAGTCATACCCAAGTCAGGTAAACCAAAAGAGGCATTAGCAACACCTGCGCCCGACAAATAAAGCGCTTTGTGGCCCACTTTTTCAGCCATCATGGCTGTGTAAGCGTTAATCGTACCGACGATCTGCAAAGGATTTTCTTGTTCAATTGCACGACGCAGTTTTGCGCCCGCACTTTGGATTCCGTTACTCATTATCACTTCTCCTGTTGTGCTAGTTTAATTTCGATGTTTTTACGCGACGCGCTAATATGACGCCGCATCAATAAGTCCGCGAGTTCACCGTCACGATTGCCAATGGCGGTCAAAATCGCTTTATGCTCATCAAAGGCGCGTGAAACACGAGGTCCATTCATCCCCATTTGGACGCGATACATCCTGACCAAATAGTAAAGTTCATCACAGAGCATATTTATCAGATAGGGATTCTTGCTCCCTAAGATGACACGATAATGAAAGTCCAAATCGCCCGCTTCTTGATAGTAACTTTCACCTTCGCGCACGCGCTGATGCGATAAGTGTTGGTCAAGCAAACTCTGAAGTTGCTCGATTTCCTCGGTTGCCATGTACTCGGCAGCCAACCGACACGCTAACCCTTCTAATTCTTCCCGAATTTGATATAAATGGATGAGTCCTTGATAAGATAGCTGAACGACACGGGCTCCGGCATTTGGCGTTCGTTCAATGAGATGGCAGCGCTCCAACCGAGCAAGTGCCTCGCGCAGAGGTGCACGGCTGATGTTAAATTTACGAGCAAGCTCAGGCTCGCTAATTTTGCTCCCAGCGGCAATTTCGCCCTCGACCACGGCTCTTTGAATCTGAACAAGAACCCGGTCAGCGGAGGTTACAGCTGGTTTGGCAATAGGTGAAAGCACTTCCATATCAAATTGTCGACATAATTAAGTGTTGTTACTATTCTGCCCGATCATTTAGGTATATTACAAGCATATTTATAAAGTATTGTCGACAATACTGGAAAGATTGCTTTTCAGTTGAAGACCTTCACTATAATTTACGACGTCAAATTTCGGAGAAGATTATGTTTGAGTGGATCGCCATGCCCGAGGCGTGGATTGCATTGGCTACACTGACCGCATTAGAAATTGTACTGGGCATTGATAACATTATTTTCATTTCTATTTTAGTTGGTCGTTTGCCTGAACACCAGCGGAACCGAGCTAGAACGCTGGGCCTAATATTAGCAATGGGCACGCGACTATCGCTTTTATTCTCCCTCACTTGGGTCATGTCATTAACAACTCCCTTATTCGACGTCCTTGGTAAATCAATCTCGGGGCGTGATCTCATCTTACTGCTGGGTGGCTTATTCTTACTTGGCAAAAGTACCTTAGAGATACACCATGCGCTTGAAGGCGAGTCGAGCGAGGGACACAGTGCTGTACAAGCCAATTTTGTCGCTATACTGGTGCAAATTGCAGTGCTCGATATCGTATTCTCACTTGATTCAGTCATTACTGCGGTCGGTTTAGCGGATCATCTGTCGGTCATGGTGATTGCGGTTATCCTATCCGTTGGCGTCATGCTGATTGCGGCTAAGTCGGTTTCAGATTTTGTCGACAAACACCCGACTATTAAGATGTTAGCGTTAAGTTTCCTCATTTTGATTGGCATGACGTTAGTTGGCGAGGGAATGGGCTTTCATGTGCCTAAAGGGTATGTCTATTTTGCCATGGCGTTCTCACTTGCGGTGGAATTTTTAAACATCCGCGTGCGTGCCAAAAAACGGGCCTCAGAACCTGTACAGCTGAGAAAGTCTATCCCGGGGGACAGCCAACCCAAAAACCAATAAATTCATCGCTAAAGGTTTTAATCATGGGCATTGGCTAGTAAAGTATGACCACTTTTTTCGACTTCGACCAAAGTCGAATGGGTCAACATTAATTTTTATAACAAACGGATAATTAAAATGGATCCAAAAAATATTGTCGACAAAGACGCTAGTTTTTTCGGACAGCCAGGGGGACTTCAAACCCTGTTCTTTACCGAAATGTGGGAGCGCATGAGTTACTACGGCATGCGCGCGTTGCTCGTGCTGTTTATGACCGCCTCAATGCAAGAAGGTGGACTTGCCATTACCGTCGCCTCCGCTACAGCAATTTACGGTCTTTATACCGGTGCTGTTTATTTCATGGGCCTTCCCGGTGGTTGGATTGCTGACCGCCTCCTGGGTGGCCAACGCGCAACCTGGTATGGTGGCATTATCATCATGCTGGGCCATATCGTACTGGCAATCCCAAGCGAAGCCAGCTTCTTTATCGGTATGATCCTCGTTGTTCTTGGAACAGGTCTTCTCAAACCGAATATCACGGCGATGGTGGGTCAACTGTATAGTTCAAATGATGACCGTCGTGATGGTGGCTATACCCTTTACTACATGGGTATTAACATTGGTTCTATTATCGGTTACTTCGTTACCGGTTACTTGCAAGAAAATGCCGGTTATCACTGGGGCTTTGGTGCTGCAGCCGTAGGTATGGCTTTTGGCCTAATTCAATACAAATTGACACAGCCCAAGTTAAAGGGTGTTGGCGAGAAGCCAGCTAAACCGATGAGCGCAGGTGCTGCCAAGCGTAGCTGGGCAGTAATTTATTTGCTATTGGCGGGTCTGGCAACTGTCACCTATCTAGCGCTAAACAATATTATTGTTATTGATCCAGTGGTATTAGCTGGCAACGTGGCCGTTATCTTTACTATCATTTTCTTCGTGTATTACCTGAGTATTTTCCTGTTTGGTAAACTGACACGCAATGAAATGAAACGCCTCGGCGCCTTGTTCCTCGTGTGTATCGCATCAACCATGTTCTGGGCAGGCTTCGAGCAAGCCGGTTCTTCATTTAATTTGTTTGCACGTGACTTAACCGATCGTATGATTGGCGACTTTGAAATTCCAACGACTTGGTTCCAATCGTTAAATTCAATTTTCCTGGTCACGTTGTCACCATTCTTCGCGGCGCTTTGGATTAACCTCAGTAAACGCATGATTAACCCTTCTTACGGTTTTAAGAGTGCAATCGGTCTGATGATCATGGCAACCGGCTTTATCGTCATGTTCTTCGCCTCTCAAGCCGCTGCAAGTGGCCTTAAGGTCGCGCCTTACTGGCTAGTTGCTGTTTACTTCATTCACACCGTGGGTGAACTATGCTTGAGCCCTGTCGCATTAAGTGCCGTAAGTAAATTGTCGCCAAAACGCATGGCGGGTCAGTTAATGGGCGTATTCGTATTGACCTATGCGATGGGTAACTTAATTGCTGGCTTGTTAGCAGGTGGTCTTGATCCTGAAAACCCTCAAGCCATGCCAGAGCTCTACTGGACGATATTCCTATTCGGTGTTAGCGTGGGTGCGGTAGTATTCGTTCTCGCCTTCTTCACTCGTAAGTGGGAAAAGCTGCCACCAGACGACGGTGAAGCTGACAACGATGATCATCCAGGTGCGGTTATTGACGCTAATGAGCCAGTCAATAAACCGTAAAGTGAAATGTATCGCATCATTAAACAAGGGGCTTCGGCCCCTTTTTTAATGGTTTATGACTTAGACTTTGCCGGCTTTTCCGAAACATAAATCGTAATATGCCCTGCGGCCACCACAGTACCATCGTCTCGATAGGCAGTGACTTCGATAGGCTGATCGCCAACTTGCCATGTTTGCTCTGTCGCTTTCGCTTCAATGCGCACATCACTATTGGTCTTGGCCAAGTAATTAACCTGCATCCCCTTAGGCAGCCAACGTAAGTGCTTAGGAATGGACGCCTCAGCTAATGCCCCCATCGCCATTTCCATGCCATTACATACAGCAATCGCGTGTACGGTACCAATATGATTTTCAACCGCTTTGCGTTTTTTAAACGTCAGTTGACAAAAGTTAGGCTCAAGCTCAGTGACTAGCGGCTTTATCGAAGCAAAGTAAGGCGCTTTGCGAGCGAACATCATGGAGAAGATACGCGCCCCCAACGGCAGCTTTAAACACTGTGCTCTTAGTTTTAGTAGATAATTTTGTTCACTCACGTGTGTTCCTCAACAGTTAGACATAAAAAAAGCAGGCCGCAGCCTGCTTTCTATCACAACCTTATGTTCATTATAAGCTTGCGAGCGTCTCGTTCAATACTGAACATGGGCGCATAGCAGCAGATACTTTATCAGTGTCTGGCTGATAGTAACCACCGATATCGACTTGCTTACCTTGAACACCGTTCAATTCGTCCATGATGGCTTGCTCGTTCTTCTGCATAGCTGCAGCGAGTTTCTCAAAGCGCTCTTGAAGCTCTTTGTCTTCAGTTTGCTTAGCCAGAGACTCAGCCCAATACATCGCCAAGTAGAAGTGCGAGCCGCGGTTATCAATCTCACCCACTTTACGCGAAGGCGATTTGTTCTCTTCCAAGAACTTCGCGGTCGCATTATCAAGCGCATCAGCCAAAATCTGTGCACGACGGTTGTCGGTCGCACGGCTGAGATGCTCAAGTGAAGCCGCCAACGCAAGGAATTCGCCCAGTGAATCCCAACGTAAGTGGTTCTCTTCCACAAACTGTTGTACGTGTTTAGGTGCTGAGCCACCCGCGCCGGTTTCGAATAAGCCGCCACCGTTCATCAATGGGACAATCGAGAGCATTTTCGCAGAAGTGCCCAACTCAAGGATCGGGAACAAGTCAGTCAAGTAGTCACGTAATACGTTGCCCGTGACTGAGATCGTGTCCTTGCCTTCTTTCACGCGCTTCAACGTGTGGCGTGTTGCTTCTTCAGGCGACATGATTTGAATATCCAAACCATCGGTGTCGTGCTCTTTTAAGTAAGTCTCAACTTTGCTGATCAATTGAGCATCATGGGCACGGTTTTTATCGAGCCAGAATACGGCAGGCATGCCACTTAAACGTGAGCGATTAACGGCAAGCTTAACCCAATCACGGATAGGCTCGTCTTTAACCTGACACATACGCCAGATGTCGCCTTCTTCAACCGCGTGTTCAAATACTACATCACCCGCTTGATTCAATACTTTTACCGTACCATCCGCCGGGATTTCGAAGGTTTTATCGTGCGAACCGTATTCTTCCGCTTTTTGCGCCATCAAACCAACATTAGGCACTGTACCCATGGTTGCAGGATCAAACGCACCGTTTTCACGGCAGAAGCTAATCGTCTCTTGGTAAACACCCGCATAGCAACGATCGGGAATCATCGCCTTAGCTTCTTTCTGTCCACCTTCTCGGTCCCACATTTGGCCCGAGTCACGAATCATGGCAGGCATTGAAGCATCAATAATAACGTCGCTTGGTACGTGTAAGTTAGTGATACCTTTGTCTGAGTTAACCATTGCTAACTCAGCCTGTTTGGCATAAACGGTATTCAAGTCATTCTCGACTTCCTGACGCTGTTCATCGGTCAGTTTATCGAGCTTAGAATACAAATCGCCGATACCGTTGCTGGCATCAAACTCAATTTCTTTCATTAAATCGGCGTGTTTTTCAAGTACATCTTTGAAATAAACACGCACCGCGTGGCCAAACATGATCGGGTCAGAAACTTTCATCATGGTGGCTTTTAAATGCAATGACAGTAGAACGCCCTGCTCTTTAGCAGCAACCGTCTCTTTCTCGAAGAACGCTTGTAGCTTCTTGCGGCTCATAACAGCAGCATCAACAACTTCGCCGGCCAGCACTTTGATACCGTCCTTAAGTACGTTTTGCTCACCGTTACTCTCCAATACGATTTTAAAGCTATCGTCTTGGCTTGAAGTCATTGATTTTTCGGATCCGTAAAAATCGCCTTCTTCCATGTGTGCAACGTGGGCTTGGTTATCTTTACTCCAAGCGCCCATGCGATGGGGGTGCTTCTTAGCGAAGTTTTTAACCGCCATCGGTGCACGGCGATCTGAGTTACCTTCACGTAACACAGGGTTCACCGCACTGCCTTTAACGCGGTCATAACGTGCACGAATATCTTTTTCTTCGTCAGTCTGTGGATCAAACGGGAAGTCAGGTAATTTGTAGCCTTGTGCTTGCAGCTCTTTAATGCACGCAGTCATCTGTGGAATAGATGCACTGATGTTCGGCAATTTAATAATGTTAGCTTCTGGTGTCTTCGCTAATTCGCCTAACTCAGCTAATGCGTCTGACTGGCGCTGTTCCTCAGTAAGATACTCAGAGAATTGCGAAATGATACGACCTGCAAGTGAAATATCACGCGTTTCAACTTTAACGCCTGCCGCTTTAGTAAAGCTTTGGATGATAGGTAGCAACGAGTAAGTAGCTAAACGTGGTGCTTCATCCGTTTCAGTATAAATAATCTTCGATTTGTCGTTCGACATAATGATTCCTATCGTTTATCAGACTTCGTAATAGGTTGAACTGTGGGCGAATTATACGGGATCTACCCTCTAATTACCATTCACCCGTATTTTCCATCGTGTCCCAAGGTGCCTCTGGTTCACGCGCGCCACCTTTTTGCAGTAGTTCGATCGAAATGCCATCCGGAGAGCGGACAAATGCCATGCGTCCATCACGTGGCGGACGGTTAATCGTCACGCCGTTATCTTGTAACTTTTTGCACAGTGCATAAATATCGTCCACTTCATAGGCTAAATGGCCAAAATTACGCCCGCCGTCATACGACTCTGGATCCCAGTTATATGTCAGCTCCACCATCGGCGCTTTGTTTTCGTTGGCCGCATCTTCGTCTTCGGGTGCAGCTAGAAACACCAATGTAAAACGCCCGGCTTCAACTTCTTTCCGGTACATTTCTTTAAGGCCCAACAAGTCACAATAAAAACGCAATGACGCGTCGAGATCCTCGACCCGAACCATGGTGTGTAAATATCTCAACGTTAACTCCCTACAACAGTATTTACTTCAGTTTAATCATATCGTTAATACAACACGATTCGACCTTTGGCGAATGTTTCAGCCAAACAGTTTTCTCTTCACCGCTCGACCAGCAATGCGCAGCTTCTGACGGGTCGGAAAGCGCTTAAAAGTTGACTTTACCGTACCTTGAGTAAAGCGCGTGGGTTTACTGTAATCAATATTAACATCAACCAATACACTCTGTCCTTTAGCTGCGACGTCGAATGCTTGGGCTATATACGCATCGAGCTCAGCTTCGGTTTCAATACGAATATAATGCGCTCCGGTCGCTAATGCCATGCCTTCAAATTTCGCACCCACCAATGCCGTACAGGGTTTTCGCGCATAAGGCGTTTGCTGCGCTTGCGCGATTTGAGATAGTTCGCCGTCGTTGAATACAAAACAAACAACGCCAATCTCCTGCTGTTGCGCTGTCAGCAACTCCATTCCCGTCATAACAAAACAGCCATCTCCCACAATGGCAATGGTTTGTCGCTCGGGCTGTGCCAGCTTTGCGCCGATTGCGGCAGGAACAGCATAGCCCATCGCGTTATAGTCAGTGGGAGTCAATAATGTCATGCCGGCTTTTAGGGGCAATAATTCCGCCGCTAAGTACGTATGATTTCCATCATCCAAAACAATGATCGCGTCATCCATCATTTGTGCGGCAATTGACGTAAAAAACACGTATGGATTAATGCGTTCGTGACTATCATGCGCTCGCCATTCGTCGAAATAATCCTGTTTTAACTGCTTAATTGTAGCCTTGAGCGACGCACTATCGGCTCGTGCAGCCTGACCGCTCAGCGCGTTGTTTAACAACTTCAGTACCTCTGTGGCATCTCCTTTGATACTCACTTTGCTCGGATAGTTACGGTTGAATACCGACTCATCGATATCAATATGAATGAGATTTTTGGGCACTTTCGCGCTGAAACTGCCTGTTGGGATTTCGGCAAAACGTGTACCAATCGCGATCATTAAATCGCAGTCTTTGAAGCTTGCTTGCGCTGCGGGTACTGCCGAAGCTGAAAAACCAAAGCCCACATGCAGTGGATGATCATGAGGAAAAACCGACAGTCCCTGCAAGGTGGTCGCCACCGGTGCTTGCAGATATTCTGCTAAATCAATTAGTTGCTGTTGCGCGTGACGCGCGCCCCAACCGACAAACAGTCCCGGTCTCTTACCCGCTGATATGAGCTCAACAGCCCGTTGAATGGCTTGCTCATCGATAGCAGGTGTAGTGCGCTGAGGCGGCTGTTGAGGTTGAGCAACGGTTGCATCAAATAGCTGCAAATTGACAGGGATTTCGACTAACACGGGACCTGGCTTTCCTTCGGTCGCCAGTTGGTAAGCTTGATACAATACATCCGTCACATCATTTTGATGATTAACAC
>Ga0208813_1001896_pt1 | contig 10082 bp, 6 predicted proteins | sample MalvireepMed_904_FD_184250 | JGI IMG/M metagenome (GOLD analysis project Ga0208813, IMG submission 184250) | Marine viral communities from the Global Malaspina Expedition - Malaspina viral metaG DeepMed_904 (SPAdes) (version 2) | ecosystem: Environmental > Aquatic > Marine > Oceanic | place... | reverse complement strand
ACAATATTGAGTTAAATCATTGGTACCGATAGAGAAGAAGTCGGCATGTTTGGCCAATGTCTCAGCTTCAAGTGCTGCTGCCGGTACTTCAATCATGACGCCTATCGGGCAGCTTGGCGCAGCCATTGATTCCCGTACATCTTCACAGATCGCCCGTAGCTTTAAAAACTCAGTCACTGAGGTGACCATTGGGAACATGATTGATAATTTGGCTCCGTCTTTCAGTGCACGGTAAAGCGCACGGAGTTGTGGCTGGAGCAAATCAGCACGTCGAAGCAGTAGTCGAGAACCTCGCACACCTAAAAACGGATTATCTTCTTGAGGTAAGGCGAGTTGTGGTGCTTGTTTATCGCCGCCAATATCAAGTGTACGAACAATCAGCTCCCGGCCTTCTAAATTCTTGCTCATGGCAAGGTAAGTTTCGTACTGCTCGTCTTCAGAGGGCTCATCATTTCGTTCAAGATATAAAAACTCAGTACGCATCAAGCCAACACCTTCTGCTCCTTCAGATATGGCTTCTGCCACTTGATCGGGTAGATTGATATTGGCACCGATGAGAATGTGAGTACCATCTGTGGTTTTCGCAGGCAGTTGGCGGGTTTCAGCTTCTTTTGCCTGTTGAGCTTGAAGTTTTGTTATCCACTCCTGTGCTGAATTTATATCATCATCATTCGGATCGATATAAATACGTCCGCCGGTACCGTCAAGAATAACCTGTGAGCCATTAGCAATATCCAGTAAGCCCTGACCACCACCAACTAAAGCAGGTAAGCCTAATGTTCTTGCTAAGATAGCGGTATGAGAGGTGGGGCCACCCTCTGATGTCGCTAAACCAATGACTTTAGTGATGTCCAGAGCGGCTGTATCTGAGGGGGTGAGGTCATCACTAATGAGTATGTATGGATGATCGGGGCAAGCTGTCTCAGTGGTATTTGATAGTTCAGGGGCGATATGAAATAAGACTCTGTTGCCAACATCTCTGAGATCAGTCGCTCTTGCAGCTAAAACAGGGTTACCGAGCGCAGACAGACGGTTTGCCATACGCTCAACACCGGTATTCCACGCCCAGGCAACACCATGACCATCAGCCATAATCTGACAGACAAGCGTAATGAGATCGGTATCGTTTAATAACTCGATATGTGCCAAGAATATTTTAGCTTCTTGTTTTCCGAGTTGTTGCTCAGTCTCTTGCGAGAGAATTTGTAGCTGTGCTTTTGTTTCTTTCAGAGCTCTATGAAGTCTTGATGCATTATCAGAGAGTGATCCTGTTTCATCAGGGACCTCGAGAGTGTGTGTTATTTTTCGGTAAACTTGCCCAACCACCATGCCAGGGGCTGCCGAGGCACCAATGATGGCCGCTAAATCTTCTCTTGCTTGCCAGGAGGGACTTGATTTTTGTCGTTTTAATGCCAGTTCTGCATCCGCTTTTTCTTGAGCGGAGAGGCTTTTCATCAGCGTATGCATTACTGACAATGCTTTATCAGCATCAGCCCCCTCAGCAGAGACAATAAGTGAGGCACCTTGCCGCACTCCCAAGCGAAGTAGTGCAATTAAATTTTTTGCATCAGCCGTTTTATCAGCATGACGAATGCGAATTGATGAATGGAATTGGCGCGCAGTTTCAATCCATTTTGTGGCTGGGCGAGCGTGTAATCCATTGGGATAATCCAGCGTCCATTCGATTTTTTTTGCGAAGTCCGGCAAGACTTCGTTCTCTTCAGTTTCTTCACTGGAGTTATTTAGTGAAGTGACGATTAGCTGCTCGTCATCCGTTTTAAACAATTGTTGAAGTTGTTCGTCGTTTTGTAGCAGGCCGGTTAAGGTTTGCAGTAATGTAATATGTCCATCAGTTTGAGCGGCGATAGCCACCACCATATAGGCTATCTGACCTGGGTTCCATTCCACACCCTGAGGAATTTGAAGTATCGCGACGGCATCTTGTTTTATCAGATGCCGATCTTCAGCGATACCATGTGGAATGGCGATACCTCTGCCAAGAAAGGTATTGGCGCGTGTTTCACGCTGTTTCATGCTTTGTGCGAAAGCTGGATCAACACAGTTATTCTCTACGAGTAGCTGTGTTGCTTGTTCGATAACGGTTTCTTTGTCGGTAGCGCTGACGTTGAGCTGGATTATTTGAACAAGATCTAGCTCGCCATTCGTTTGCTTCGTTACAAGCATCGTTTTTCTCCTCTCTATTTACGCCACGCTTTTTATGTTTACGTGAACATATATTTCTGTTTTGTTGCATTGAAAACGTTTTCATAATAAATGTCAAATTATTTGATGGAATAGCTTTTGAATATATGGTAATGTCTCTATCAAGCACTGATATATATTGGTTTTTGTTGTTTCAACTTAATTGGAAACGTTTTCTTATATGACTGTCGGAATTAAAGATGTAGCGAAAATAGCTGGTGTTTCACCTGCTTCAGTTTCTAGGGTATTAGGAGGAGGTTCGGTTAGCGATAAAGTACGAGAAAAAGTACTAAACGCTGTCAAGGCCACAGGATATCGTCCTAATATGGCAGCAAGACGCTTACGTTCAAACCGTACTGAGACTATTGGCTTGATCGTAGCCGATCTGGTCAATCCTTTTTTTACAGCCATCACCCAAGCCGTTGAATCTGCCGCCTATAAGGCTGGCATGCGAGTCATGTTTTGTAACACCGGTGAAGATCCTGAACGTGAAGAAATGTATCTCAGATTTATGCAAGAAGAACGCGTTTCCGGCTTGATTGTCGCCCCCACAGCTCAAGGATTGAAGTCGCTGAGCAAATGGAGTTTTGACTTCCCTTTAGTGCTGATTGATCGTGCTAGAGATAAAGAAAAATTCGATGTGATTGTCATGGATAACCAAACGGCGGCTAAAGAGCTTGTTACTCATCTGCACAGCCAGGGATATCAGCGTATTGGCGGTTTATTTGGCGCTACAAGTATTACTGGTGAGCAACGAAAAGAGGGATATATAGACGCTATCCATTCTCTGGGTCTTAAGCCTGAAATCAAGAGTTTGCCATCCACCGCTATTGTTGCTCAAAAAGAGCTTGAAGCATGGTTTGCATCCCCTGACAGGCCAGATGCCATTATCCTCAGTAACAGTCTTTTTACCCGTTCAGCCTTGATGGCTGCAAGAGCGACAGGATTACAAATTCCCGATGATATCGCCATTGCCGGTTTTGATGATGAGCCATGGTCATCATTAGTGGACCCAGGTATTACCGTTATTCGTCAACCCGTTGACATGATGGGAAAAGAAGCTGTTTCCGCGGTTATTCAACGTATTGAATCACCGAATGCGCCTCTACGTCGCCTTATGCTATCAGGTGAGTGTGTGATTAGAGGTTCAAGTCGGAAGCGGTAGCGTCATCAATGTAAGCCGAATTGACAGGAGACATTTATGTCATCTATTGGAAAAACGATAAATCAATTTATTAGTGAGCAGCAGAATAAGACAGATTCAAACAGCGATGACTTATCAGGTCTTATTGCTGATATAGCCAGTGCCTGTAAAAAGATTGCTCATCTGGTAAATCGCAGTGCGATCACTGGAATAGGTGGTGCGAGCTCGTCTGAAAATGTACAAGGCGAAGTCCAGAAAAAACTCGACATCATCACCAATGATGTCATGGTTGAACAGCTTAATCGTCATGGACACCTGGCAGCGATGATATCTGAGGAAATCGAAGACATTATTCAGATTCCTGAACATCTTCCCAAGGGGAAATATCTTATTGCTTTTGATCCACTGGATGGTTCATCCAATATTGATATCAATATCTCTGTAGGTACTATCTTTTCAATATTACGCTGTACGGATGCCAGCCGCGAGGTAAGGTCAGATGACTTTTTGCAAGCTGGTACAGAACAAATCTGTGCAGGTTTTTGTGTGTATGGACCCACAACCATGATGATTCTCACTACGGGTAATGGTGTAAACGGTTTTACGCTGGATAGTGAGATTGATGAGTTTGTTTTGACTCATCCTGATATGACTATTCCAGAGGATGCCGCTGAATTTGCGGTGAATATTTCTAATCAACGGTTCTGGGAAAGCTCTGTTCAACGCTATATTGATGAATGTATTCAAGGTGTTGATGGTGACAGAGAAAAGAACTTCAATATGCGTTGGGTTGCGTCCATGGTGTCAGATGTTTATCGAATTTTAATTCGTGGTGGTGTTTTTCTATATCCGCTCGATACTAAATCGGCGAACTCAAGTGGCAAACTACGCCTGATGTATGAAGCCAACCCGATGAGTTTTATTGTTGAGCAAGCCGGTGGGCTGAGCACTACAGGCTATCAGCGAATTATGGACATCAAACCAACAGATCTACATCAACGTGTGCCTGTTATTTTGGGATCTAAAAATGAGGTGGAGCGAATAATACGCTATCACCAAGAAGACAAATTGAGCTAAGTCATTCAAAAAGACATGCCTCAATAACACTGAAATATAGATTGCTTAGAGTGGTTAGCAAAATTCAAGACGAGTTGTATGGAATAAAACACTATTTCTCTCAACTAAAAGCTTCATACCATCGCTTATCAACTGATAAAACGCTTTAGGGGAAACCTTTATATATGAACGACACTATCGCATTACTGAAAAATCATCGTTCAATTCGAGAATTCACACCAGAACCTGTGAGTGATGAATTGGTGCGTGAGATTATTGATGCAGCAGGCTGGTCCGCCACATCTAACTTCGTCCAGGCATACACCGTTATAAGAGTCAGAAATCCACAAACACGTCAGCAGATTGCAGAGCTCGCCGGTTCGCAAACATGGGTGGAAACCAGTCCGGTATTTTTAGTTTTTTGTGCCGATCTCAAACGTAGTCAGGCGGCTTGTGATTATGAAAGTCAGGAAATGGTGTCTGGATATACTGAACAATTCATTATCGCCACCGTGGATGTCAGTCTGGCAGCACAAAATGCGATGATTGCAGCAGAATCGCTCGGCCTTGGTGGTGTTTTTATCGGTGGTATTCGTAATAATCCGGAACAAGTGTCTGAGCTACTTAAACTTCCTGAGCAAGTTTATCCTGTGTTTGGGATGTGTCTTGGTTATCCGGCAGCATCGCCCGAGCAAAAGCCAAGGTTACCTGTCGATGTCATTTTGAAAGAAGAATCATACCAGCAAGATAAGTCAGAACTGGAACAGTACAACGAGACGTGCAAAGCCTACTATCAAAATCGTTCCAGCGGTGCCCGTGATGAGACTTGGACACACCAGATAGCCACGATGATGAGTAAACCAATGCGTCCCCACATGAAAGCGTTTCTTGAGAAAAAGGGCTTTAAGTTTAAATAAACTTTGGGCAACAGCCTGAGCTAGACGCCTTTACATCATTGGAACTATTAACTTACAAAATAACCAAACTAATTATCCGATAATGGAAGCACGATTTTCTGGAGCCTGATGATTAGGCTTTCTGCACTCGAAATCGGTTTCCTGCTTGCTCAATATTATTCTGATGGCGAAACAGCTTAGGAGAAAGCATGACAAACTCGAGCACTAAAAACGATCATTCCCCTACAGAACAGGACCCCAATACAAGCTATAACAAAGGCCCAGCAGGCGGGTGGGGATCGCTGCGCGGTGTATCGCGAATCTTCGGCGAGGTCCATGGTTCTACCGTCGCTGCGAAAATTCTTTCCAAGCTTAATAAGCCCGGTGGGGTGATGTGCAGTTCATGTGCTTGGGCCAAGCCTGCCAATCCCTCACGGTTCGAGTTTTGTGAAAATGGTGCCAAAGCAACCTTATGGGAGTTGGATGAGAAAAAGGCGGATGCTAACTTCTTTGAGCAATATAGCGTTACTGAATTAAAAACCTGGCACGACCATGATCTGGAAAAAGCGGGCAGGTTATCTGAACCGCTTCGCTATGATACGAAACGCGACCGCTATGTGTCGGTCAGTTGGGATGAGGCAATACAGGATATTGGTGAAAAGCTTGCTGCGATGAACCCGAAGCAAGCCGTTTTTTATGCTAGTGGCCATGCTGGCTTGGAAGCGTCCTATCTCTATGCCCTTTTTGCGCGGGCAATGGGACACCAGAATCTGCCACAGTCATCCAATATGTGCCACGAAACGACCAGTGTGAACCTCAAGACCTTTGTCGGTACACCCGTTGGCACCTGTACACTGGAAGACTTCGAACATTGCGATGCCATTTTCTTTTTTGGGCAGAATACTGGCACCAACTCTCCACGCTTTATGCATATCCTCAAAGATGCTGTTGAACGTGGCTGCAAAATTGTGACTTTCAACCCTGTACGTGAACGGGGGCTGATTGAATTCATTGAGCCACAGAACATCATGCAGATGATCACCAATAACCCCACCGAGATCTCCAACAAATATTATCAAGTTAAACCTGGCGGTGACATTGCCGTTATCGCAGGCATGATGAAATATGTGCTGGCACGTGAAGAAGCTGCCCCTGGCACCATCCTGGATCAGGATTTTATTGCTGCTGAGACAACAGGTTTTGACGAAACAGTTGAAAAGGTCAACGCTTTCGATTGGTCAGATATCGAAGCACAATCTGGCCTAAGTCGTACCATGATTGAAGAAGCAGCCGAGATATATTGTCAGGCAAAAAAGGTTATCGGTATCTATGGTATGGGACTGACGCAGCATGTTGATGGCTGGCTCAATCTGGGGATGTTCTGCAATCTGCTACTGATGCGTGGCAATATAGGTCGCCTCGGTGCCGGGATATCGCCTGTGCGTGGCCACTCAAATGTGCAAGGACAGCGGACCGTCGGTATAGGCGAAAAATCTGCACATATGCCAGCTGACAAATTACATCAGTTATTTGGTATAAATGCCCCGACGGAAGACGGTCAGAATATTGTTCAAGCGAGTGAAGGTGTATTAAATGGTGATATCAAGGCCATGCTTTCACTGGGTGGAAACCTGTTACGGGCTTTGCCTGATCGTGAGCGTTTGGAAAAAGGCTGGTCAAATCTGGATCTGACAGTACATATCGCCACCAAGCCTAATCGATCACATCTTATACCGGGGAAAGTCAGTTATATTCTGCCTTGTCTGGGGCGTACCGATATTGACCAGCAGCAAAGTGGGCCACAAGCTGTTTCTATGGAAGACACGTTCAGTCATATTTATGCCTCGATTGGCGCGGCAGAGCCACCCAGTGATCAAGTCCGCTCCGAGACAGCGATTGTGGCAGGTATCGCGAAGGCAACATTACCTCCCAACCCTAAACTCCGCTGGGATGACTGGGTTGCCAACTACGATCTGATCCGCGATCTGATTGCTGAGACCTTCCCTGATGATTTTAATGACTTCAACAACAGAATGATGCAGCCCGGCGGTTTCTATCGTGGCAACCCAGCCCGTGAAAGAAAATGGAAAACGGAAAGCGGTAAAGCACAATTTACCCCACCAACAACACTTACCTCACTGGGGCAGCATCCCAGCGGTGAGAATGGCTTTACCCTAATTACATTGCGTTCCAACGATCAGTTCAACACCACCATTTACGGCTTTTCTGATCGGCTGCGTGGTTTGGAAGGTAGTCGCGAAATCGTATTGATCAATCGCGAAGAAATGGCACGCCTTGGCTTGCAGGAAGGACAAATAGTCAGCCTGTATACTCAGATAGAAGATGGCAATCTGCGTCAGGTCGATGGACTGAAAGTTACGGCCTATGATTTACCCGATGGCACAGTAGCCGGCTATTACCCTGAACTCAATCCTCTGGTTCCATTGTCCTATCACGAAAAAAATTCACTCACTCCAGCATACAAAGGCGTGCCTGTGGAAATCAGACAATGAGTCCCGTAGGTTGGGTTGAGCGATAGCGAAACCCAACATTTTGATGATTTGATAGATGTTTTGTAATTTGATATTTGTTGGGTTTCATTCTTCAACCCAACCTACTATGGATATGAATGTTTATTAGTAGGTTGCGTAGAGTGATAACGAAACCCAACATGTATAGGACGGGATAAAAACTCAAGTTCTCTCACCAAAAGTTTTCATATCAACCTTCTCATCATATCCCCAGTGTTTATCAATCATGCCGTCACGAATAAATTTATGAATGCTGGAGTGAGGCCAATCAATGGCTTTATCCACATAACCATGTTTGACCGGATTGTAATGAATATAGTCGATATGGTTTATATAATCTTTCTCGTCACGGATTAAGTGTTCCCAGTATCGACGTTGCCAGATACCACGTTCATTTTTCGAGTGACGAGTTTTGTTGATATGTTCATCCTTGGGCAAGCCTCTCGAAAATGTTGATTTAATCAAGCGCCAACGCATTGCAAAATCGGTATCAGTTTCAGGTAAGGTCCAGATGGTATGTAAATGATCGGGCAAGATAACAATGGCATCGATGTTAAATGGATGAGATTGTTTAACGTGTTGGAAAGATTGTTTTAACAGATCGATATTATCCGTCAATAACGTTTTACGACGTTCCAATAAATTGACCGTAAAGAAAAATGTACCACCGGGCACAAAGGCTCGTCGATATTGCATTGTTCACCATCCATGTGAAACAAAAAATAACCATTATTGTAGGTTGGGGAGAGTGATAATGAAACCCAACATTGTGATGTTTTGAGAGGTGTTTTGTTATTTGAGGTGTTTGTTGGGTTTCATGCTTCAACCCAACCTACGGGCTTAGTCATTTCAAAAAGGAATTTCGTAGTCAGAGATTGAATCAGGCATCCAAGGGTATTGGTTAGAACCTGAAATAAAATCAGTCTCATAATGTGCACGTGTGCCCCAATACTCAACCTCGCTTGTGTTAACAAGGGGGGTAGTCATAGAGTTTAAGGACACAGACCAATAACTAGAGCCATCATCTCTAGTTCTAATACTGGCATTTGCACTTTTAGTTTCGATTAGTTTCCCACGAGCTAAATTATCTTGCTTCAGCAAATCTGTCTCTTCATCTACAATCTGCACAATTTCTTTTAAGGCCTTCACTATATTTTGTAAGTTATCACTTAAGCAGTTTTTGGCGAATACTAGACTAATTTCTTTGACACTATTGAGATCAAAGTTTGGATGTTGGCCACCCCACAGATGACCTTCTGATAGATAGATACATTTGTCTTTTAAAATCGGAAACTCTGAGAATAGTTGATCGGTTCGAAAATTACCTGCTTTGTATGAGTAGTAATTTTCACCAAATTTTTTCTTCTCTAGAGTTGGAATTGTGTGAATGATACTGACTCTTACCCATTCTTCATCTTCGCTGTGAAAAATGGATATCTTTAGACTCTCACTACCAATAGGCTTAATTTCTTTGTACCAGTCGTCATTACTATTCGATGGAACGATAGTAGTTATTGCAGTCAATTGAATTAAACACTTTTCGATTTCAAGGAGGACATGTTTTGTGTTTTGTTTGATTAAATCAATATCATCTTCTTTTATCGGTCTAAAGTGGGCGAGAGAGTTTCTCACCATTCCTATTTCTTGAAGTTTAGTCGAAACAATAGATCTACTAGCTTTAAAGAATGGGGAGAAGTACTTCCAATACGCATCAGATATTATGATGTCAATTAACTCTCCGCTATTGAGGTACAACATTGGCGAAGACAATTCGTATCCTAAATATGCATGCTCTTTGGCTTTGGCTATTCTGGACTTTGTTTCACTTTTGATAGAGCCGCCAGATGAGATAGCCGTTTCTGACCATTTTTCATTGAACTCCTTTTTTAAGATGACATATACGAATACACGAAGTGCATTTTCAAACCTGAATAGAACATTAAGCGCCTCATAGTAGTATAGGTGTAGCCATCTTTCTGGAATTTGTACCAGATGAGTGTCTTGCTTCGTTGCTTTTTTCCATTCCATAAGTTTTAGTACCTAGCCTGACATGAGTGGCATGTATCCTCAGGTATACACAAATCCATTTGTTCATTAAATATTATAAAAAAAGCCGACATAAAAGTCGGCTTTTTTTATTAAATAATCAGTGTCGCGCAACTGATTTAGTGACCGTGGGAGACACTATAAATCAAGGGTTTAGGTTTCTACTACACCATCCAGTGACCGTGAGTTTATAACCATCATCTGACC
>Ga0208813_1001894_pt1 | contig 10097 bp, 9 predicted proteins | sample MalvireepMed_904_FD_184250 | JGI IMG/M metagenome (GOLD analysis project Ga0208813, IMG submission 184250) | Marine viral communities from the Global Malaspina Expedition - Malaspina viral metaG DeepMed_904 (SPAdes) (version 2) | ecosystem: Environmental > Aquatic > Marine > Oceanic | place... | reverse complement strand
ATGCTCCGGCGTCGAAGCCAACGCCACCGAATGCCCTGGTCACGCTTCGCTGCGATCCGTAACTTCTTCTTTCCGAAAGTCCGTATCTTGCATCCACAGCCGTTGCATCGTTTTGACGCCAGAACCCGAGGGAGGAGCCCAGTGCGTTAGCAGCGCACGCTGGGATCTGTGCGGGGGGTGCTGAGTAATCAGCATTCCTACCGCGACCGGAACAGCGCCGGTCAAGGCGCTCCGCGCCATGCCTGGCGCACCAAACAAAGAGACCCCGGACAATGTCCAGGGTCTCTTGCTAGCCGGCATGAAGGACACAGAAATAAGCTATTACGCAGCTTTTAATTAGCCCGGCTTTTTTGCAGACATTTTTAACCGTGAGCTACACAGGATAAACCAAATATCTCGGTAAAACGGTTGTGTCCAATATGGCCTTCTTATGCATGAATGTTGGCGAAGGTAGGTTTGCGTCGACAATATCTTCATAAATGCCAGAAACTAGTACCTCGGTGCTTTGAGTATCATCCGGGGTATAAAGAATCTGGAAGTTCGTTAGAATTTCGTAAAAGTTTTCACCAATATTTGAAGGCGCTATATTGAGGAATTGAAAGAAATGTCGAGTCCTATAGTCTTGGAATGTTCCCTTCCAAATCTCGTTGATATAAATTACCCTGTCTTTTAAACGATTATAACTATCGTCTAACATAAAACTCAATTCCATGTTGCCTTCTAAGTTTTCTGCTGAAATACATTGGTAGCTGGCATTATCTTTTTTCGAAAAACATTTAAGCCATTCGGTCATATTTTTGCCATCAAGGCTTTTAATGTAGGCACATTGCAATTTTATAATTTCCGATTCAATTTCGTTATTCGACATTATTCTTCTCCTCTTTCAAACCCCATCACCTTCCGATAGTACTCCCACCTTGGAAGGTTGGCTGATTCATCATTTTGCTTAAATTCGTCGTTTAGTTGATAAGCGTTTTTAACTCCTTTCTGGAACTCTACGGTTCCAGGAGTTTTAGCACCTATATGAATACGCTGAAAGACTGACGCGTCTTCCATAGAAATAAGCCCGGTTGGACCGAGCAAGTTTGATGATTGCCGGAGCCGATGATTCGCTAACTCTTCATCATCATCTATGTGGCAGAAATATGCATAATGTACCTCGGTGCTGTCGGGACCAGTTGCGAACGCAAAGCGTAAATTTATCATGTCCAGATGCTTGGTTGCGACAAACATTGGATAGAGCTGAAGCACGCGTGATCCCTCGCTCGGATCAACACCCTTAAATTCAAGAATAGAATAATCGTTAAGAAAAGATGAGTCAGAAACTTGAGTTAGCTCAGATTCAATAACCCAGTGACGCTCGTTAACTGTATATTGTATTCCTTTACCCCCCTGCCAGTTCAAAATCTTGAACGCACGGTGTAGCAACGGAGCGTGGAAACCATCGTTATCGTTATACGCTTTCCAATTTGCCTTGTATCTAACCTTCTGATATCCTAGCAATTTTAGTCGGCCATCTTTGGCAAGGATGGTTGAAAGGGGGCCAAGAGTCCTTTCACCCAGCCAGTCTAAGAGATTTGTTGATTCAGGACTAAAGGTAACAAATATCAGGCCGAGATATGATTCTGTTCTCGGCTGGGATAGTGGATAATCCTTTTTCTTAAACCCCGGCAAGTATTCTTTCTGGCTTGGGCAGCCAATTAGCTCTCCTTCCTTTGAAAATAGCCATCTATGATAGGGGCACTCGAACTCTGTTTTATTGCCGCGAGATTCAGTGACGATTTGATTGCCTCGATGTGAACACGTGTTATAGAAAACGCGAACCTTCCCGTCGTCACCACGCGCTGCGTATAGTGGAACGCGACCAATCTGGAATGATTTGAAGTCACCAATCTCGGGAACTTCACTTTCATGGCATACCGCATGCCATTCGGGCCCATAAAAAATTTTGTTTAGCTCTTCTTCGAAAAGTTCTTGGTCAACAAAAATCCTTTTCGGCAATTTGTTCATTTTCTTAGGCCAAATCAGATCATCAGTAATTGACATACCTATTCCTCCTAGATAAATTCGATGTGTACAACGTTAAAATTCACCACATCATGTATTAATAGAAATTAGCAGTATAAATAACTCCAAGGAAGGCCTATCTATGCAAAAAGTGTCCGTTTTTTGCACCCACTAGACATGATGTTTTGACCTGCCCTCCTCAATGTGGCTCTGTCTAAGGGTTGTTTACCCATCCCCAACGATAACCCACGATCGTTGAGGACGGGCAGGTCAAAACATCATGTCTAGGAGTCCCCCTCTGTCAGCCTAGTTGTCCAGTAGTCGGTTTCGCCTGAATTTAACCAATCAGGGGCGGCATGGGAGCATTCATGCCACGTTATTCCGAAGAGCGTAAAGCAGCCGTGTTGAACAAGTTATTACCTCCGCAGAACCGGAGTGTCTTGTCGGTGTCGGCAGAGGAAGGCATATCCGATGTGACTCTGTATAGTCGGTTAAAACAGTGTCGACAAAAAGGAATGCCCGTGCCAGGTAATCGTAATACCGGGGAAGACTGGTCCCTCGAAGCCAAGCTGGCCGTTGTAGTGGAAACGGCCTCTATGTCCGAAGGCGAACTCAGCACCTATTGCCGCGAGAAAAGCTTGTATCCAGAACAGGTACAGCGCTGGAAAGAAGCCTGTCTCCAGGGTGCTGGCATGCAGGAAGACCGGGATAAAGCGGCTCGGAAGCAGAAATGAGATTCCCGGAAAACCATCAAAAAGCTGAAAGCAGAAGTCCGTCGCAAGGACAAGGCTCTGGCTGAGACCACCTCGCTTCTGGTGCTGTCAAAAAAGCTCGAAGCCTTGTACGGCGAAGACCCGGACAGCAGCGAGGACGACTGACGCCGCTGGACGAACGTACAAGGCTCCTGGAGCTTTTTGATGAAGCCGTTGCCGGTGGTGCAGCCCGATACAGGGTCGCAGAGCTGATGGATATCAGCGAGCGCACATTGAAGCGCTGGCGCAGTTCCGACGGTCGGGTGGCTGAAGATCGCCGTCCTGATGCGGAACGGGTTGAACAGCCCCATAAACTCACCCAAGCCGAGGAGTTGGCCATTCTGAGTGCATGCAATCAACCTCAGTACCGGAGTTCTCCACCGTCGCAGATCGTGCCGTCACTGGCTGACAAAGGCGTCTATCTGGCTTCTGAGTCGTCGTTTTACCGGGTGCTGAAAAAGCACCAACAAAAGAATTACCGGGGGCGCATGAAGCCGCCTCGCAAGGTGTCGGAGCCGACCAGCTTCACCGCGACAGGCCCGAACCAGGTGTAGAGCTGGGACAGTGTGCCGTAGAGGCACCAGATAGTGGATGTAAGGATGCAGACGCTTTACTGAGCCACAAGCTCAGCAAGAGATGGTGGTGGGCCCACCGGAGTCGGCTGTCGGAAGCAGGCTTCAAACCAGCCCAAGCTGCATGCATTAAGAGTGCGTGTGGTGAGCATTGGGTCAAAAGGCTGCACAGTGATGCAGTCAGGTGTGATATTGAGAGGCGAGCGAGAGCGAACCCATGATGACGTGCCGAAAACCATACGTGACATAAAAACCGGGGGCGTGTCCCATCCCCGGGATGAGCTTGCGGGTGTATTCCGAATGCTGCGCAAGTGGTGTCCGGCATAAAGTGGGCGCAACTCAATATCAGGCTCTTGCTGGGAACTGCGGGAACCAGTCATCGTGATGTTCAAGGGAGAAGGCACAAGTGGCGACCACCACAAGGCCGAGAGTACCGAGGCACGATACTGGGACGGAGCTGTTCGTAGTAGTGACGAAACCTCTGTAATGGAGGTGGAGCGAAGGGGCAGCGTCAAGCAGCCTGAATCTCGGTCTCAACTGCGAAAGCAGGAGGAGGGCCGATGTCAGGCAAAACCATTCGACATTGATAAGTGGTTACTTGTTGAAGCTTACAATCGGGTCAAAGCCAATGCAGGATCTGCCGGCATAGATCGGCAGTCTCTGGAAGATTTTGACCGTGATCGCAGAAACAAACTGTATAAACTCTGGAACCCAATGTCTTCCGGCAGCTACATGCCGCCCCCGGTTCGTGCCGTCTCAATTCCAAAGAAATCAGGAGGAGAGCGGATACTGGGCATTCCGACCGTAACGGATCGAATCGCCCAGATGGTGGTCAAACTTCAGTTCGAACCTGAGGTAGAACCGCACTTTCTTCCTGACTCCTACGGGTATCGCCCGGGAAAATCGGCGATACAGGCAGTTGGAGTCACTCGAAAGCGGTGCTGGCGCTATCCATGGGTGCTGGAGTTTGATATCCGTGGTCTATTCGACAACATTCCGCATGAACTCCTGTTAAAGGCAATTGATCGGCACACCGCGAATCCATGGGTGAAGTTATACATCCGACGATGGTTAACGGCATCCTTGGTACACGCGGACGGCCGAACGGTTGAGCGCGACAAGGGAACACCGCAGGGCGGGGTCTTAAGCCCTGTTCTGGCCAATGTCTTTTTGCATTACACCTTTGACCGATGGATCGGTCGGCACTTTCCGGCCATAGAATGGTGTCGGTATGCTGATGATGGATTGCTTCACTGCAGCACTCAAAGGCAGGCTCAATTCCTGCTGCACAGCCTGCGTGAGCGGTTCAGGGAGTGCGGGCTTGAACTGCATCCAGAGAAAACCCGGATTGTTTACTGCCAGGATCACCGTAGAAACGGAACCCATGTGCATACATCTTTTGATTTTCTCGGTTACACCTTCAAAAAACGTGTGGTGAAGGGCCGATCCGGCGACCTCTTTATGGGATTTTGTCCGGGTATCAGTCGCCCTTCAATCAAGGGAATCATCCAGAAAGTGCGATCGTGGCGAATAGGGAAGCGAACCGATCTATCCATCATGGATATCGCTGACTTTATCAATCCATACCTGCACGGTTGGTGGAATTACTATGAGCAGTATTACCGGTCTTTGATGTACCGGATATCGCGCTATGTAAATCAGCGATTGGTCAGGTGGGCTATGCGAAAGTTCAAGCATCTTCGAGGACGGAAGAGCAAAACAATTGCCACACTTGAGCGATTAGTAAAAGTGCGACCGACTCTGTTCGCGCACTGGTCGCGAGGAATGTCGGGTGCGTTTGCTTGATGGGAGCGGTGTGAGCCGAGAGGTTCACGCACCGTTCTGCGAGAGGCTGAGGGTGACATTCCCTTGGTCTACTCACCTTAGTTATTGTCCGTCAGCGGTGCGTGGCCAGCATTGGTATCTGTACATGATCATGGACATCTACAGCCGCAAAATCGTTGCCTGGGAAGTCCATGAAGCGGAATCCGGTGATCTGGCCCGAAGGCTGTTGGCTTAACCCACCGTTCCTGCACTCTGATAACGGCGCACCGATGACGTCCTATACACTCAAGGCTCGCCTGGCAGATCTGAGCATGTTGATGTCCCACAGCAGTCCGAGAGTCAGCAACGATAATCCTTACTCGGAGTCGTTGTTCCGGACGGTCAAATACTGCCCGGCGTGGCCCTCGAAGGGATTTGCATCGCTGGCCGCCGTATGCAACTGGATGCTGGCGTTCGAGGAGGCCTACAACGAACAGCACCTGCACAGCGGCATCCAGTTCGTGACACCGGCGGATCGCCACCGTGGCATTGATCACGAACGCCTGGCGCATCGAAAAATGGTTTATGAAAAAGCAAAGCGCCTAAATCCACGGCGCTGGTCTGGCCCCACCCGAAACTGGGAAGTGACCGGACCGGTATCGCTCAACCCTGGCAAGTTGCAGGAACTGGAGCGCAATAAACTGGCCGGTTCCCATGTTTTCAATGAGCATGAACATCCTCCAGCTGTTTGTTCTGTCGGTAAGGATGACGTGGAGCGATCAATGAACGTAATGAATTCTCGGCGAACCGGGTTTTCCAGAGACGAGACGTCAGGTCGCTGACCTAACCCGGATTTCTCATAGTACCTCTGCGAACGTCGCTGATGGCCATCAGTAACGTCAAGACCCTGTCATTGCCACCTATATTGTTGATTAATTAACCAGTTTCCGGCATTCGGGTACACTTCCCCCTTTCTCCCATTGGTGTCGGGCCGGGGGAGCCCGGACATCTAATCCGGAACCAGCCGGCCAACCAGGGCAGAGAGTTCGCCTTTATAAGGGTAACTGTCACTCATCAACACCCGTATCCGTCGGGTGTTGCGAATGATCACGGCACCGACCTTGATCAGCTTGAGTCGCAGGTTGCTGGCGCTCATTCTCTCGAAGGCCGTGTTTTTCAGGTGTGCTCGTAGCCGCTCGAATAGCGTGTAGGCGAACCCTGACAGAATCAGCCGCCACTGGTTGGTCCACCACTGGGTACTGGAGGTGCGATCGGCAAACAGGCACAGCTGCTGATCTTTGATCCGGTTCTCCATATCGCCCCGGGCGCAGTATTGCTCGTAGTAGAGTTTGAAGCCTTCGTCGTAACGTAAGCAATGGGATGGACTTCTCCTCATCTTTACGATGGTTGACTGTTCACTCACCATTTTGGCACGTAGATGCCGGTTAGGTGAGGAGGAGTCCATCCCATTGCTTACGTCGTAACGGGGACTGATAATGAACCTTGGATTGGATCCCAGCTCGCCTTCTTCCAGACGTGCCACCACCCAGCGTGGCTGTTTCCAGGTGTGAGCCTTATATTGGAACCGGTAAGTGGCAGAGACTTTTGCCCCCAGGTTCTGATGGGCCTTACGAACCAACATTGAGGGCACGTCCAGGTCTTTGAGCAGTCGACTGTTTTTGCCGATGCCTACCAGGTAATCCACGTTGTTCCGGTCGCACCAGCTCAATAAACGGGGACGATAGAAGCCGCTGTCACCTCTGAACACGATGCGGGTATCCGGCCAGTAATGGCGGATGAAGCGTACCAGCAGGGCCAGGATGGCCCAGCTGTGGCGGCTGTCGCTTCGGTTGCTGGTGCGCAGATAACTCACCAGCAAGTGACGACCGCAGAACACGTACAGCGGGAAGTAGCAGTGATGATCGTAATAGGCATTAAAGAACTTGCCGGGCTGGTCGCCATGCACAGGCACATCGGTGCCATCAAAATCCAGCACGATCTCCTTGGGTGGTTCGTCATGCTGTTCAATGAAGTGATGCCACAGCAACTCGTGGGCTTTTACCACCGACTGCCGGTCTACTCGTTGCTCCATCCGGCACAGGGTGGACTTGCCAACCAGGGTGTCATCTTCGCTCATGGCGGTCTGAAGTGCCTGGCCAAAGCGCAACGCTTCATGATCGTTCAGGTCTTCGTATCCGGCTGCAACGCCAAACACCCGTTGTCGGGTCATGGTCTCCAGCTTGTGACGAACCAACTCCGGGTTCCGAGGATCATTGAGAACCGAAGCGAGACGTTGGGTCAGGCGGTGTTGTTTGTCGACTTCGCGCAGTAAAAGCAGTCCGGCGTCGGATGTGATGTGGCCACCGGAGAAATCGGCTTCGATCTGGCGGCGAGAGAGTGGCGAGAAGGTCAGTTTTTCAGGTACCTTTTTGGATAGCGGCTGTTGGTGCTTGGTGGATTGGTTAGGCTCTTGAAACCAAAGCACTTTCAGCCGCTTTCTTTTATCCCCTCATGAGAAATCCGGGCTAACTGGCCGGGTGCTGGCTGATGCGTTGCAGGACGTCCACCAGGCCGCATATTAGCCAAGTCCGAATGACCAAAAAGACGATTTCAATAACTGTGGCAATTTCCCTGAATCCGTGACTAAAGCAGCTGCGGCGATGGTTGTACTTGCAGAGGCGGGACAATGAATGCAGTCAGAGGATTTCGATCTCTGACTAATTTAGAGACACTCACCTTGAACCATCGTTGTTGATCTCAATATTGAGTCTTTGTCCCTTGCCTTGGTAAGGGACCTTTTTAATTTCCTAGTTTGGCAGCCTGATACGCTGTTAATTACAAATATGGTGCATTCTCTATTAATTGTGAAGTCGTGAGGTGTTTATGTCAGACCGTATAAAAGAGAAAATCGAATCTATGCTTGTAACGGATCAGAAAAAAGGAATTTATAAGCTTCGGAGGGATGCATTTACTGATGAGGAAATTTTTGAGCTAGAAATGAAGTACATCTTTGAGGGAAATTGGGTATATCTTGCACACGAAAGCCAAATTCCCCAAAATAATGACTTCTTTACGACTTACATCGGGCGGCAACCGGTTATTATAACACGAGATAAAGCTGGCTCCCTTAATGCTTTTCTCAATGTCTGCACCCATAGAGGAGCGATGCTCTGTCGGACGAAGAAAGGTAATAAATCCGTCATGACCTGTCCATTCCATGGCTGGAGTTTTAATAATTCGGGGAAATTGGTTAAAGTAAAGGACGAAAAAGAGTCGGGATATCCAGATTCTTTCAACTGTGAAGGCGAGCTGAATCTCAAAAAGGTTGCAAGGTTCGACTCTTATCGTGGATTCCTTTTTGGAAGTCTGAATCCTGATGTTCAGGAGTTAAGCGATTATTTGGGTGAATCTACAAAAATAATCGATATGATCGTCAATCAATCGGAAGATGGTATTGAAGTCCTACGAGGTGCTTCTACTTATACGTTTGATGGTAACTGGAAGATGCAGGCCGAAAATGGGGCAGATGGATACCATGTTTCAGCTGTACACTGGAACTATGTTGCTGCAGTTGCAAGAAGAAAACAGGGTCTATCCACAGATAATGCAAAGAGTTTGGATCTTAGTTCTTGGAATAAGCAAAAAGGCGGATTTTATGCCTTCGAGAATGGACACATTTTATTATGGATGCAAGTGCCAAATCCAGAAGATAGACCATTGGCGGAAAAGCGACAAGAGCTATCCAAAAAATACGGTGAGAACAGAGCCGATTGGATGATTTCCAATATAAGAAACTTGGGAATATACCCAAATGTTTTTTTAATGGATCAAACAAGTACGCAAATTCGTCATTTTCGTCCAGTCTCACCTACTAAAACTGAAGTTACGATATATTGCTTTGCACCAAGGAATGAAAGTGAAGGCGCACGTAATCGACGTATTAGACAATACGAAGACTTCTTTAATGCTACTGGTATGGCAACACCCGATGATTTAGAACAATTTCGCTCATGCCAAAACGGTTTTCTAGCTTCCGAAGTGCCTTGGAATGATCTTAGTCGAGGGGCTAAGCATTGGATTGAGGGGCAAGATGAAGCGGCGAAAGATATTGATCTATTCCCTCTACTCAGTGGTGCAAAAAGTGAGGATGAAGGGTTGTTCGTGGTTCAGCATGAACATTGGGCTAATATCTTAAAAAACATACCTGATGAAGAAGAGCGAATTATTTATAAAAAATAAGATTCTTTGGAGACCTGATATGACTTTTGACTACGAAAAAGTTTGTAATTTTTTATATTCCGAAGCTCGCTGCTTGGACGATAAAGATTTTCAAGCCTGGCTCCATCACTATGATAGGAATGTCGAGTTTTGGATGCCGTCTTGGGATGATGATGGGAGTATTACAAGTAACCCGAGAACCGAAATATCGCTTATGTACTATGATAATCGTCACGGCCTTGAAGATCGAGTATTTCGTATCGAGACGGAGCGATCGGGAGCAAGCAGCGAGCCCGATGCAAGGACGCTCCATTCGATAAGCAATATCGAAATCGTCGAGCGTAGTAATGAGTTGTGTAGTGTTCGATATAACTGGATCACAAAGAGTTTTAGGTATAATCAAGTGGATACATATTTTGGTGCTACTTTCGTTGACTTGATTGTTAACAGTGGCGGGGATTTTTTGATATCCAGAAAGAAAATCATATTGAAAAATGACTATATACATCACGTGCTGGATATCTATCATGTTTGATTAGCTAATGAGAAACAAAGTATCCGAATATCACAATAATTTTGTCATCAGAGAAACACAAAAGCATCAGCGTGTTATGGGTTTCACGGATATTTATCGGAAAAGTTACTGTGTGTCCGGATCAACGTCATCAACTTAAGCCCCGCAGAGTCCAAAATCCAGTTCCAGCCGAAGCCATGGGCGGGGTTTGGTGGCATCATCGTAACGATATCGCGGCAATGAGCGCCAGCTGAAGCGATTTGTTGGGGG
>Ga0208813_1001891_pt1 | contig 10116 bp, 18 predicted proteins | sample MalvireepMed_904_FD_184250 | JGI IMG/M metagenome (GOLD analysis project Ga0208813, IMG submission 184250) | Marine viral communities from the Global Malaspina Expedition - Malaspina viral metaG DeepMed_904 (SPAdes) (version 2) | ecosystem: Environmental > Aquatic > Marine > Oceanic | place... | reverse complement strand
ACTATTAATATAGCGACTGCTGTATTTACTATATGTGCATATGTGTTTAAGAAGTCTTTCATTACTTCCTCCATTTTGTTTATTAATCGTTAAAAGAAGATGAAGGCGCCCTAATATTAAATCAGGGCACCTTCATATTAACCTACTAGACTCTGCCTTTAAGGATAGACCACAACAACTTTAGTTTGCTGTGTTTCATCTTTAATAACATTCTGTAATACTTCTTTTCAAAGTATACGGCGACTTCCTTGCGCATCAATTTGATGTCATGGTCATCAGTCATTTTGTAGAGGCTAAGTGGAAAACTGTATTAACCAGGTTGTCAACAGCATCTTTTAATTTAGATGCCATATCTTCGAGTCCTTCCTGGTTTATCCATATTTCCTGAGTCTTAGCAGATTTAGGGGCTGTTGTTTCACGCCAGTGATCATTATATTTGTGAACATTAAATTCACAGCTAATTACATCGGCTACAACAGTTTCGTTGAGATTAAGAACAGTGCCGACTTCAGTATTTGTGAAATCAACATGTTTAAGGGCTTTAACCTTATCACAAACAACCTGGGTTACACCCAAATTATTTGAGACTGTTCTGTAGGTCTTTGAGAAATTAAGCATATCTTGATAGTCAATTTCTCTTGTCCTTGCCCTATCTCCACTACCATTATTGTATTCTAAAGCACCTATGCCTTTGCATTTGCTTAGAACAGAAGACAGTGTGCCTTCTTTATACCCGGTAGTCCAACTTCTGATATCACTATATGGATACCAGACACCTACAATCATCTTTGTGTTCAGAATTTCTACTATCTTTTCTTGGATAGTATTGTTTCGAGGTCTGTACATTAGAGTTTCCTCCCTTTCTTACGATTGTGTATTACATTGCCAGCACCGTGCTAGCAAATTCTTTATTACCTGCCTATCCAACTGCCATCATTTGGGTCACAAGGCATTATTGATGGTTCAGGCATATCTGTATGATCCATTAATTTTAATGTCATCTCAGATACAGATTTAATTTTATGGTTCAGGTTTATAAGTCCTTGCTGTATTTCAACTACTTCAGATATAAGCTTATTCATATCTTCTATAAGCTCAATTACTTGTTTATCAGTTAACATCATTGTATCTCCTCCTTATTTTCAGGATTATCTTTCATTCCATCGGCTATTGCCATTAAAACATATATTGCTGCTATTGCTATGAGTGTAATTAGTTCCATTTGCTTGATTGATCCTCCTTTAACATATCCATTAATCGCCTTATTCTAGTCATAGATGTAAATATACGCATCATTAATTCTGATTTAGATGCAGCTATTCCATCTTTTAAGTCCGGTGGTAATTTACCATCGTTATCGAGCTCTTTAGCTGCCTCGGTGAACATTAGAAGTGACAAGTCGTCAAGTCTTCTTTGCAGTATCCTTAATTCATCAGGAAGCATTTTATCAATAATTGCATTGTATTTCATAAAATACTCCTTTAATTAGGTATATTATTAAAGTTATCAGTATCATATCCATTAGAAGCGTCAGGGCCAAAATATCTATCAAAGTCTGCCTGAACCTCCATATACTCATCCATATCCAGGTCACCTATCCAATCTGACATTATTGTTGCTGATAGTTCAGCCCATAGCATACAAAACTTTTCAAGTGTTTCTTCCTTTATGATGTCACTGCGTCTTATCATACTAACGCTTACTCTAATAAGGTGATTAAATAGAACCACCTTCTGCATCTTTTCTTTTTTACTAAGTCTGGCCATATTACTTCAGCTTCCCAATCATTCTCTGCATTAGAGATGATTCTTTACGCCGTTCTTCACCAAGTGCCATATTTATCAGTCCTCTGACCTCTTCCTTAGTGAACAACTTAGTATTCAGGTAGTATTTACTTTTACAGTAGAAGGTGAATGCACCTCCTAAGAATCCTACTACAAACAGGGCAATGTGCTCTATACTGAGTATCACCATTTTGTAGATGTCCATCGTATTATCCATTATTTTCCTCGCTTTCGCTTTTGTGTTGTTATGGATTATCCAATTAAATATCCCTACCCATAGCACAAGATATGTGACTATGAGTATCCCAATAATTTGTTGAGTGGTCATTTTGTTATCCTACTCAATTCTTTTGCAACTTCATCAGCTGTCTTACCGCCAGTATCAATAATAATAGTTCCTTGCTCTGCAGCCTTCTTTATTATACTTTTGAAGACGCCTTTACATTTAGTACATCTACAGGCTACTGCGTGTTGATTCTTATCATTGAAGCGTTCATCAGTTATCTCAATAATATCACCAACCTTTGATTTAGATGTATCAAGGTCCTCAGGTATAGAGAATGGATTTATCCATACCTCTTCAACTATACCGGTGATGTTGAGCTTCTGCTCTACTTGAAGATAATAGGCAAACTTGCCGTTTATTAAGGGTCTTTCCCATATTCCAGTGACTGTGTATCGCATTAGTTGTCCTCCTTATGCTTACGGGTGTATTCATCGACATACATTGTTATCCTTGACACCTGATGGTGTATGATCTTCACAATGTTCAGAAATGTTTTATATATATTAGATATCACCCAGCTCCCTCGCTTTCCTCTTTAGTTCAACCTTTATCTTTTTCCTCCTCACTTGTTTCGAAGTGCGTCCAGCTATAGATAATTCTTTGTTCTTTAGCCGTCTTTTTCTTTTGCGGTGCTTTGCTTGTTTGTTTGGCATTGTGTTGTCCTCCAGACTTATCTGATTGCCCAAGGTTACTGTATCCATATATGTCCCAATGGTCACACTCTTTACAACAATATTCTTTGTGTCTTAGTGCTTCGTGTACTTTACTCATTGGGTTCTCCATTAATAATTTATAGGCCGAGCCTAAATAATAGATAAGACCTCAACCCTAGTGTGATTTACACGTACGGCTGACCGAAGTTTGTTAATGAGGCCTTACCTATATTTTAGAGGCATTTTAGTGTAAGGAGCCTCTATACCTTGTTGACCTACGGAGAGTCACTAACTCTTGTTCTAAGAACTACACCGCAATGTTTGGGAAGGCCACTTGTTATGGTCGTGTGGGCAGTGACGACTGCTATCTTCCCTTTACAGCTGAGAACGCATCAGAGCCAGTCAGCCTATTACATCACTCAAGGCGTTCATATGCAATAACCTGAATTATTAAGCAGTTTAACGTCTTGCTTAGGACGGGATACGCGGACAGCCACCTGAACAACGAGTCTTATGCCATGTATTTGGATTAGTCACTGTTATCCTCCTGATTTGATTCACTTGCAAATTCTGTCTTCATAATTTCTTCTTTGGGTCCATAGGCTATAACTGTGCCTACTAGCCATCTAAATGCTCTCTGCTCTGCTTTATTCATTTTATGAACATTTGTTTGAACAACATAGCTATCCAATAGTATCCAAATATGTTTTATTAAAAGGAGTTCATAGTGTTTGTCGTCCATCACTCACCCTCCTTGGCGAGCAGCCATAATTTCTTTACTTCAGCCTTAGGTAATACCATTAGATGACTGAACTTAATATCTTTGCGAGATGCTGACAAATCATCAGCTATCTGCCACTTATACTTAAATGGACAACCATCTACATTTAATGATATCCATTCATTAGCATTTGCCTCATTCCACGATGCCCATATTGCTACAGGACCTACAGTGCCAATCACTGCCAATAGTATCACAATGTAATCTAACATTAGCGTATCCTCCACTTATTATGTTAATGACCAAGTTACTTATTAAATATTGTTATTATAGATTAGATATATACCTGCTATCTGAGGAGCTTCTTTTTTAAATTAATAATCCCCCCCAATGCCCCGATGGGGCACTGAGGGAGATACCGGAGTGATTAAGCCTCTTCGATTACAAGTCCGAGTTCTTCATCGGTGAAGTTGAATTGTTCTGCGTCCGAGAAGGTGGAGTTGTCAGTCATCAGTTGTTTCTGTTGGGCTTGAAGGGCCTTTGATTTAAGTGTGGCCTCATCCATGTAGAGAGTGCTTTTGGATGCTGGGTCCCATCGTACTGCGTAGGTGCCGTCTTCAAGTGCCGCTACAAATACGTCTGTTGTTCTGACGTCGTCGCCAAAGTTATGCATAATAATCATTATTAATCCTTTCATGATTAATGGTTTTCAACTAAAAGACCAATTTCCATAATCGGTCTTTCCAATTTTGAGGTCAAATATGGTTGTACACTAAAATCCTATAATTTTTGTAGGATTCACTTGGTCATTTGAAATATCTCTTATTGTACTATATATATAGTATATTATATATAGTATAGTATATAGTGTTAGCTATATACTCGTATGGGCCTGTGGGTTCTATGGTAGAGCATATAGCTTTAGTGGGGGGAGGTTGTAAGGAGGGGGGAGTAAAGGCCTTGATTAATATGTCTTTTGCATATTAACATTAGTTATTATGGTTGATGTCATAGATTCATTAAGCGACCTCAGCGAAGAAGACATTGAAGAAGCTCTAAAGCAGATATCAAATAGCACTAGCGAGGATATGATCCCTATTGAGATAGACGGTGTTGTCTATGATATACCATTACCGGTACAATATTTAATTGATAATTTAGCTTTACAAATAAAAGAGATGTCAAGTTATGATGGCGTGGTAATGCCTAATTAGATGGAGTACCAAAAAATAAAAGGAGTCAAACATTGCGTATATGACCACATAAGTGAGTTTTACAATGACCATCCAAACGAGACGCCTCTAAAAAACTGGCGTGAAGCTAAAGAAGGTGACTGGGTATGGAGCGACGACGGTCGTATTGTCCAAATCCTCAAATCGTCACCTATCAAACACCCGAATGACAGACGAAACTATAAATATTGTAAAAGTTATATTCGCACTGTTGTTGGTTCGTTTTTATGTTTGCCTAAGACATATATGGATACTGATTTTTCCCAACACAAAAATAGGTATACATTCTCAAAATCCATTAAAGATACAAGAAAACAGATTTATAAACGGAAAGTACCAACAAAAAAAGAAAAGATATTTGCGACTAATATTGCAGTTGGTCTTGGGGCGGTTAAAAGCTATATGGATGCGTTCAGCGAAACCAACTCATATAAAGCGCAAAAGAAAGCAGCAATCCTATTAAATCAAGAGAGAGTTATGAAAGAAGTAGAAAAGTCAGTAGTTGATGTAGCGAAGACTATGGGAATTGACCATGAGTATGTTCTTGAGAAGTTGAAGTGTTTAGCGGATGCATCTCCTGAAGATCATATTGTATTAAATGCTACAAAAGAGTTAGGTAAAGCTATAGGTACTTTAGGTACTACTACCATAAAACAGAAAGAACAAGGTATTATAGGGCTATTCAGTGGATTTGAACCAGACCAATTAGAAGCTGCGGAAAGGCCGAAAGAGTTAGAAGAAAATAATATAAAAGAAGGAGAATAATATGGTTTGCTGTCCTTATTGTGGAAGCACATACGGTAGAAAGAAAGGTATCAGAAGGGATCATCAGAGGTACGAATGCTACTCTTGTGGGAAGTATTTTCAAAAGCCTGTTGAGTATGAAGAAAACGAACTCCCTAAGATACTACTGCTTGATATTGAAACAAGTTTAATGAAAGTATATGTGTGGGGTTTGTATAAACAGCGTATCCCTCATCAAAATATAATCTCTGATTGGTATGTATTGTCTTGGTCGGCTAAGTGGCTGTATGATGATGTTGTCCAAAGTGATGTAGTTACCCCTGAGGAAGCTGTCATCGGTGAGGATAAAAGGGTGTTAAATTCAATATGGAAGTTATTAGACGAAGCTGATATAGTTATTGCTCATAACGGTGATAGGTTCGATTTAAGGAAGTTGAATTGGAGATTTATCAATAAAGGTATAAAACCTCCTACTTCTTCAAGGACGATTGACACTTTGAAAGTAACAAGGCGTGAGTTTGCTTCTCCTTCGTATAAACTTGATTTCCTTACTCATAATTTTAAATTGCAGACAAAGATCAAAACTAACTTCCAGCTTTGGGTGGATTGTATGGCAGGAGATAAGGAAAGTTTAGATAAGATGGTGGATTATAATATGCGTGATGTGGATGCATTAGAAGAATTGTATCTAAGGGTTCGGCCTTATATCAAGAACCATCCTAATATTGGAATATTGATGGATGATGATATATGTCCTACTTGTGGAAGCAGGCATCTTCAGGAAACAAATTCTGTCTATTTAACTTCAGCTAATAAGTTCCCAGTTTACAGGTGTGAGAAGTGTGAAACTCCTTATATCAGAGGTAAAAGAAATATTGGTGACTATAAAACACAGATGAGAAGTGTGTCGAAGTGAGATCATACCAAAGTAGTAAGAGTTCAGTATTAGATAGGACAAGGAAAAGGAAGATTAAAAAGACAAGGCAGGGTTCTGGTAGAGGGACTAAAAAGAAGTATAGAAAATACAGAGGACAAGGAGGTAAGAGAAGATAATGAATTATGGAGGAAGATATTTAGTCTTTTGGAAAGAGATGAAGGTAGATGGTACTGATGCACTTATGAGGTCTTTTGATACAACTATAGAAGCAAAAGCATATATTCAAGGTTGTGTAGATTCTGTTGTAACTTTCACTAAAGGCGCAAACGAGTCTAAATTGTTAAGTGAGTTTGAGATAAGAGATGTAAATGATGAACATAAATAGTCAATCCATGTCAGATGCTGAAAAAGCATTGAAGTTAGCTAGTAAAGACTTGATATCGTTTGGTAAACTATTTCTTCCTGAAGACTTCAATCGTAGTGAGACTCCTTTCTTTCATTATGAGATAGCTGATGTTATAGATAATAAGGAGGTTAAGCAGACGGCTATTATTATCCCAAGAGGTCATGGAAAGACTGTATTGACTAAGGCTTCTATATTAAAAGATTTTCTGTTTTGTCCTAAAGATGACTTTCTATTCTATGCTTGGGTGTCTGCCACTCAGAAGCTTTCAGTAGGAAATATGGATTATATTAAACATCACCTTGACTATAATGACAGAATAAAGTACTATTTCGGTGTTACTAGGGGGAATAAGTGGACAGAAGAAGACATAGAACTTGCAAATGGCTGTAAACTTATAAGTAAGTCTAATGTAGCGGGCATTCGTGGAGGAGCGAAGCTTCATAAGAGATATGACTTGATAGTATTAGATGATTTTGAACATGAAGCGAATACGATTACAAGGGAGGCGCGTGATAAAAATGCGAATCTTGTCACTGCCGTTGTTTATCCTGCACTTGAGCCTCATACTGGTAGGCTCCGTGTTAATGGCACTCCCGTACATTATGATTCCTTTATTAACAATTTGCTTACTCAGCATTCAAAGGCTACTAAGGATGGGAAGGAATTTGCCTGGGAAGTAATTACATATAAAGCATTGCAACCAGATGGAACGCCTCTCTGGGCATCATTCTTTCCCAGTAAAAAGCTAAAGGAGAAGAAGAAGTTTTATTCTGACTCTGGTCAGCCTCAGAAGTTCTATCAAGAGTATATGATGGAAGTGATGAGTGAAGAAGACGCTGTATGGACGAGAAAGCATATAAGGTATTGGGAGGGGTATTATAAAAATGAAGATGATGTTAACTACATAGTTATTGATAGCGGTCTTGACACACAAGAAATACCAGTTAATATTTTCATCGGCTGCGATCCTGCCACAGATATCGATACAAAGCACGCAGACTTTAGTGTTATTATGGTTGTTGCTATTGATGTTAACAACAACTGCTACGTACTTGAATACGAGAGGCATAGGTCTATTCCGACTATTGGGTCGAAAGACCCATCAACCGGGGCTATTCTGGGACGTAGTGGAGTCGTTGATTATATTATTTCTTTGTACGGTAAGTATAATTGTGTTTCTGCAACTGTTGAAGACGTTGCTATGAATAGAAGTATATTTCAGGCTATGAATGATGAGAGGCGTAGGTTAAATAGGTTCGATATATCAGTTATTCCTGAGAAACCAGGCGGCCAAAACAAGAGAAATCGCATATATTCAGGTCTTTCAGGCCGTTTTAGCATGGGAACAGTCTTTTTACGAACAAATATGTTTGATTTGATTAACGAAATTATTACATTCGGGCCAAAAATGTCTCACGATGATACCATTGAGTCACTTTATTATTCAACTGTGCACGCTTTTCCTCCAAATATGAAACAAAATGAAGATAAGAGGAAATGGTATAAACCAAAGCGTAAAGCAAAAAGCTGGATCGTAGCATAATGTCAACTGGAAATAATAGCCCGAAAACACTTACATCTTACCCTGGTTCATCTTTTACTACAAGTCCTAGTTTAGCGATGAGAGCTTTAGCTCAGAGTAGAGCTTTAGATGGAGGATATCAAAAATCAAGTACAATGTGGAATCAGGTGACTAGAAATAGGTATCCATCTGGTAAGATGAAAGTTATAGGTTCAGCATCCTCAAGAGAGCGTGACCCTGGATTGCAAGGTGATTTATCTTATATGCAGTCTATATATGACCTTTTAGGTATGAGGTTTACAGGTGGTGGAGGCTCGGAATCTTTTAAGGCTACTCCATTTACTAAAGGCAGTTTTGCATTTCCTATAGGTAAAGCTACGGTTAGTGGTGATTATGAAAGAAGGAGGTCAGGTCACGGATTGCGTAATTATGATTTTAATGTTGGAATATCTGTTCCTCTTGATTTAAAGTGGGGTAAGAGGAGATAGTTTATGACGTCTGATAATTGGATGAAAAAATATACTGGGTATTTAAAAGATGTTGAGGGTAGTGTTATTCATGGTGGTAAACATGTGCCTTATCAAGACGCAGCTGGCAATTGGACTATTGGATATGGTAAAAGAATTAGTAAGAATGATCTTGGAGAAGGAAAGATTCAGAAAAAAAAGCATGGTGGTAGTACAATAAATATTTGGGTTGGAGGAACGTCTTGGGATGAGAAAAAGGCAGAAGAGGCTCTTCATCGAGAGGCTACTTCATCATTAAAGTATGCTGAGTTATATGCTGGTAATCGTGGATTTGATTGGAATAAGGTATCTGATAGACAGAAATATGGACTTGCAGATTTCATGTATAATCTCGGTCCTACTAAAATGAATACTGGTAGTTTTAAAAATACAATGAGAATGTATCTTAGTGGAGAGAATGTTGTGTCTCAGGGGTTTCATAGGAGATATACTACAACTAGTAAAGGAGCGGTTGAATTGAAACAAAGAAATAAAAAATGGAAAGAATTATTTGGTGGACTGTCAGAAGATGTGGCTATGGGGGATATGTTACAACAAGATAATCCTTTAGGAGTAAGATAATGCCTAGATTAAGTAATAAAAAGAAAGCTGAATCAGTTAGAGAATTGTGGCAAAAAGCTGCATCTAATGAAAGACAGAAGTGGAGAAGTGTTAACCAAAGGGGATATGACTTTTATCTTAATGACCAGTTAACAGCTCAGGAAAGAGATGATTTACAAGAAGCTGGTATGCCTGACTTTATTATTAATAGAATAACTCCTGCTATTGAGATGATGAAGTTCTTTGTAACTGCTAATAGTCCAAGGTGGCAGGCAGTAGGAGCTGAAGGTTCTGATATTGATATAGCGGCTATTCACTCTGATATAGCTTCTTATTGTTGGTATATATCTAACGGGAAGTCATTATTTTCACAAGTAGTCCAAGATGCTTTTACTAAAGGTATTGGATATATGATGGTTGATATTGACGCTGATAAAGATAGAGGTATGGGGGAAGTTGTTTTTAGACGTATTGAGCCTTTTGATGTATATGTTGATCCTATGAGTCGTGATTTTCTATTTAGAGATGCTTCTTATATTGTAGTAAAGAAAGATTTACCTAAGAATCATTTAATTAATTTACTCCCAGACCATAAAGCTAAGATAAAGAAAGCTACAGGTTCGGTTAATCAATTTGGTTCTGCTAGTTTGAGGGATGTGACTTCATCTGATAGTGTCCAGTTTGAAGATATGGGTTCGAGAGCTTATTTACCTGATGGTAAAGAAGACGATATTATAGATTTTTATGAATTGTATTCAAGAGAGAAGTTACCTTTTTATAATATATTTATGAGAGTTCCTCCAAGTCCTCAAGAAATGGAGCGT
>Ga0208813_1001886_pt1 | contig 10143 bp, 9 predicted proteins | sample MalvireepMed_904_FD_184250 | JGI IMG/M metagenome (GOLD analysis project Ga0208813, IMG submission 184250) | Marine viral communities from the Global Malaspina Expedition - Malaspina viral metaG DeepMed_904 (SPAdes) (version 2) | ecosystem: Environmental > Aquatic > Marine > Oceanic | place... | reverse complement strand
GGCTATGGGGCACTCTCCTTTGGTGGCCGTATTCGGAACTGGTTGCGGTAATTGGAAAGCCAGCATGTAGGCATTGTTCCGGGGATTCGGAAGTGTGTTATGCGAATGGGGCGCATATTTGCGCGCCGTTGTTGCCCTCAGGCAGCGCGGTTCCACAGGTTGAAGCGCGCCAGCTGGCCCCTGGCCGGGACCACCGCATCGATCCGCTCGGCTGGCTGGAGCGCTTTCAGGATCGCCGGATCGGCGGCATCCATCCCCCCGGTAAAGGCGCCGAAGGCGGGCAGGATCATGCGTCCGCCCGGCTTGCCGCCGGGGCCATCGTTCGCGCTGACCACCGCGCAGGGACGGCGGATATGGCGCTGGCGCACCTTGAGCTGGAGGCGGGGGTGGTAGTGGCCCGACAGTTCCGGGCGGATTTCGCCGGCCTTCGCGCGGTGGCGCAGGATCAGCCCGCCGAGCTCGAGTTCTTCCGCCAGCGTGCCGCCGCAGCGGGCCTCCATTTCAGGATCGTGATTGCCGGTGATCCAGACCCAGTCGACCGTGCGGGTCAGCGCGTGAAGCATCCCCGCGGCGTGCTCTTCGAGCCGGGTCGATCCGGCCGAATCGTGGAAATTGTCGCCCAGCGTGATGACCCGGCGCGCGCCCGTTTCGCGGATCGCCAGCGCCACGCGTTCCAGCGTTTCGCGGCTGTCATAGGGCGGGATCAGCTGCCCGTGCCGCGCGAAGAAACTGCCTTTTTCCAGATGCAGGTCGGCCACCAGCAACGCGCGTTCGCGCGGCCAGTACAGCGCGCGGCCTTCGGTGAGGAGCCATTCCTCGCCTGCGAACGAAAGGGGAACCATGGCTCGCTATTGCCGTAGCGAAGTGGGGATGGCAAGGCTTTTGCCATGACCGACTGGACCCAGCAGACCGAGACCGCCCGCACCTGGTTCGAAAGCCTGCGCGACCGCATCTGCGCCGAATTCGAAGCCATCGAGCGCGAAGCTGGCAGCGATGCCGGCTTCCAGTACGACAGCTGGAACCGCGAAGAGGAAGGCAATGCCGATCCCGGCGGCGGGACGCGCGGCTTGATGAAGGGCAAGGTGTTCGAAAAGGTCGGCGTCAACGTCTCGACCGTGCGCGGCAATTTCGCGAAGGAATTCGCCGCCACGATCAATGGCGCCAGCGCGGACAGCCCGGGCTTTACTGCCACAGGCATCAGCCTGGTCGCGCATATGACCAATCCGCATGTGCCCGCCGTGCATATGAACACGCGGTTCCTGACCACCGGCAAGGCGTGGTTCGGCGGCGGGGCCGATCTCAATCCGCCGATCCCCTATGCCGAGGACACGGACGAATTCCACGCCTGTTTCCGCGCGGCCTGTGCGGCGCACAACCCGACCTATTACGAACGCTTCAAGAAGTGGGCCGACGACTATTTCTACATCCCCCACCGCGGCGTGCACCGCGGGGTGGGCGGGATCTTCTACGACCACCTCGAATGCGAGGATCCCGCCGTCGACGAAGGGGCCGCGTTCGACCGCAACCTCGCTTTCACGAAGGACGTGGGGGAGGCTTTCCTCGACATCTTCCCGCGGCTGGTGCGCCGCCGGATGGACAGCGCGTTCACGGCACAGGACAAGCAGACCCAGCTCGAATGGCGCGGGCGCTATGCCGAGTTCAACCTGGTCTACGACCGTGGCACGCTGTTCGGCCTCAAGACCGGCGGCAATATCGACGCGATCCTGATGAGCCTGCCGCCCGAGGCGGTCTGGAGCTGAACCGGCCACCCGTCCAAGCCGCTGCAATAACAGACAGATAGCCGGGTCGCGTATCCGGCCCTTCACGGAGACCTTTCATGCGTAAATTCGCCGCACCGCTCGCCTTGTTGCTCACCAGTACCGCCTGTACCACGATGGAAGCGGCGCCCGCGCCGGTCGCTGCGGCAGCGGACCGCATGGTCTCGCCGATCCTGACCTCGCCCGAGGCAGTCGACACGCTGACCCATGCGCAGCCCCAGGTCGCGCGGGTCACGCATGTCGCGCTCGATCTCGACCTCGATTTCGACGCCAAGCGTGTCGGCGGGACGGCGGAACTGAGCGTGCTGGCCGCGCCGGGGGCCGAGGAAATCGTGCTCGACACCAACGGGCTCGAGATCGCGCAGGTCACCGACGGGCAGGGCCGCGCGCTGTCCCATACGGTGGGCGAGCCGGTGGCCGAAGGCGGCAAGGGCGCGCCGCTGACGATCCGCCTCGACGGCGCGGAGACGCTGCGCATCGCCTATCGCGCGCCCGCCGATGCCAGTGCGCTGCAATGGCTCAGCCCCGAACAGACCAAGGGCGGGGTGCAACCCTTCCTCTTCAGCCAGGGACAGGCGATCCTCAATCGCAGCTGGATCCCGACGCAGGACAGCCCCGGCATCCGGCAGACATGGGAAGCGCGCATCACCGCGCCCGAGCCGCTCGACGTGGTGATGAGCGGCGTGCGCCAGGGTGAGCCCGAGGATCTCGGCAACGGCCGCCGTGCCTTCACCTTCGTGATGGACAAGCCGGTGCCGCCCTATCTCATCGCGATCGCGGCGGGCGATATCGATTTCCGCGCGATCGGCCCGCGCACCGGCGTCTGGGCCGAACCCGCCACGCTCGACCAGGCATGGCGCGAAGTGAACGACACCGAGGAAATGGTCGTCGCGGCGGAGGAGCTCTACGGCGAATACCGCTGGGGCCGCTACGACATGATCGTGCTGCCGCCCGCCTTCCCCTATGGCGGGATGGAAAACCCGGTGATGACCTTCCTCACCCCGACCTTCATAGCGGGCGACCGGTCGAACAACGGCCTCGTGGCGCACGAACTGGCGCACAGCTGGTCGGGCAATCTCGTCACCAATGCGGTGTGGGGCGACAGCTGGCTCAACGAGGGCGTCACCACCTATTTCGAGAACCGCATCGTCGAGGCGGTCTATGGTAAGCAGCGCGCCGAGCAGGAAGCCGCGCTGATGTTCGCCAATATCCAGGAAACGCTGGCCGAGGTTGGCGAGGATGCCCCGGGCACCGCGCTGAGCACCGATGGTGGCTACCAGCTCGGCAGCGCGATCGCCTATGACAAGGGCGCGTTCTTCCTGCGCACGGTCGAAAGCGTGGTCGGCCGCGAGCGTTTCGATGCATGGCTGCGCCAGTGGTTCGACAACCATGCCTTCCAGCCCGCCACCAGCGAACTGTTCCTCGCGGACATGATGGAAAACCTCGTGCGGGGCGAGGCCGAAGCCGATGCGCTGATGCTGCGCGAATGGATCTTCGAGCCGGGCCTGCCCGCGAATGTGGCCAAGCCCGACCCGGCGGCATTCGCCGCGGTCGATGCCGCGGTGTCGGCCTATGCCGCCGAGGGCACGATCCCGGCGGGCTATGCGCAGTGGAGCAGCGCCGAGCGCCAGCGTTTCCTCGACAATATTCCCAAACAGCGCACTGCCGGGCAACTTGCCGCGCTGAACGAGGCGCTGGGCCTGTCGGGCACGGGCAATAACGAGGAGCTGTTCCTGTGGCTCGAACTGGCGCTCGCCCATCGCTACGAACCCGCAGTGCCGCAAGCGGAGGAATTCCTCGCTGAGGTCGGCCGCGCGAAATTCGTGCGCCCGCTGTTCCAGGTGCTGTGGGACCAGGACGAATGGGGCCGGCCGATCGCGCAGCGCATCTATGCCCAGACCCGCGATAGCTACCACGCGGTAACGCGCGGCGGGGTCGACCGCATTCTCGGGACCGAGGGCTAGGTCACACCATATCGGCGGGGCGGACGAGGCGGTCGAAGGTCGGCTCGTCCACCAGCCCCAGCTCGAGGCCCGCCTGCTTGAGCGTCTGGCCGGTCTGGTGTGCATGCTTGGCAATCTTGGCGGCATTGTCGTAGCCGATCTCGGGCGCCAATGCCGTCACCAGCATCAAGGACCGTTCGACCAGCGCGGCGATCTGTTCAGTGTTCGCCTCGATCCCCTCGACGCAGCGGGTGGCAAAACCTTCCATCCCGATTGCGAGCAATTCGACCGAGCGAAGCACGTTCGACCCGATCAGCGGCATGAACACGTTGAGCTCGAAATGGCCCTGCATTCCGCCCACCGTCACTGACTGGTGATTGCCGATCACCTGGCCCGCGACCATCGTCAGCATCTCGCACTGGGTCGGGTTGACCTTGCCCGGCATGATCGAGCTGCCCGGTTCGTTCGCGGGTAGCGACAGTTCGCCAAGTCCCGAGCGCGGACCCGATGCGAGGAAGCGGATATCGTTGGCGATCTTGTTGAGCGCCACTGCGAGCGTGTTGAGCGCGCCCGAGAAGGACACCAGCCCGTCCTTCGCAGCGAGCTGTTCGAAGGTGTTGGGCGCAGGCTCGAAGGCGAAGTCGGTGATGTCGCTGATCGCGCGGGCCATATCCGCGGCCCAGCCATCGGGCGCATTGAGCCCGGTGCCGACCGCGGTGCCGCCGATCGCGAGCTTGCGGATGTCGTTCTCCAATGCGCTTTCGATCCGCGCCCGGCAGCTCTTCAGCTGCGCGACATAGCCGGAAAATTCCTGGCGACATGCAGCGCAGTGGGGAAGCTGTCGTTCGAGCTTTGCGAGCGGTTTACATGGTCGTTGGGATGGACCGGCTCCTTGCCGCCGCGCGTGCCCGCCAGCGCTTCATTGGCAATCCCGGCGATCACTTCGTTGACGTTCATATTGGTCTGCGTGCCGCTGCCCGTCTGGAAGATGGTCAGCGGGAACTGGTCGTCATGCTCGCCTGCCCGGATCGCGGTGGCGGCACTTTCGATCGCCTCGGCGAGCGGTGCCTCCAGTCCGTGCTGGCGGTTGATCCGCGCCGCCGCCTGCTTGACCGCCGCCTGCGCGTGGACGATCTGGATCGGCATGCGCTGGTGCGCGGGGAAGGGGAAATTGGTCAGGCTGCGCTGCGTCTGCGCGCCCCAATAGGCGTCGGCAGGGACTTCGATGGGGCCGATGGAATCGGTTTCGGTGCGCGTCTGGGTCATGGCCTGTCTCTCTCCGGATGATGTGATGCCACAGGTAGGTTCGCTGCACGGCGCATGCCACCCGAAGCCGCCCTGCGTGAAGATTCCATCTGTTCAGGCGGGTGAAGCGCACCTATCTCGAACACATGCTGCGCCAGTACGAACTCGTTGAACGGGTCAAGGAATACGATCCCGACGCCGACGAGGCGATGCTCAACCGCGCCTATGTCTATACCGTGCAGAAGCACGGCACGCAGACCCGCGCCAGTGGCGATCCCTATTTCAGCCACCCGGTCGAAGTCGCCGGCCTGATGACCGATCTCAAGCTCGACCAGGAAACCATCGCCACCGCGCTGCTGCACGACACGGTCGAAGACACGCTGGCGACGATCGACGATATCGAGCAGCATTTCGGCAAGGATGTCGCGCGGCTGGTCGACGGGGTGACCAAGCTGTCGAAGATCGAGCAGATGCCCGAGAACGAGCGCGCGGCGGAAAACCTGCGCAAGTTCCTGCTGGCGATGAGCGAGGATATCCGCGTGCTGCTGGTCAAGCTGGGCGACCGACTGCACAACATGCGGACGCTGCATTTCATCAAGAAGCCCGAGAAGCGCCAGCGGATCGCGCGCGAGACGATGGATATCTACGCCCCGCTGGCCGAGCGCATCGGGCTGTATGAATATATGCGCGAAATGCAGATGCTCGCCTTCGAGCAGATCGAACCCGAAGCCTTCGCCACCATCACCCAGCGGCTCGACCAGATCCGCAGCGAGGATGGCGGGCAGGTCGATGCGATCGCGCTCGACATGAAACACGCCTTGCTCGAAGCCGGCATAACCACCGAGGTTTCGGGCCGTGAAAAGCACCCCTATTCGATCTGGCGCAAGATGGCCGAACGCCATGTCTCGTTCGAACAGGTCACCGACATAATGGCCTTTCGCATCATCTGCGAGGACGTGGCCGACTGCTACCGCGCGCTAGGGGTGCTGCACACGACGTGGCAGTTTCTCCCGGGCAAGTTCAAGGATTACATCTCCACTCCGAAGAACAACGGTTACCGCTCGCTCCACACTTCGCTGATCTACGGCAAGTCGATGCGCGTCGAAGTGCAGATCCGCACGCGCGAGATGCACCGGGTGAACGAATTCGGCTTCGCCGCGCACTGGGCCTACAAGCAGGATGGCCGGCCCGACGGGCAGGTCGGCTGGCTGCGCGACCTGATCGAAATCGTCGATGCGAGCCACGATCCCGAAGAGCTGCTCGAGCATACGCGGATGGCGATCTACCAGGATCGCATCTTTGCCTTCACTCCCAAGGGGGCGCTGTTCCAGTTGCCCAAGGGGGCGACCCCGGTCGATTTCGCCTTTGCCGTGCACACCGATCTGGGGGCGCAGACGGTGGGGGCGAAGATCAACGGGCGGCACATGCCGCTGCGCACACAGCTCAACAATGGCGACGTGGTCGAGATCATCAAGAGCGACAATGCCGATCCGCAGCTGTCGTGGCTGGGCTTTGTCGTGACCGGCAAGGCGCGCGCTTCGATCCGCCGCGCGGTGCGGCTCAAGGAACGCGCCGAAGTGGCGGAAATCGGGCAGAAGCTGTTCGACGAGATCGCGCTGCGCGTGCCTGCGAAGATCGGCAAGAAGGCGCTGCGCGAAGCGATCAAGCGGCTCGAGATGGAGGACGAGGAAGACCTCTATTACGCAATCGGATCGGCCAAGATCGAGGATCGCGCGGTGATGGAGGCACTGGTCCCCGGCTGCACCGCAGAGCTCGAGAACGAGCCCGACTGGGCCAAGAGCGGCAAGGCGCTGTCGATCCGCGGCCTGACGCCCGGCATGGGCTTCCAGCTGGCCCATTGCTGCCACCCGGTTCCGGGCGACCGGATCGTCGGCGTGCGGCGGCCCAACGAAGGGGTCGAAGTGCACACGATCGACTGCGCACACCTTGCCAACGGGATCGACAGCGACTGGCTGGATCTGTCCTGGGGCAAGCGTTCGCGCGGGGCAGTCGGCCGCATGCGCGTCACGCTCTACGACCGGCCCGGGACGCTCGCGGAAATGGCAGGCATCTTCGCGCAGAACCACGTGAATGTGACGAGCCTCGACCAGACCCAGCTCGATCACCCGTTCACCACTTACGAGATCGACCTGGAAGTGCAGGACGTGCCCCATCTGTCGCGCATCCTCAGCGCCCTGCGGGCCAGCGATTCGATCGCGCAGGCCGAACGGGTGTGAGCGCGCCGCTGGGCATCGACCATGTCCAGCTGGCGATGCCGGAGGGCGGCGAAGACCGGGCCCGCGCCTTCTACACCGATCTGCTCGGCATGCGTGAAGTGGCCAAGCCGTCCAACCTTTCCACGGCCGGGTGCTGGTTCGAATGCGGCGCGCTGCAGCTGCACCTGGGGGTCGACCCCGATTTCCGACCGGCGCGCAAGGCGCATCCGGCGTTGCTGGTCGGCGATCTGGCAGAGTCTCGCGCCAGGCTTGCGCAAGCGGGAGCAATCATCAGGGAAGACAAGCCGATGGCGGGGTATCATCGCTGCTTTACCGAAGACCCTTTCGGCAACCGTATCGAGTTGATGCAGAAGCTCTAGACGGGTCGCAGCGTGACCGCGACCGGGTCGCCCTCGGCGAGTTTCTCGGCCTTGCGCACCGGTGCCTTGACCGGCAGCATCCAGCCGCCCTCGTCGCGCGGAAAGCAGGATGTCTGCCAGACGGTTTCACCGATGCATGCCTCGACCTTGAGCGAGCGGAACCCGCGTTTGCCGCCCAGTTCGAGCCGCCACATCGCTTCGGTTGCCGACAGGCTCTCGCCCGCTTCGCCCTCGATTGTCACGAAGAACCAGCTGACGCCGTTCTTCGCGGTCCAGCGCCAGAGCGGCGCGGTGACGGATACGCTCTCGCTCAATCGGCCACGCGGCGCACGGGCACCGGGATGTTGCAGATATCCGCGCCGCCTGCGGGATGGATGAAGAACGGGTCGCGGCGGTTCGCGCGCGCTTCGGCATAGCGCGCGAAGGTTTCGCCTTCGGTCGAGAGGAATTCGAATGCAGGCCGCTCACTATCGGGCAGGTCGCTGGCGACGCGCACCGAGACGATGGGCGTGCGCTTGTCCGCTTCCTTGGTAGTGTAGAAGCCCAGCGCGCCCGAACCGCGCGGCAGCGAAGACAAGTGCTCCATCCCTTCCACCACGCGCCCGACCAGCGCGATGTTGCGGTCGAGGTGGCGCGGTGCATGGCCGATAACGGTATAAAGCTCTGCGCCGCTGCCCGTATCGGGCGAATAGCCACGTCCGACGCCGACCATGCCATAGCAATGGACCGGCCAGGCGACCGGTTCGTCATCCGTCATCGCGATCGGCCAGCCGTCGAAAAAGGCATGTGCCCTCGCATAGGGATCGGCCCGGTAGAGGGTGGTGGGGTCGCTGGGTGCCACGCGGGAAGCAGTGGTTTCGAAATAGGTGCGGATCTTAGCGATCGCGGGTTCGTCCAGCCTCGCCGAATACTCGTTTTCGGGCACGGCGGCGAGGTTGGCCGGCACAGCTTTCGCCTCGCCCCCGGCCTCGGGATTGTCGTAGTTCGGATCGCCCCATTGGACGACATAATTGTCCTGCACGCGGTTGACCGTTGTGCCATCGTACCATTCGGCGCGGGCGAGCGTGCGGATGTTCCCGACCCAGCCTTGGCTGAAAGGCGCGGGCATCAGCTGGATCACCACCTTGCGCGCGGTGCCGTCTGGCGCTGAGGCCAGCGTCATCACCAGCAAATCTTCCGGGGCAATGGTGGTCCATTCCGCCGCAGGTGCCTGCGCGACGATTTCGCCCGGCGAAGGCGGCGGGGCCTGGTCCTGCGCCTGCGCAGGAGCAGCGAGCGCGAGCAGCGCGGCGAACGGAAAAAGCGATTTGGTCATCTGCAGGGGAGTGCCACCCGCTCCGGCAAAACGAAAGCCCCCTCTCGCGCATTGTACGGACGGGAGGGGGCCTCGTGGCGGTGTTCGCAGGGGATGCCTGATCCGCGCAGCACCGTCGCGCATGTGGATCATAGCACGAAATCGGGCCTTGGCGCCATACTGCCCGCGCATTGGCTTGCGATTCGCATCGGGCGCCGCTAGACGCGCGGCTCTTTTGCGGCGCTACCGCGCTGTGCGCTTGAGCGCCGATCGGGTTTTGCCCGTCGTCCTCGAGCAGCGAAGCGGTAGGGTAGCCAAGCAGAATGCGGAGCAGTGGCCGAGTGGTCGAAGGCGCACGCCTGGAAAGTGTGTATACGGTAACCCCGTATCGAGGGTTCGAATCCCTCCTGCTCCGCCACCCACTTTTTCGAGCGGAATGGCGCCCAGTGGTGCCGATCAGCCGCAGTTCGGCAGGACAATCGGGGAAATTCCGCCTCGGTGATTGCATTCGCTCCGTATCTGTTAACTAGAAACGGCGCGGGGTCGCTGCGTGTCGTTCGGCGTCTGGATCGCCGCGATGGCTTTGGTTCGGGGGGCGGAATGAAGGCAGGGCTGGGCAGTCTGCGGCGCATGCTATGGGTCATGGCGTTGGCCTGTGCCCTGATCGCGGGACCCCACCTGGCTGCCCAACCGCCGGCCGGCACCTGCTTCGCCGTCACTTCTTCGGTCGCCGCGCCCGATCGGTCCGATCTGCAGTGCGCCGGGGCGCCGGCCGGCTATCGCGGCAGCGTCCTGTGGCTGCGGCTGCCGGTTCCCGCCAGCCAGTCCCGCGATGCGTCGCTGGCGATGCACACCACGCGGTTCGAGCGAATGAGCGTGATGTTCGAATATGCCGATACGCTCGGTCCGCGGCAGGCGATCGGCCGGGGGGATTTCGCCGACAGCTGGCATATTGGCGGGCAGGTCGCTTTTCGCGCGCGCGGCGACCGGCCCGCATCGGCGGTCTGGCTGCGGATCGCGGGGCTGGAGGATTACAACCTGCTGTCGCTGCGCATAGTGTCCGCGCAGGCTGCCCAGCGTCAGTTCGAGCTGACGGCATTTGCCATCGGCGCCGCGTTGGCGCTGCTGGGCATAGCCGCCCTGTTCAACATCGGCCTCGCCGCCAGCATGCGGCGCAGCTTCTTCCTGTGGCATGGCGGCTGGGCTGCGACCGTGATGGTCTGGGGCCTGGTCTGGTCCCAGGCCGGACTGGCGGTCTTTCCTGCAGCCGCGGGCACGGTGTCGGCG
>Ga0208813_1001881_pt1 | contig 10162 bp, 8 predicted proteins | sample MalvireepMed_904_FD_184250 | JGI IMG/M metagenome (GOLD analysis project Ga0208813, IMG submission 184250) | Marine viral communities from the Global Malaspina Expedition - Malaspina viral metaG DeepMed_904 (SPAdes) (version 2) | ecosystem: Environmental > Aquatic > Marine > Oceanic | place... | reverse complement strand
CGCCTGCTCGCGCTTAGCTTCGTCATCCGGGCTTTTGTAGCAGTACACGTAGCAAAGCTCACCAAGGAAATGAACTTCAAGCTGCAAATGCAGCTGCAAATCCCCGCAACAATCATGTCGGGTATTGTTGGCGTTACCATGGCTTACATGGGCTATGGAGTGTGGAGCCTGGTATGGCTCAATCTCGCGCAGGCGATTGTGTTCACCGTCCAGAATTGGGTATTCATACCCTGGAAGCCGTCGTTGGTTTTCGACAAAGAGCGCTTCAAGTACCACTTCAAGTTTGGATACAAGCTAACGCTTTCGAGCCTGATCGATACCGTATACAACGACGCCTACCGAATCGTGATCGGTAAATTCTACTCTCCGGCTCAGGTTGGGTATTTTCATCAGGCTGAAACCTTGCGCTTGTTCCCCGTGAACCAACTTAGCGCGGTGCTTGGGAAGGTTACATACCCGTACTTTTCGAATATTGACAACGATGTAGCCTTAAAAAGCGCATATAGAAAAACCATGAAGCTGGTAATGTTCGTCACGCTTCCAGTAATGTTGTCGTTAATATTAGTGGCTGAAGAGGGTTTTCGTTTCGTGTTCGGCGAAAAATGGCTACCTGCCGTTCCCTATTTTCAGTTGCTCGCAGTGGCGTCTATCATAAGGCCGGTCAGTTCATATAATTTGAATATTTTGAAAGTAAAAGGCCGCAGCGACTTATTTCTCTTGGTCGAGATTATAAAAAAAATCATAGGGGTGCTTTTCCTAGTGGTTGGTCTGGCGTTTGATGTGATCGGTCTTGTTATTTCTTTAGTTGCATTTTCGTTTGCTTCCTATCTCATAAACTCAATCTATAGTGGGAAGTTGATAAGCTATAGGTTGCTGGAACAGGTTAAAGATCTAGCGGTTGTCGTAGCAATTGGCATATCAACCTTTGCGTCTCTCTCTTTGGCTAAGAGTTATCTGGATCAATTTTTGAGCTCAGACATCATCTCAATTCTGATCTTTGGAACACTTCTACCGATACTATACGCTGGACTCTGTGTTCTCCTCGATAGAGAGCTAAAGAACATTGTTTGGAGCTTAAGAAAGTGAGTGTTTTTACTTCAGATATTCTATTCACTGGCTTCTACGGTCAAAAAAATACGGGTGATGATGCCTTTGTTGAGGTTGCGGCCTGGGGGGCTAAGCAGTATTGGCAAGTAGAGCGACCGACCTTCCTGGCACGAAAAAACAGTCTTCCGATAACACAGAACACGATGAAAGGCTACCCTTTCACTCTCCCAAGGAGTTACCACCTCCAGAATCAGTTACTGCTTAGAAACACGAAATGCCTAATCTCCGCTGGTGGCTCAACCATACATAGCAGGCTCGCAAAAAGGAATATCAAAGCTATGGCGACAGAGCTGAAGCGGAATGGGGCAAACTTAAAGCTGGGCGCGATTGGCGTATCAATCGGGCCCTTTAAGAATACAGAGGACGAGAAAGCGGTAGCGGAATACCTGAAGCACCTAGATTTTCTGGCTGTTCGTGATCAGCAGTCGTTCGAGTATGTCGAGCAGCTTGATCTTTCCTATAAGCCGGTGAACGCCTTTGACCTTGCCGCTTTGTTGCCTGAAATCTACACCTCAAAACCCGATGCTCAACGAGAGGAAGGGCGAAAGGTGATTGGTATTAGTGTCTGTCCGTATGAAAGTATTAGTAATCCAGGTGCAATTGCTAATGAACACAAGCGCCACAGAATGCTCTGTGAGCTTTTGGCTGATATCCAAAAGAAGCAAAATGTGCACTTCAAGTTTTTGGAAATCAACGGCCATGCACGTATCGGCGACTTAGAGCTGACGAAACGAACGATAGCAGACGCTAAGCTGAAAAATTTTGAGATAGTCCCTTATCAAAGGGAGACGATGGCCATGTGGAACGAAGTGAATAGCTGTGACTTTATGATCTCAACTCGTTTACATGCTGCAATATTTGCCTGCTTTGCTGGAGTGCCTTTTATACTTAATGAATATCATAGAAAGTGCGCTGATTTTCTGAATACGGTCGGATATCACGAAAATTACCGAATTTATGATAGTGAGTATTCAATAGAAGAAACTTCAAGCATGATAGTTAAGGCAGTTAACCGGGAAAAGTTTATAGAGCCATCAAAGAAGGAATCTGTGAGATCCAAGGCCCGGCTCAATTTCACTGGGGTGGAATTTTAAAATGTTCTCAGTCGTCATCCCCCTCTACAACAAAGAACTCAGCATCCGAAACACCATCCAGTCGGTGCTTGATCAAACCTGCCAGGATTTCGAGATTGTTGTTGTCAACGACGGTTCCACCGACAACAGTGCTGCGGTGGTCGAAGCCATCGAAGATGACCGGATTCGGCTGATCCATCAGAAAAACCAGGGCGTTTCCGCTGCGCGGAACCGGGGTATAGAGGAAGCTCGTTGTGAGTGGGTAGCTTTTTTGGATGCAGACGATTTATGGGAGCCTGATCACGTAGCTGAATTCCGGCGTCAAATAGAGTCTCACCCTGACGCAACTTGGTTGTTTTCTGGCTTTTTAGTTGATAATGGCCGGAAAGTTGTTGAGCAAATTTTTCATGATGAGGGGGTGCTGGAAAACGTTTTTGATGCAATTTTGCAAGGGGCTGTAATTCATACCAGCACAGTATGTGTTAAAAGGGCGCTATTTTTTACATATGATGCACTTTGGTTTACCCGTGGGCTCCGCGGCTCGGAGGATCGAGAGGTTTGGTACAAGTTGTCATGCATCGACTGCCAGCCAATATACATTGCCAAACCTCTTTCAACATATTGCATTAACGTAACCGGTAGTTTGACAAAAGTTAACGGTGCCAGTCTGAATGATGACTTTTTAACAATGAGTGATAGGTTGGCTGATTATTTAAGTTTAACCACGGAAGAAAATAGTAGAAAGTTGAGAGAATATCTTTGGGGATTTAACAGAAAGGCGTTGCTGCAAAGATATGTGAAAGGTTCTCTGGGTAACCAATACCGTAAACATTTCCGTTCCGCGGAGTTTTTGTTTCTGAGCTTGACGATGTGGTTGCCCCGATTCGTGAAGGCTGGAGTTTCAAAGGTGCTTGTCAGACTATGAGATTTTTTTTAAATATATATCGAAGATTATTCTGGTCTGCCGAGCGGCACGCTCGACATGTCGGGGTGCGTATAGGTAAAAATTGTGCGATAGCGACTCGGTCGTTTGGTAGTGAGCCTTATTTAATTGAGATTGGCGATAATGTTCAAATGACAGATGGAGTTAGGTTTTATTGTCATGGTGGCGCGCGCACATTGCGAATCAAGTTCAATGAGCCCAGATTTGACTTTTTCGGTAAAGTGATCGTTAAAGATAATGCGTATATCGGAAATTGCGCATTAATTATGCCTGGTGTGACCATTGGCAAAGATTGTATTGTTGGAGCTGGAGCTGTCGTTACAAAGTCGGTCCCTGATGGGAAAGTAGTGGCTGGCAACCCTGCAAAGATAATAGGTAGTGTTGATGATCTGTATTCGAGGATGCTTAAGTTCAATGTTAATTCGAAAGGTATGGATCCTCAAAAAAAGCGTGAGTATCTCCTGTCTTTGCCTAATGATAAATTTATCACCAAGTAAGATAGAGCGTGCTCGTTCTCAATAGTGTTGAGGTTAAGCCAATCAAGATTTCATAACTGGTTGGTACTTTGAGGACAAGGTTGTTCAGAAGTATTTGCTGGAAGCTATCGGTGCGCCGTTGGTACCGAGCTATGTGTTCTACGACAAGCAAGAAGCGCTTGCGTGGGCCAAGGCTACAATCTATCCCAAGGTCTTCAAGCTCAAGGGCGGTGCAGGTGCGGCAAACGTGCGCCTGGTTCGCTCCGAAGGCGAGGCAAGAAAGCTGATCGGTAAAGCTTTCGGGAGGGGCTTTCCGCAGTATGATCGCTTTGCGGCGCTGAAGGAGCGGTTCCGAAAGTTTCGGCAAAAGCAGGCTTCGTTGTTTTATGTGCTGAAAGGCATTGGGCGCCTACTGTACACCACAGATTTTGCCAAGCAGCAGCCCAACGAAAGAGGATATGTGTACTTTCAGGAATTCATACCTGGCAATGATTCGGACCTGCGGGTGATTGTTATTGGGGGCAGGGCCTTTGCTGTTAAGCGGTTCGTTAGGGAGAATGATTTTCGGGCGTCGGGTAGTGGGGCTATAGAGTTTAGCCGGGAAGCTATGGATGAGCGGTGTGTGGCATTGGCGTTTGAGGTTAATAAGAAACTTAGTGCCCAGGTAGTGGCTTATGACTTTGTGTACGACGAAGCGGGAAATCCTTTGATTGTTGAGATTTGTTATGGGTTTGCTGTGGACCCGTATGATGCTTGTCCGGGGTATTGGGATGAGGGGTTGAATTGGGTTGAGGGTGGGTTTGTGCCGCAGGAGTGGATGGTTGGTGTGTTAGAATAATAATCGTCCCTGACGAATTTATCGGCGGGGGTGATTTCTAAGAATTAAGGCCAGCGGAATCACTTAGGGCCGAATGGTGTTTTGTGACTAAATTATAGAACATCACTCCTAGAAACAGATGACTTTCAATATAAGTATAACATTGATTTGGTAGGCGTACAGTCAATCTTTCAAGATAGGACAGCCCTAGTTTCAGGATATCAGGGAATTAACTTTCCCTGTTTCGGCATTGGTCCATTTATTCTCGATGGATCTTATGGGTTATAATAATTCAATTTATTTTAAAGTTGATATAATGGATACTATTTTCTTTTTCGTGATTCTCCTATTTTTACTGGTTTTTATGCCGTCCAGAGAGAGTGAGTTTAACGAAAATCTAATAATTTTCTACTCCGTCGTTTATTTTTTGGCTCTGATATATCATTTCCTTAGGCAGTCGAGGAATACTAGAAATTGGCTGCGCTTTGACGTGCTATTTTTGACAGGTTATAGCATCGTCCATATACAGATCCCGCTTTTAGCAGCAATAGGGTTCGACCCTGAGAGGCCTCACTGGGTGTGGGTTAATAAGGGCGTGGTAAATTTCGGCACCTGGCTTAGTGTCTTTGCAATAGTGCTGTGGATGTGGGGCTACTCTTCCATCAAAATGAGTTTATATAGGTCATGTTCACATCCACTGGCGCCTAACTATTCAAATACATCGATCTTAGATTTTTTATTGGTTTTATTTTTTGGTCTTTTTATTCTGACGGCTGGTTCAAGTTTGTTCTCTGGCACCTATGACGGTGGTCAAAGTTGGGGGGGCGGTGCTGTTTATGTTTTTCTAATTTTAAATAGTATAATTTTCTTGAGAACGATATATTTTGTAAAAAATTTAAAGGGTAAAGGTGGTTTTCGAGCGCTTTCCCATGGTTTTATTTTTAATCCTGTATACTTGATTTCCTTGCTGCTTTATGCTGGGTTGTTCTTGTTTGCTGGTGATCGCGGTCCAGTGCTTAGAATTGTGCTCGTGTTTATTGGCGCTTATGCAATCTTTCTGAACCCAATATCAATTAAGACGCTTTCTGTTTTCATAGTTGTAGGTGCATTGATGTTTTCTATAGTTGGGATGGGTCGAGTAAGAGATGTCGGAGATTTGGAGGGCGCAAACCTTTTTGTGAGAGGTTATGGCGAAATGGTAGAGTCGGGGGATTTCAATATTACGAATGAACTTGCTACATCAAACCGAATTCTTTTTATGGCGCTTGACATGGTTCCAGGTCGGCATTCATATCTATACGGAAGTACGTACCTTCTTAATATAACTGGTGTGGTTCCATTTCTGACTGGTATTATAGTAGACTTTGCTTCTATTCCCCGTGAATACAGAGGAACTGCGCAATTCTTTACAGTGGCTAGCTTAGGGCGAGATTCAACTGTTGGTGTTGGAAGCGAGATTATTTCTGATATTTACGTAAATTTTGGCATTTTTGGCGTTTTTTTAATAATGGCGCTTTTTGGCCGAATTTCGGCTTTAATACAGTTAAAGTCCTCTCACGGTAACCATGTGTTCGTGATAATATCTTTAATTTTGCTTTCCGAAGCGTTGTCAATGAATCGCGGTATGTTGCTGTACCCTCTTAAGTCAATTTCTTATACTTTGCTCGTTAATTATCTGGTGTCTAAGCTGAGGATAGGTAAGTAAAGGACTGTTAAGGCTTTTATGTTTTGTTGGGCTGATTTTAAATTCCGTCTTTTTTGATTTTATAATCCGCGGGTTGTTCAATTGACTTCGCTACTGACTTATCCCTTTTTCAAGTTTTTTGGTTCTGGTACAGATGGTATAGAGAAATGAGGGCAGTATTTTTTGTTGCTAGGTTAGATTCTGGCGGACTCGAAAATTATCTTTTACGTTTTTTAACGGAGTATCACGATCGATTTGAGACCGTTTTCATTTGGTGTAAGTCCGGAGAGTCGGGGCAATTAGATAAAAGTTTCTTGGCTTTTGGTAATGTTAATTTGGTAAAATCCAAACTAGGATACCTTGATTTACGTTCATATGAGTGTTTGATATCGTTTTTATCCGTCCAGAATATTAACACGGTTTGTGATTTTACGGGCAACTTTTCAGGTAGGGTTTTAGCGGCTGCTAATAGAGCACGTGTTGCGAAGCGTGTGTCAGCTTATCGTGGTTCTTCAGATCATTTTCGTGATGACCCTTTTCGAAGGCTTTATAATCGATGGGTGCGAATGCTTACGTTAAAGCATTCAACTAATATAATTGCAAATTCTAAAGCTGCTTTAAGATTTTTCTTTCCTGGGCAATGGCGGAAGGATTCCAGATTCTCGGTTATTTATAATGGCGTGAACCCGTCTCATTTCATCCAGGAAACGAATAATCTAAGGGAAGAGTTCGGTATTCCGAGAAATGCTTTTGTGGTGGGGCATACTGGGCGATTCAATGAGGCGAAAAACCATTCTACGATTTTTGCCGTTGCTCAGAGACTCGTTGAGAAGTATGCCGATATATACTTTATTCTTTGTGGGAACGGAGTTAAAGATAAATCAGATGAACTGCTTAGAAAAAATGGTCTTCAGGATAGGGTTTTGGTTTTCGAAAACCGAAACGACATACCTGCCTTTCTGAATACCATGGACTGCTACTTTTTTCCATCAGTGACCGAAGGTCAGCCGAACGCTTTGATCGAGGCTATGATTATGGGGCTGCCGTTCGTTGCCTCAGATATCCCGCCGGTACGTGAAACGGTTGGGGACAGCTCTTCGTTGTATTCTCCCCTAGACGTGGGTGCCTTGTCGGGAGCGATAGAGGCGAAGTATTTGGCTAGAGAAGGGCGTGACTTCGAACTACAAAAGGCTATGATTGAGCGCTTTGATTACCGAGTAAGGTTTGAGGAATTTTACGAGGTCCTTTCAACTCCATCACCCGTCTAGCAATAACTTACCGAGGAATTTTCTTGATCAGGAGTTAATCTTTCGTGAATTAATTTCTATTTTAATAACCTGAAAATTTCATTAGTTATATAAACAAAAACTATTCAAGGTTTTTTATATTCCTTGCGGTTCGCAAGTCATACGGATAATCGGTAAATAGTAAATCTTTAACGCTAGGCAGAGGGTTTCAGGTATCACGGCCTCGGGCTCATTATAGGCTATAGAGCGTTCTTTCACATTTCGGTGCTGCAATTTTGGGGAAAATTTATGTCTCGATATCAAGACTTGTCTAAGTCACTAATGCTAGATCAGAGTTGCTGGTTAATTACCGGTACCGCTGGATTCATCGGCTCCAACCTCCTAGAACACCTCCTGAAACTAAACCAACACGTAATAGGCCTGGACAACTTTGCCACCGGCCACCAACGCAACCTGGATGAGGTTCAGTCTCTGGTATCGCGGGAACAGTGGTCCCGCTTCACCTTCATCGAAGGCGATATCCGCAATCTAGAGGATTGTGCCCGGGCCTGTGAGGGCGTGGATTACGTGCTGCACCAGGCCGCACTGGGTTCGGTGCCCCGGTCTTTGAATGACCCCATCACCACCAATGCGGCCAACATTACCGGTTTTCTGAATATGCTGGTGGCAGCGCGGGATGCTGGAGTGAAGAGTTTTACTTATGCGGCGTCCAGCTCTACCTATGGTGACCACCCGGCGTTGCCGAAGGTGGAGGAGAACATTGGCAAGCCGCTGTCGCCTTATGCGGTGACCAAGTATGTGAATGAGCTGTATGCGGAGGTGTTTGCCCGCAGTTACGGCTTCAAGGCCATTGGCTTGCGTTATTTCAATGTATTCGGTAAGCGCCAGGACCCGGGCGGTGCCTATGCCGCGGTTATCCCGAAATGGACCGCTGCCATGGTGCGCGGTGAGGATGTGTTCATCAACGGCGATGGCGAGACCAGCCGGGATTTCTGTTTTATCGAGAATGCGGTGCAGGCCAACCTGCTGGCAGCCACGGCGGAGGATTCTGCCAAGAATGAGGTATACAACGTGGCGGTGGGTGACCGCACTACGCTGAATGATCTGTTCGGTGCGCTGAAGAGTGCCCTGGCGGAGAATGGCGTGGTGTATGACAAAGAGCCGGTGTACCGGGATTTCCGGCCGGGGGATGTTCGGTATTCTCAGGCGGATATTGGTAAGGCGGCCAGTAAGCTTGGGTATGCGCCGGAGTTTCGGATTCGGGAGGGGATTGCTAAGGCTATGCCTTGGTATTTGAAGAATTAGGCTCCTGCAGGACTGATTTTTTGCCACGGACACTCACGGACGCTCACGGACAAGAGAAAATACTTTCTTGAGTTCTTTAAAGTCTTTTGTCCGTGTGGGTCCGTGAGTGTCCGTGGCTAAGAATATTTTTAAATCTTTAATGGACTAATATCATGAAAAAAATTGCTGTTATTGGTTTGGGCTACGTAGGCCTGCCCCTGGCCGTTGCCTTCGGCGAGAAGCGCCCGGTTGTGGGTTTTGACATAAACGCCAAGCGCATTGCCGAGCTGAAGCAAGGCGAAGATTTCACCCGGGAAGTCTCTGCCGAGGAACTGGCCGCTGCCTCCCAGCTGTCTTTCACCGATTCCCTGGATGACATTGCAGACTGCACGGTGTTTATCGTTACCGTGCCCACGCCGATTGATGACTTCAAAACGCCGGACCTCACGCCGCTGGTGAAGGCCAGTGAGAGTGTGGGCAAGGTGCTTAAATCCGGCGATATTGTGATTTACGAATCCACTGTTTACCCGGGTGCCACGGAAGAGGTTTGTGTGCCGGTGCTGGAGCGGGTGTCTGGCCTTAAGTTTAATGAGGACTTCTACGCCGGTTACAGCCCGGAGCGGATTAACCCGGGAGATAAGGAACACCGGGTAACCACCATTATGAAGGTCACCTCCGGCTCTACCCCGGCCATTGCTGAGGAAGTGGATGCCCTGTACGCGGATATCATTACCGCCGGTACCCACACGGCCAGTTCCATCAAGGTGGCGGAAGCGGCCAAGGTAATCGAAAACACCCAGCGGGATCTGAACATCGCGCTGATGAACGAGCTGGCCATGATCTTCGCCAAGCTGGGTATTGATACCCACGAAGTGCTGGCTGCTGCCGGTACCAAGTGGAACTTCCTGCCGTTCAAGCCCGGCCTGGTGGGTGGCCATTGCATTGGCGTAGACCCGTACTACCTCACCCACAAGGCCCAGGCCATCGGCTACCACCCGGAAATCATCCTGGCCGGCCGCCGCACCAACGATGGCATGGGGCCCTATGTGGCGTCGGAGCTGGTAAAAGCCATGATCAAAGCCGGCCATACCATCGCCAACGCCCGGGTTTTAGTTATGGGCTTTACCTTTAAGGAAAACTGCCCGGACTTGCGCAACACCCGGGTGATTGACGTGGTGAAAGAGCTGCAGGACTTCGGCTGCCAGGTGGATGTAACCGACTGCTGGGCCGACAGTGCCGAGGCGGAGCATGAATACGGCATCAGCCTGACGGAAAAGCCGGAGCAGGGCAGTTACAGCGGCGTGATTGTGGCGGTGCCCCACAAAGAATACGCGGCTATGAGTGCCAGTGATCTGCGGGGCTATCTGAAGGCGGATGGTGTGTTGTTTGACCTGAAGGGTGTGCTGCCTTTGGGTGAGGCGGATTTGCGGCTTTGAAGACGTTTCTGCTGATTGCCAGTTTCCCTGATTCGCTGATCAAGTTTCGCGGGCCTTTGCTGCGTGCCTTGGTGGCGAAGGGGCTGGATGTGCAC
>Ga0208813_1001879_pt1 | contig 10165 bp, 5 predicted proteins | sample MalvireepMed_904_FD_184250 | JGI IMG/M metagenome (GOLD analysis project Ga0208813, IMG submission 184250) | Marine viral communities from the Global Malaspina Expedition - Malaspina viral metaG DeepMed_904 (SPAdes) (version 2) | ecosystem: Environmental > Aquatic > Marine > Oceanic | place... | reverse complement strand
GTACACGTACAGCTTTCCTGTAGATGAGTGGGGCCGTCTCGGTGGTTTGTATTCGACGGCAGATGTGCCGGTTGCCAAGTTCCAGGACTTGACTCGAGACGGCATTATCATAGCGCAGAATGAAAAAGGGTCTGCGTACAAGGTTCGGGATGTGAAGGAGGGATTTGTTCGGTGGATTCCCTCAAACAACGTGGAGGTTGAGGACGATTCGTCTATATGAATTCGTCAGGATAATTTTCATCCAGCCATTTTCCGTAATTCTTTTTAGATCGGCTCCATTCATCGTGGCACGTTAGGTTTAAATCAATTTCGGTGCCACCTTCCCAGGTAACGCCATAGCAGATGAATGAGTGGTTACCCTCGGTATTCCCTTTGCCCCAGTATCCGTAGCAATAACCATCCTTCTTTGCCTCCTCAATCATGGTAGACAGCATTTCAGGAGACAGCATTCTATTGGTGTGCTGATGGAAAGACAGGACATGAGCTTTTTTACATAGCTCGATGCCTTTTTCCAGGCTGTCAGTGTGCTTGATTGATGGCCCGGGATACGTGGACTTTACCCTGTCCCGGGGATACGTGGGGATAGCCCACAATGTCAAAGTGACCGCGATAGCTAGGACGATGCGTAGCATCAGAGTTGCTCACTAGTACCGTCATCACGACTACGTAGAAGTTTCAGTGCAAGTGCAGGTCTCGCAGCGGTAACGGCCTTCGATAAACACTATCTTGGGCTTAGTGCAGCCACACTTAGGGCAGACTGCTCCATGTGAGTCCGTCGTACCTTCCAGATTTTCTTCGGTTTTCTTCTCCGACATAGCTACAGTGAACCCATCCAGAACTAGGTTCACCCTCCTTGTAAAATTCCAGAATCAGTTGATCGAAATCCAGCACGTTCTTCAGCCATAGACCTATTTCTAGGTTAGATACGCCAGGTAGCTCGAAGTCCACAGCTTGTCCATTGATATGTTGGCTGGTATCAGAGGAACCAATCTGTCTATTCAGAAGCACGCAGCGATAGCCGCTCGAGGGGCTGAAGGGCTTATTATAATACTTCCTGACTGGCTCTAGGATGTGGAGGCACAGTTTCTTGAGGTTTTCGATGTGTTCTGGGCCAGGGACATTAGCTATCCCATATCTTTGAGCTATCTGGGACTTGGTGAGCTCTTCAAGAGTGAAGTGCCTTGAGAGCCTCACTATTGTGTGCCATAAAGTTTTTGCAACTCTTCTGCCGCAAGAACTTCTTTGGCTCGTCCAACGGCGCTACGTGGACCCGTGAGGGCTTCACTAACGCTTCCTGGTCTTTCTCCCCCTATGCCAAAAAGACCTTCCGGAACAACGCTTGCGACACCTTGCAGTTTTGGTAAGGCTACTTGTGCGGCTTTCTCAATGACGGGACCGTATTCCTCAATGGCCCGATCGAGTTGCTCCCCGGAGGCGGAAGTGACATCAATGCCCATTGCGGCGGCGATCATACGAGCTTCTTGAGCCACTCTTTCCCTGAGCTCAAGGAGTGCCGGACCTTGCTTCAACCCCATAAAAGGAGGCAGATTTATATCGATGCCTTGTTCCACGGCCCTTTGGTACATTCTTCTACCGCCTCGAGTGAGTACCGGCATTTTCCCTTTGCGAGTGACCCCCCAAAAACCGGCGCGTAGATTAGGTTTAAGAAGGCTGTTCAAAAACCATTTCTGACGCATGATACGACCCACGGTGTAAATGCTGGCCGCTTCCCCGGCAAACGCAAGCGGGTTAGTCAGGAATCTGACAAAAGCACCGGCAGCAAACGCCGCTGGCGCTAAAGCTGCTTGGCTTTTTAATGCTTTGTTGGAGATGCCTTCTCCAATTCTTGATAGTTTCAGAAGATCGTCAATCGTGTCTTGTCCTAAGATTTTGCTCAAAGCGCCATTAGAGTTAAGAGTAGTTATGGCTTTCTTCATCGCGGGAGCCCATGCGCCAGTAGCGACTCTGTCAAGACCAGGCTCCCCCACAATCCCTTCGGGAAAAGCAACCTCCATGATTCTCGCCATTGTCATATCTTTGAAGCCCATAGGAACATCGAGCTCGGTTTCCCCAAATTCATTTTTTATGCGTTCGTAGTACTTGGGGTTCTTCAACACAGCCGTGACCACTTCGTCAGCGTTACTGAGATTTCCTTTTGCAACGGCTTGGAAAAACTCATCTTCGCTCTGCTCCAGAGCGGTTTTTGCTACCTGCTGTAAGTTACTTATTTCATCCGCTAGGGTTCGACCGCCTACTATGTCTTCAGCTCCGGCCCTTAGAGCCGCGCCTTCTGCCGTTTGTATAGGGGCAGCCGCTTCCTCTACAAACCGCTTATTGTTAAAGCCCATCCGGTAGTAATCCCGGGTAAGCTCCCTAATGGCGGCAGCCTTCGTATCTCCAAACAGGAGGTTTTGCATTTCCAGGTCAAGACCGTCAAATTTTGTTGCGAAGCTTGGTCCTGAAAAAACCCCATTTTTCAAGGAGCTTCTTTCCGCTTGTTTTAACCATTCTGCTGCAAGCCTATCCCTTGCTGCGTGTTTAAACTTTTCTGGGTTAGCTCGTTGGGCAGCGTATCTTCCAAAGGTTTCTAGAGTTTCTTCGAATTGTTCAGTTAGTAAAACTCGATACGCATCGTTTCGTGGTAAGTTTTCTACAAAATCAGGTATTCTTTTAATTACTTCTTCAGTTAACCCAGCGTTTGCGAGAACTTCATTGGCTTGTTTAATTTGACCTTGTTTAGCGAAAGCTGCTGCTTGTAGAAATACCCTCTCATTAGTTCCCGCTAAAAGACCTGCTTTGCTTGTAGAAGGAGTAACTCTATCTAGGAAAAATTTAAGTTTATCAGCACTCCCGGGAGTAACTATTGCCTCCAGTACATCTTTGTCTGCGACAGTTACTCCGGTTTTAATATCTTTAAAGAGTTTTTCAGTAGAAAAAGCTGTGAATTTTTCCATTCCCTCAGAGTAGAACTTGTCGGCTTGTTTTCTAGCATGCAAACCTTTTGCAAAAAGGGCCGCCGTCTCTTTGTCAAACCCCGGAGGATACTTATTATTTACTTTAAACTCATTAAGATATCCTAGTTTGTCGTCTACAGTTTTGTTAATTGATTTTATTATTTTGCCAATATGGCGATCACTAACTGCCGGCATTAAACTAGGATCTTTTCCGGTAAGTTGTAAAGCGGAACGTAAAGACATTAGTTCCTTAAATGAGAAATCTTCTTCTCTTCCCAGCATTTTTTTGAAAAAGCTTGAGTTAAAAAGATCTCCGCTAATATCCTTGGCCATTCTGGTGTCATCTCTAACTTCCGTAACTGCTTTTTTTATTAGCTCAGGAGAAAACCTAACTAAACTTTGTCCTCGCGAATCTACAACTTGGTCAAAAAGGTCATCCGCTTTTCGGTACAGCCAAGCTGAATCTTGGTCAAAAAGTCTTCCGGCATCTGAAAGAGCCTGAAGCCATGTTGTAGTCACACCTTCAGTTGGGTTGTAGAAATCTCTAATTAACCTAAATTCATTTTCTATAACTTTTTCCAAATGCCGGTATGCTAATTTAGACGCTTCGTCTACATTAGCTTCCTTCATATAGGCATTGATGTTTTTACTGATTTGCGCGGAAACATCATCGAGTATTCGCTTACTGGCCCCAACGGAAACGCCATCGTCATCGAGCATGTTAAGACGCTCTCTGACATACCTGAAGTTTTTCTCGGCAGCCGCGTTATTGGGAAAGATACCCTCATAAATCGCTTGTATTCTTCCCGTGATAGCTTTGCCGCTAATGGTACGTATAGTCGGCCTTGCGCCTTCTTTTATGGCTTCTCGATAAAGGCCCTTGGATTTTTCTCTAGCAAGAATCGCAGCCTGTTTGTTTGAAAATCCCTGCCTTTTAAAAGCGTCAACTGCAACGGGATCTACGACCGGACCCTTCCCTTTCAGTAGATATCGTCCTATGCCAAAAAGAGCGCGTCCAACGCCCTCGCCTAAACCATAATATAAGCCCCACTTGCCGATATCTCCGTATATCTCTTCATCGGTCTGCTTTTGATGACCTTCTGCTTTTTCAACTATCAGTTCATCAATCGCCTTTCCGCCAGCGCCAGCAGCGGCCATAAAAAGCATTGAAGGAATTATCCCAGTACCACCGGTAAGAACCCCTACACCAAGGGCCATGCCTAGGGGTAGGGCTTCCTCACCAAAAAAGGTAGCCACGTCATACCCGCTAAACCCGGGTTGGTTGACCATGATTGTGCCTTCCTCTGGAAGGCCGTGATCTTCTTTGATTTGCGGGTCTATATTATCCAGCAGCAGTGCATACTGGTTGCCGCCGACATTTTTAAAGGTTCCGGGGCCAAAGCTTTCTGTTAGACGAGATTCACGTTCTTCGTTGTCGTCAGCCCTTCCATATTTAAAGTGAAACCAAGCGTTCTGTACCTCTCCCTTGTGGTCAGGAACAAAGGAAGTGGAGCCTTCTTGCCCAGAGAGTTGAGCTCGAGCTTTACGCCGTTGTTTTCTTCTCGCTTGTCTTTGAGCAGATAAAGCTTCAAGATTTGGCAAACCACTCTCTCTTTCTTGCGGAAGAGACTGAGCCAGTTTCTCCCTAGCGATTTCCTTTACTAAAGAACTAATGTCGCCAAGTTCTTTCTCAGTCGGTTTTTCGCCTCTGATCTCAAATTCCGAGAATCCAGACTCGGTCCAAGGAGTTTCTACTTTAATGAGATTCATAGCTAACCTTTAGTAAGCACGTAAACGCCTTTATCATTAAGCTTGTATGTTCCCGTAGCATCAAGTATTTCCTGTATTCTGGTCAAGTGCTCTACCGGTACGCTAGTACCAAATTGTCCTTCTTGGGCAGCAAAGGCAAGAATATTTTCCCGAGTAGGATTGACAACAACTTCTTGCACAGTCGGTCTAGGCAAAGGAAGTCCTGCTTCGTCTGTTTTTATCGGACCCACACTATAAGCTCCCCACTGATCTTCAAACTGATTCATTTTGGTAACTGAATTGGTGTAGGATTTCCTAATTCCTAGCTCTATTGCCATCAATCTTTCTTTTAAAACCTCGGGGTCAGCGAACAGGTAGTCTTCATAAAGACCCACTATCTGTTGTGCCAAGTCTCTGTCTATGTTCGATATGTTTTTAGATCCTTCTCCCAATAACTCCCTAATCAGGAGGTTAGCAAGACGCTGCTGTTGCATCTCGTACATCGCAATATTCTCTCCGGTTCGCACATTTTCCTCAAACCAGGCCCATAGACTTCTCTGCTCTTTATAATCATTAAGACGCTCGTCTGCGTTTCTCCAGTGTTGCTCCTCATGCTCCCCGGCTTTTATAGCTGCTTCCGCGAGTTGTTCGTCAGTGGCGCCTGCCATACGGCTACCCAAACTGTTCCCTGCGTCTTCATCTTTTCTTCTCAGCTCCAAGTTGAGAAAGTTCGCACCTTGATTTAAAAGTTTCGCAACGTGCCCCTTAAAACCCGTGATAGTATAGTCCTCCGCTATATCCAAAGAACTACTTATAAGGCCGAACATATTCAACTGTTTCTGGACGTTCTGAGCGGCTTCATTGTAGTCTTTCGCCGCTGTCGCATACTGTCTCACTTTCTCTGCTGTATTACCCCCCGCTTGCTTAATAGCTGCTTCTATTACTTCCGTAAAAGCAGTCGCGTTTTTTACGCGGGTGTCTATCGCTGCTTGTATTGCTAACTCTCCTCCAAACAATTCCGGATTGCCTTGAACCGTAGAATAAGGAACGTAAGCGATCTTGCCTTTTTTGTATAGTACGTTTCCGTCCTCGTCCGTGATGTCCCTCACAGGCATTACTTCTATGGGTTTTTTGCCCTCTAATTCCAACGCTCTTGTGTCTTCTCTTCTCTTGTTGTTCGCGGCAAGCGCGTACTCTGCGGCAGAAAGTTTAATCTGGCGTTCATACTCACGCTTTTCTTTAGCGCCCTCTGTATGATCATCTATTGTGGCAAGAAACCCGTCCGCTATGTTTTTAATTGCGAAAGGGCTTGTGCCGGCGGCAATCGCCAATCCGGTTTTTACCCAAGCCATTGACTTTTCAAAATCACTTGCGCCCTCGTACTCAGGAGCTGTCTCTATAAACTCTTCCTTAAAGGTCTTTAACCAATCTTTCAGATCCTCCGGGTCGTCGTCCTTCGCCGTTGTTAATATTCCCTCCGTAACTACTTTCTCACTACTAATAAGTTTTGGTCTAACCCCTTGCTGGCCGCTGTCTTCGTCTTCGGCTTCGTTTTTCAACTTCTTTAAGTTAGTTTCCGCCTGTTCGGTTAAGTTACTTTGGTCGTCGCTTAAACCGGCTATTATTTTCTTTTTTACCCTAGAGGCTATATGGGATGCTCGTTCGTCTTCAAAAGCAGAAGAGGCTACCGCAGCTTCGGCTTCATCCTCTTCGGTAAATCGGTCCTCAAGGTCCATATAAGCATTAGGATCTATTACAACAGGTCCTGGAGCTAACTGAGGAGGTAACATAGCATCTTCGATTCGTTCAGATGTTGTCTTTCCGGTAAATCGGTCCGCGGGATCCCTACCTACAGCATGTCTACCGGCACCTATGAACGGTTGACTGTCCGAGCCCCAAGAAATTTGTTCGTCACCTGTTACAAAATCCTGCACGTTCTCGGCAACTGTCGGATCGGGATAATACCGTCTCACGGGTTCCTTAATACCTGTAGGATCTTGCGCGAAAGGTGGTAAGCCGGTTTGACGTATTAAATTGGCAGCGGCTTCATCACCTAGCTTCATAGCTTCGCCCCTTATCTGCGTGGCCATGTCCGTTGTAGTTGGTCTGCCCACAGCTTGAAGAGCCGCATCATATGGATGCTGATGCTGACCCAGTCCCTCCGACCATCCAGTGGCCTGTCTCAACAACTCCCCGGGAACAATCGTCTCGCCAGAATGGAGCGTTGCCGCTCTGCCTGGGTCCTCTCCGGCATACGCGATCGGATCGGCAACATAATCATAACGTGCTTGTAGGGCTTCTTGTGACGGGGGCTGAGTTGCGCCTATTTCCAAAGCTACTTCGCCACCGGGAAAATCAAGAGCATTTGCCTGCGCCGAACCGGATTCGCCTAATGTAAATGTCTCCTCACCAGGCCCTGGTAGCACGTCGCCTGACCAAAGAGCATCTTGTGCATCTAGGCCACGACGCCAAGCTTCTTTTGCCGTTCCGGCTGCTACGTCCGTTACTTCTTGAACAAGACTGGCGGCATTATCTAGACTTTCTCCCGTCACACTGGCCACATGCGTAACTACCTGCTCAAATGTTTTGGCACCAGCGGCAAACGCCTGCTGTATTAACTGAGACAACTGAGCTCGACGTTGTTTTGCGTTTTCCGCACTTCTTTGGCTGAACTCAGCGATTGTGCCACCTAATGCCTGCGGAGGAGTGCCCATAGCAAGACCCCCGGTTTGAAAATTAACCGGTCCACCCTCGTTCATGGTCACTGAATCTATGAGAGGCGAAGAGGAAGCCAGGATGCCTGCCGCTTGACTGGGAGGGACGAGCCCCCCACCACGGAACATCATACGGTTAGCCAGGATTGATTTAATAAGCTTTGCCATTTTAAGTATTCGCGTTAGGTGGGGGTAAAGAAACTACCCAAGGGATTTCCTAGAGCTTCATTCAACTTAATGCCGGCGATACCTGCGCCAATGCCTTGGGATAAGAAACTCGGTGAAGGCGTAGTTGATGCGGCCAGTGTGGATTGACCGCTACCTATTTGAGGTTTGAATATGTCGCTCATAAAGCTTAGTCGCTGGAAGGGCTCGCCTTGCTGCTGTAACTGGGACTGTCGCGCTGCATCGAGTTCTCGTTGCGCTTGAGTCTGACCCAGTGCGCCCAGTTGTGACTGGATCTGTGCTTGCTGGCCGATTAAGCCTTGGCCGGCACTGGCAATCCCTAGCTGCTGGGCGCCAAGCTGCCCTATGCCCTGAGCGCCAAGAATGCCTGTTTGAGCCTGCCCTTGGCCAACGTTGGTGAGTAATTGCGAAATGTTCTGTTGGCGCTTCTGTTGATTCTCAAACGCCGTCTGTGCGGCGTTCTGCGCCTGGTTAAAGTTCCGTGACAAGTCTTCAAAAATGCGACGGCTTTGCAGATCGAGAAGGTTGCGGTTCAGCTCTTGCTGCGCAATCCCCTGCCGGCTACCACCCAGAGCTCCGGTTGCTGCTGCTTGAGCGCCAAGTTGGTTTTGCTGAAAACTGGCCTGACGCGCCATCTCACGAAGCGCGTCTTGAGTAACCAGTTGCTGGAACGGGTCCATAAAAGGCGCAACTTGCGTTGCCGGGTCAAACGCACCCCCAGTTGCCTGTGCCGCCTGTGCCGCATCCAGAAGAGATTGCTGCGCTACTGGTAGTTGCTGCTGCAAGCCAGCAAGACCACCGGCAATGGTCCCTGCACCGGTTTGCAAGAACGGCTGAAACTGGCCGATACCTTGTCCGGTTGCAATCGCCTGCTGAGTGAGGGGGTCAAGTCCAGCAACCTGTATGGGCGGAATGGCAGCCGGCGTCTGCCCTCGAGCTGCTGTTAGGTCAAGCAGCCTCCTTTGAAAGTCCTCAAGAAAAGGAGCTTGCCTAAGAATTTGCGATTGGGTTGTGGTATCAGTAGCCATTACGCGACTCTCTCAAATTGGTGCATTAGGTCATACATTCTCGCGGCACCTCGTTGTCTATTGCCGTTACCTGCGCCCCTGACGGCATCTGCCGTCATGACAAACTCTCCGTCTGAAAGACGGGCCGGGATATCGTCGGAGGTTCCCGTGCCGGGTCCGCTTATCGCTCCACCGTGCGCCGCAAGCGCGGTCTGGTTTCCAAATTGGCCAAGGTACGCTAAGGCTTCTGACAACGAAATCCCCGTTGCGTCTGCTATCTGCTGTGCGTTAAATAATGGACCCACGCCGGCTTGTTTAAGGAGATCTTGACCAATCGAGCTCTGCTGGTCTTGCGTGGAAAGTGCTAGGAATTTGTTGTAAGCTTCAATCTGTGGGTCACCCGCGGCTTGGTTCTCCTCATCTTCTTTCTCATCGAAAGCACCAACAGCCAAAGCGCCGAGGCCGAGACCACCGCCTATAAGGCCGGCTTGTTGCCAACCGCCAAGGTTACTGAACCAGTTGCCTTTGTCTGGTATCGTTCCGCGTGTAGAGTCACGCAATCCTCCCACACCTTTAAGAGGGCTTGGCGCGTATTCTCCGGTCCAAAATTTAGGATCACCTCCGCCTCCATGAATACGTGTGTTAATTGGCGCCCTACTTAGCCCGATGTTAGCGTCACTTAAAGGATGAGCTGCAAGAACCGGTGCTCCAGATGTACGAGCCGCGCCCGGTATTCCTCTCCCCATAGTGGCCCCATAAGCACTGCCTAAGGTACCACCGCCAAAAATGCCCTGCTGCCATGCGGCTGATGGTGACCTGAACATCTGTCCTAACGATGATTGAGCACCTTTCATGAACCCTACCCCGTTCTTGCCCATACCACCAATGCCGCCCATTAAGGCTTGCGTGCCGCCAGCAAACAACCCGGCCATAAGCGCATCTTTGGTCGAACCCCCGGTTAGTTTAGTCGCCAGAGCTGAAGCAATAGGACCACCCATGCCAGGCAAAATCAGGTTGCCTATGATGGGAGCCGCTATGGGGAGAATCTTCTTGAAAAGCTTCTTGAAGAAAAACTCAGGCTGCCCTGTTACAGGGTTGATTGAGTTCAGGTCATTCCCAACCACGTAACGATTGGGGTCTTCCACCCCCATCATCCGCATCTGCTGGAACAGAGTGTTCTTTAGTTGGGGATTAGCGGCTAGTATTTCGCCAGGAACAACGGTCTCGCCATCACTGGCGTGAACCATGTAGTTGTCGCCATAGCGCCCCAAGGTGGCTAGACCATTAGCTAAAGCATACGGAGTAGGCTCACCAGTTAACTTCGGTCCTGTTTCCACAAGGCCCCCTTTAGCTTTAGCATACTCTGTTGGTCGATCCTCAGATCTAGGGACTTGGTACCAACCAGTTTCTAAAGTACTTGGATCTTGGGACACTCCCCACGCCGCTATAAATTTATTTCTTTCCTCTGCTGCGTTAATCTCATCCAATTTAAGTGCTTTAACTTCTGGGTCTGTGACCTCCTCGTATGGCAAGTCCAGTTGATTAGTTATCCAAC
>Ga0208813_1001877_pt1 | contig 10174 bp, 11 predicted proteins | sample MalvireepMed_904_FD_184250 | JGI IMG/M metagenome (GOLD analysis project Ga0208813, IMG submission 184250) | Marine viral communities from the Global Malaspina Expedition - Malaspina viral metaG DeepMed_904 (SPAdes) (version 2) | ecosystem: Environmental > Aquatic > Marine > Oceanic | place... | reverse complement strand
CCTGACGCTTCTCTTCCGCCTGCATGGCGTTCCACAATGCGTCATCGAATCCGGCGATTTTCATATCACGATTAAACATGGATGTGCTGCCCCTGTCTGTATGCTGGCCCGGCGCTGCCCCTGTGCATGCCGTAACCCCTGAAAATTTGGGCCGCTATTCTATCGCGATTACGGGTTAGAAATCATCCTTTATGCCGTCCGCAGATACCGGCACACCGGAGGCTGTCAATTGCTATCGCGGAACGCTTTAGATACCTTACCCGGTTATTGTTCTCAGGTACCGACGTCCGTGGTATCGGCCTTCGGGGTGAGCGATCCGGGATACGCTGTAAATACGTCCCTGTACGCTCGACAAAATCATCCCTGATTTTGACGATCCCGGATCGCTCACCCCGAAGTCCTCGATCAGTCGCCTGACGTGCTTTCATTTTTCAAGCTACTGCCTGTTTGATAAAAGGAATATGCCAAAATGGCTCAATATGCTTATCTACCCCATAAAAACTTCGTTAACTTTGCAGGGTGGGTGGGTTGAAGGCCACGCAAGGCATGCTTACTGCCGCCGAAGCCAATGATTATTACCTGAAAAAAACACGCTTTTTGGTAACTTTAGTTAACTTTACGCAGATTAATCGAATTATAGGGACCAAAACTTAACTTTTTTAGCCCATTCTGAACTCGGTATCAGTGGAACCAAAAGCGGCATTACGCAGTAACGAGGGAACTCAATCTGGGGGCTATGTCCCGAATCCCGTCCCTCGTCGGTTGGCAGGAGTTGAAGTTGTACTGTACCCCCTCGACAGGATGTCGTCTTAAACGGCGTCGAGGGGCCTCGCCCTCACTTCGCGGCGGGCTGCACCAGCTAATCGTTGAATCTGAGCTATCTAGTTTCACAATTGAACTTCAGAAAATGTCCCTTTCTCATCAAACCACTCGTCCCACAGGGACTTAGAACGCCATTCATCTCGCGGCCAGGCCTGCATTCCTTTTCGCTGGTTTGGCGGAGTATATGCAGGCAGATTTTCTCCAATTTTCTCTGGGCTCTCTACCTTGAGCATAGAAGCCAGCTTGCCGTCCAAATCCCACTTTAAGAGGACCCGAATAGAGGTTTCTGTTGCCCCTGTCGATTTATATGCTGAGCACACATCTCTGAACATAAAACAAAGTAGCCAGAACTCGCTAAGCTCATCCGGGTTGGCAACACGTATTTCTCCGATTCGATAGCTGATTCGGCTAATTAGGACACCCATGGAGGGAAGCTCTTCGTCACATGTGACCCCGCCTTCTCCATAGTGCATTTCAGCGGCCTCAAAGAACTGTCGCACTATCTCTGGCTGAGCTTTCTCTATAATGAGGCCAATAGTCTCGTGGCTGGGACTAACCCAAACTAATCGTGTAGACAACAAAGTCAATATCTGCGGCAAACTAGTCGATAGCCCGTAGTAGTAAATACAATCCGCCAGTAGAGGACGGATTTGCTCTATATAATCTGATTTGATCCTGTCAACATCTATCATGCCTCAAACCTATCAGATTGATCGTTTAACCGAGCCAAGAAAAACGAAGCCTGCCAATCCTCTGCGTCTAGTCATGGAATCCCGGTTGGCACAGTGTGCCATCTCTCAGGAATGTTGTGTAAACATCCCTTTTTCAGTTGCACCGTTAATAAGAGTCTTCCGTACGTTGGTGCCTCGTTAGGAATTACTATGGTGCCAAGCCCTCTAGTGAATTTTGGGCGCGCGAATTTTCGCTCTTGTTTGAGAGTTTGGAGCCCCCTACGGTCGCAAAGCGGACATTGGGGTTGTACGGTAACGCCGCATTCAGCGCCTTGTCCGCTGCAATTCTTTGTTAACGATTTCTCGCGGAGTAAGCAGAAAGCCATGACACACAGCTTTCGTAAAACGCATTGAACTTACCAGTCAGCTCTGAAATCGAGACATCATAGAACTTTGGCGCAGAGCCTAATTTATTAAATGCCAAGGCAAGCGCATGAATTCTAGGCTCGCGCGCTCCGATAATCGTTTGGTCCGAATTTACGAATGAATGTTTAAAAGCATTGGCAATGTCATTCAAGATTTTCATCAGCTCAACATGCTCAGCATACGCTTCATGACGGCTACTCTCATCTTGAGAAACCACCGCACCAAGACAATCTATTTTGATGCTGCGGGGATACTGATTATCAGCCTCGTATTTTGACAGCAGCCATACCAAAGAAACCAGTTCATCCGCTGCCCTTCGGAGCATATATATAGCCTCTTCATTAGAGAAAATGTGGCGTTCGAAGGCTCCGATAGGTAGCATGCCACCACCTTGGCAAGCTCCCCAAAAATGCAAACTATCGGCAATCTTTCTATTAGCCTCGTCTAAACGAAGAATGATCTTCATGTACTTAAGCTGTAGATTCCCATACGGGGAATCAGGCGGAAGCCAGAAGCTTAGCACTTCGTTGTATGGCTCCCCTGGCTTTTTTCCATTGACGATGAACAATGTTGACTTCTCCATCATTGCTAACCCTTTAAAGGCTAACCCTTTAAAGGCTCATCTCACCAAAAGCTATAACGCTCAATCAGTGCTTCGCTCATCGCAATGGTCATATCACAGTCTGGATAAGAATAGCCATGTTTTTTTAAATAGCCATCCTGAGAGTCTTCAAAAATCCCAGTTACTATCCGTTCGTGCTCATGTTTTTCAAATTGTGCAAAAATTCGCTCTAGGTCATCCTCAAGGGCTTCGTCCAGCCTTTGCCTAAAATCGTCATTCCTATGGTCCGCACCAATCGACCTCAATTTCTCAGCCAACTGGTCGTGCTTATCGCCATTCAGCGCCAAGAGAGAAACCTGTCCAACCCGATACTTTACTAGAATCGAGCACATCACATTTGTATCATACAGAACGGTCGCTTTCTTAAGATCCTCACCTTCAAGGCTCTTTGAACACCCAGTAAGTATGATCAATAAAAAACATGAAACTAGCGACTTCCTTGCCAAGCTCATCATGAGCCTCCTACAGGGATACGAATTGAGTCACTTCTATCAAAAACGAACAGCCACAACAACCGGAGCCCCTTCTACATCGCACAATTACATTTTGTGACAAAGCCAAAACATAGAAGATAAGACACTTGTCTTGATGGCTGTAGTTGCCCCCGCTAAACCGGACACCACCTAATCAATTTGATGCCAGTTCAGCCCGGTACTCCCAGGGCGATTTCATTTTCAGCCTCTTGTGCGGGTGGCTGCGGTTATAGTCCTCATCCATTCCGGCAACCAGGCCATCACCGTGACGGCATGCGGCATCAGGAATATCGTACAGGTACACATAGTCCTGCTTGAACATCTTCACGAAGGCCTCCGCCATGCCGTTACTCTGAGGGCTTCTCACGGGTGTGGTACACACCACAAAGCCCAGAGAGGACGCGAAGGCCCGCGTTTCATTGGCAATGTAACAGCTGCCATAATCTGTCAGCCATTCCAGCGGCTGCGGCACTCTCTCTGACTGGCCGAAGCGATATTCCAGACTTTCCAGAAGAAGGTCCTGAACCATCTCAGCGGTGATGCCAACAGTGGTCGCTACATAGCGCATCAGCTCGCGATCACAGCAGTCCAGGCTGAAGGCCACCCGAACGACCTCCTTGTTCCAGCAGCGAATCTCAAAACCATCCGAGCACCAGCGAAGGTCGGTCAAACTTTCTAATCCGGCTCGGCCACAGATAATCCATACCCGAAAGTTGGCGAGACTCAATCCATGCCTCGACCGATTCGCGCGTCTTTTTGGTTATCTCAAACTGAACAGGCTGACTTGTTTTCTGCTGGATGACTTGCGCCCGATCCAGAACCTCACCGTTTATGGAAACATCTCGAACCAAGAGCTTCGCCATATCGCAGGACCGGAGTTTGCAATCAATCGCCAGCTCGCGGATGTTCTTTGCAATCTCCAACCGAATGCGGATCGCCCATATTTGTTCGAGTTTGAGCGGTAACTTCTGGCCAACGAGCTTTCCCTTGTTCCAGGGAGCCTTGCTGATGGCAAATGTCATGGCGTGGCCCTCTTCGGAGGGTAAGGGCCTTTAAGTATGGTTCAGAAAATTGTTCCCTGCTGGCCAACCTGGTCGCAAAGCGAACATTCAGGTCGATAGGCCAACGCTCTCGCTACCAGAAATTCCGCCTCGTTTTAGGAGTGTACGCAGAAAAGGGGTGAAACCCGTCAGCGTAGCGGCTACGAGGTTTCCTTTAAGATTTACGACGTTGGTGTAATTGCTGACAAACAGCGCGTTCCGCGTATCCCAAAAGAACTTTCGTGTCCATGCAAAACCGTTTTGTTTCAAACCAACAGGACGATCAAGCCAGCCTCATCATGAAATCGGGTGTTATTTGTTAAAGCTGGCTCACGTTGAAGTTTCGCGATCTTCCTGAACCATCCGAGAACTTTTCAGTGATGGTTAAGCGATCCCCGGTCATTGAAAATTCAACATCAGAATCGCCTGATCGCGTTCTCCAAGGCCCATTTGCGGTTGCCCAAATAATCTCATCACTGTTCACCTTGCATTTGAATTCCCAGCGGGTGCCATCAGAGCCGCGAATATAATACAGAAAGACTATGTTATTTCTTGAACCGGTTATGCTGATAATGTTCGGCGCTTTTCCCATAACTGTAGCAATTCCGGCTTTACAAATTTGCGACGTCGTTGCGGTTCTGTGACTCTCGTTACCCTGAATGGCTTTCAGGTTGCGTTTAGCTACCGCCTCACCTTGCGCTGCTGCTTTTCCAAACCAATATTTTGCTTGATCAATATCCTTTGGGACGCCCCAACCACTCGCGTACATTGCGCCAAGGTTTGTCTGTGCCTCAGCATAACCTTGCTCGGCGGCTTTCTTGAACCAATACACTGCTTGTTTGTAATCTTGGTTTACGCCTTCACCGTTCACAAAATAGATGCCGAGGTTGTGTTGCGCTTGAGCAACTCCACCCTCTGCGGCTTGCTTGTACCAATAGGCACTCTTCAGATGATCGATTTCACCGCTTTTGTTATTCTCGCCGTCATACAGTTGTGCCAAATTATATTGGGCTTGATGATCTCCATTTACTGCCGCTTTTTCTAACCAGTAGATAGCTTGAGAATAGTCCTGATCGACTCCTAAGCCATCATAATAAAGGAGTGCGAGATTGAACTGTGACGAAAGATCGCCTTGTTCCGCCGCTTTTTCGTACCAGCGTGCAGCTTCCTTGTAATCTTGCTTTACCCCTGTGCCCGAATAATAGAGTTCTGCAAGGTTGTACTGGGCGTTCACAAAGCCTTGGTTGGCCGATTTTTCATACCATCGGACTGCTTCTTTATAGTTTTGTGGGAGACCTGTGCCATTCTCATACATTACCGCCAAATTATATTGGGCCTCGCTATCACCCTGTTCGGCGGCTTTTCGATACCAAAAACCAGCCTGTGCCTGATCTTGAGCAATGCCTCTCCCTAAGAAATACATGCCTGCGAGGTTGTACTGGGCATCCAAATAGCCTTGTTCGGCTGATTTTGTATACCAATATGCTGCTTTTTTTTCATCTTTGGGGACGCCCCTGCCTTTGTCATAGCTTACCCCGAGATCAAATTGCTCAGCCGGTGTGAGGGCATCTTCCGCTCTCTCACTGGCCTTCACGCCCCTAACAGCTGTCTCTTCAGAACGGGCGTCTTGTACGGGTAGTGAAAAGCATACCGCGACCAAGGTGAGCGTCCATCCAAATCTTGTTACGCTTTTGATTATTGACAGGTGTTCGGCGCTTGTTCCCATGCTGAATCTTCTCCTATGTGCATCGTGCTTAGTCCGGCAGTCAACTGTTGAGCCTGATAATGGAGCATTGTTGATGACCGAGTGGGCCCGCGGAGTAGGTGATCTGTTCCTTATCAGAGCTATCACTAACACCAATGTCAACCGTGTTGGGGTTAGGCCTACCGTATCGCCCTGCTAATTCTTTTGTTGTCATTAGCGGGAGATGTCGCGTCGGTTGGGTGTTGGTCTACGCTTTCAGCATGCGCGCCCACTGAAGTGGGGGAAGCCCAGCGTCGCTTTGCCTGAACTGGTTATGAGGATAGTTTGAACCTCTCCAAAACTTTTGCAGCCACTTGCCCCTGCCCGGCGATTGTATTTTCCGTGTGTTGCATTGGAGAGATCTCATCATCTTGATACCACATTCCCCAGCTTTCCTTAGCAGCATCATACTCTGTTTGGCTATCTCTCAGATATTCCTCAAAAAGTTTGGAGTCTGATCTACTCAAATAGAGCTTCAATTTATGGCCAACGGAATGAAGCTCTTTAATTAACCGCATGATCTCTTCGTCAGCTTCGTGAAGGCCAAGTCCAGACATCGAAAATTTTTCCTCATACTCACCTTTCAAATAATGGTCAGCAATAAAACGCACGCGAGAGACGGTTTCAAAGAATAGCTCTTTCGCCCACAGTTCCTTTTCCCAGCGCCATTCTCTACGTTTTAATCGAAATGGGAAAAATGAGTTTGTTAACCAAGCCCCAACCACCACGCCGAGAAGCGGCAATCCCATGAAGGGTAGAATGTAATTTGTAATGAGCGAAAGAAAACTATCCCAAGTCATAATTTCTCATTTCCAGACCTTCCGGCCATCCTTCATAACGCGAAGCGGCATAAAGGACATCCGCGTGACGCGTATTGTTATATATTGGCATCGCTAGGAATCGGGTTTACAGAAACCAAGGTCTTTTCTTCTGAGTCCCACGCCACTAAATACGGCTGCATTCGACTGCTTTTAGAAGAAAATAGCTTGGAAACGGAACTGGAACCGACACCGTCATTCACGAATTCAACCATGGCTTCTATATAAACTTGGGTAGCCTCATCAAACTGACCTTTATCCCAGCCAGTTTCATACAAGAACTTAACCCTCTCATTGCTCTGCCCAACACAGTAAAGGGCCAATACTAGGGAGTACTTGGTATCAGGTGATTTATTTTCGGATGTTGAGATCACCTGGACGCGATGTTTGGGATTTTCCCCAAAATACTTTTCATACACGCCCAGCAGTGCACGTTTAAGGTATCGGTAACAGTCTTCCGCCGCTTTATCACCAAGTTTTTTTACAAAAGCTACACCGAACACAAGCGCGATCGACGTAAACCCATACAAGAGCATCGAGGCCTGGGGACCGCTCTTTGGGATCTCGTGAATTTCCGCTTCATCACCGAACAAGGAAATTCCTGACCTCAGTTGATCTACAGCCTCTCTGTCTACTCCTTCTTCAACTGCAACATTCAGGATCTCCCTATTCACGTGTACCTCCTAAACATATAACATTTGGATAGTGGTACCCACGACCATCTCCCCAATGACCCACATCTCAACTTAAAACATCCTCAAAGCTTGTCAGAAAATCCCTTAAGGTCAATGAGTTCCGGACTCTTTCTGATCTACATTTCGAGGGAAAATGAGAGGAGCGACCACTATCTCATTTTCAAAGGCTTCGCCAACCTGCTGATTTAAAACAAAAACCTCGTTTTACAAATTCTTTACAGATCATGGTCACCGCGAGCATTTTTCCGGTTGCGCGAAAGCACTGTTTTGGGGTCCGCTCTATGGTCAATTCGATCATTTTTGAATGTCCGCTTCTGTTTATGCAGCGGACAGATCGAACCGTCCGGTGGAGGCAGCAGGCCAGCACGGTCAGGGAGCGGTGGGCCTATAAGAGACAGATAGAAATTGATTTCTCTCGGCTCGGCAAGCCAAGCGCTCCACCAGACTAAGCTCTATTCCGAAAGAAGAAAAAAGACGCTAGGTATGGGGGTGTAGCCGAAGACTACACCCCCTACGTAAAGGATACTTGAGGCATCGGGGTCAAGGGGCCGAGTCCTCGCTGCGCTGCGGGCCGCACCAACCCCTTGACCCCGTGACCTACACTTCTGCTTCTACAGGTTTGGGACTATCCGTAAAATCGATTCTTCTTGCGTATAAGCAATTAGTTTTAGCTATTCAATTCGAGAGGAACGCAAAGGCATAACCAATGGGCTTAGGCATGGAAAAAGCACTCATTCTGTTAGCGGGCACAGTAATTGGCTGGCTGCTAAACACGTTGAAAGAGGCCTGGCTCAAATCGAGAGCAAAGAGCTGACATGTTGATTTCACGACGTGCTTCCTGTCGGTTCCGTATATCCATCACGATTTTGATGATCAAAAACACTGCGGTGATGGTCAGGACCTCTCTCATATCAAAAAACTCGAAAACGAAATCTGACAAAACTAGGCGCTCCTTCAGGGCATAGCATTAAAACTCTTCTTCTCTAAACCAGCGATACATCGATCTTTTTAGCTCGTCAGACAGATCTACAGATGCAATCCATTTTTTTACCTGTTCCGAATTGATAGCGTGATCAATGTCTTTGTACTGAACATTTGGGACAGGCTCTCCGATTTTGGAGAAGTGGTGTAGCAGGTCAAAAACCGCTCTACTCCAGTTTGCCGCAAGCGTTCCTTCTGGCGTTTCAGGAGCATAGCGCCGCAATATATCGGTGGCATCATATACCCCTTCACGCCCCAACAAACGGGCTGTAGATTCGATCTGAATATCTGACCACGTCCAGCGCTGACGATTAGCCAGCTGATGACTGTGCCAGCCTGGAGCCTCGCCAACTTCGTTGGGAATATTGAGAGCAGTGAGCCCGGTCACATAGACAAGCGGTCGGCGACGATGAGGGGGTAACCAGCTCCCTTCTGACCAGAGCTGCTCCCAGACCGTAGACTTCTCTTCTGGTCTCACACCCCTCGCCAAGATACTGTTGACTCGCTCAGCCTCGATTTTCTTCAGCTCGTGAATCTCTTCGATAGTCAGCGGCTCACCCTGCGGTTTCCGGTTGAGATATTCACGAATTTCGTTATTTGGTTTGTCGTCCATGAGTCAAACTAACCGTTGTAACAATGATAGCGCAGGTACTTTTTCACTTTCTCGATGTCGCCATCCACAATCGCATCAATAGGAGGAGTATTGCCGAACTCTCGATTTGGCCTAAGTGGCCACTGCAACGCACGCTCAAGGCTTTCTGAATAGATGCACTGTAGAGATTCATAAATCGAAAGCACCCCGAGAACCCTATCTTTGTCGTCTAAGATCTTCGCTTTCTGTGATGAGTCTAGCCCCCACGCATCGATGATCCGAGACACTACTTCAACGCGCCTTTCCCTGCTCACAGTATCCATGGTGCTCCTCCTTTTTCACTCCCTGTGCTGAAGATAGCATACCCACGTAACGTCGATTAGAGGATCGCCGCTATAAGCGCTGTTGCCAGCCCAAACCGTGTTCAAAAGACTGTAATGGTCCGCACCGGAGGCCGGTGCGAACTCGCCAGGGGCTGCTTGCTTGGAGATGCGGAGTGGAGATAAAGTAAGTTCGTAAGTAGGTATGTAAGGTCGAAAGTAAGTTAGGGTGTCTTTATTTCTTTATGTTCATCGATCTGTTTCTTCATTGATTCGATGCTCGCCTCAAGGTCTTTGATCTTTTGTTGCGCTGCCGTCAGTCTCTGGCTCAGGTCGTATCGTTCTTCTTCTTTCAGCTCGAACATCCGCTCGGTCGATCTGAGCTGTCCCTGAAGTTCAGCCTCTGCGTTTCTATGCCGTGCCTCCTCACGGTCCAACAGATTCTCTAATCGACGTTCCGCCTTTTCCGACACATCGGCTAACAACTTTTCAAAAACTCTTTCTACACTCGTTGCAGCGTCCTGAATAGGCCAAGATACGTCCATGGCAAACCTATCCTTGTCAGGGTCGGGAGTCTTCTTGAGCAATGATTCCTTTGGGTTTGCAGCTTCCTTTTCATTGAGGAAGGCATTCCAAATGTCGGCGATTCGTGATGCTTTACCGCTACCTAATATGTTTCTGATCGCATTTGGAGTTACTTCCTTACCTTCGTCCTGAAGCCGCTTTCCAGTCGCAATGATCTCCTCTTCGCTGTGCTTGGGCTTCCTCATATCGCACCGGTCTCCAGTAATACTAATGGGTTCGAAAGTAAGCGAACATCATTTATAATGTAGGCTCCGTTCGCCAAGCTTATCGGATATTTACACACATGCGCCACGATGACGGTCGTAAACTTGATCACAAAACATTAGAAGCCATTCGCGTTCGCGCCGTTCAACGGGTCATGGATGGCGAGAGTCCAGAAGTCGTC
>Ga0208813_1001868_pt1 | contig 10192 bp, 9 predicted proteins | sample MalvireepMed_904_FD_184250 | JGI IMG/M metagenome (GOLD analysis project Ga0208813, IMG submission 184250) | Marine viral communities from the Global Malaspina Expedition - Malaspina viral metaG DeepMed_904 (SPAdes) (version 2) | ecosystem: Environmental > Aquatic > Marine > Oceanic | place... | reverse complement strand
TCGACAAGGAAAAGTGGCTGCGCATCGTGCGCCGCACCTGGGACAAAATGAGCCCCCGGGCCCACGAAGCCGCGCTTAAACTGGCGGAAGGCATGCCCGCGCATCTGCTGGAATTGCTGCAGGAGGCCTTGGCTGAGCCTGAGAGCTGATCAGGATGCACAGGCTGGCAGAAGGGTGGGTGGTATTGCCTATTTTATGTCTAGGCTTGGCCTTTTCAGCACTGTTCCGCGCAACCAAATGGTTGCCATTGACCGCAATTTCCGTGAGTTTCGCGGGTACAGTGGCTCTTTATTGGTCTGCGTATGCACCAGCATTGCTCGTACATGTCTAGACCTAACCAATGGCTGTTGTCGGACGCGCCTTCGCTGGCGCTCCGGCACGCCGCAAAGCCAGGCGTTAACTGGAAAGGCGATGATCCCAAACGTCAAGACCCTTCCCTGTAGGTGGTTGTCGATTTCGTCCATCCTTCCATTTTTAAAATCATTAAATGCGCATTTATCATCGATAGTGACTACAGAATTTGTAGGCAATTTAATTTAGAGCTTCAATGGAAATGACGTTTTATAGTAGAAGGAGGAACCCCCTTCAAACGGATGAAAGCCCTACGCATTCGCTCTACGTCCATAAAACCACATTGACGCGCTACAACTTGCACCGAGCAGTTACCTGCTTCTAATGCCGCGCTTGCCGCTTCGACTCTAAGTCGTTCTACCGCTCGCGCCGGAGTTGTACCAACTTCACACGTAAAGCACCGTGCAAAATGCCTTGGGCTCATACATACTTGATCCGCCAAATCATCAACCATTAGCGGCTTATCCAGATTGTTTCGGATATAATCAAGTAAACTAGCAAAGCGGCCGCACCCCACACCCATCTCCAACAGTTCGGAATACTGCGACTGCCCTCCTGGACGACGATAGTACACCACTAACTGATGAGCAACTTGACGGGCAACTTTCTCACCTAAGTCATCCGCAATCAAAGCTAACGAAAGATCAATCCCAGCGCTAATCCCCGCTGAAGTCCATATGTTGCCATCATTCACATAAATTCGATCTTCATCCAAAAGCACCTCTGGGAAACGACGCCTAAAATCGCCGCTTCGCCTCCAGTGTGTTGTCACCTTCCTGCCCCGCAGCAATCCAGCCACAGCCAATAAATAAGCCCCCGAGCAAACACTGGATACTCTACGTGCTGTTTTTGATAACTCAAGGATGAAATCCTGTACTCCAACGCTGGAAGCAGCATCAATCACCCCTTCACCGCCCACCGCTACCAAAGTATCTGCTTCAGAGACCTGAAAAAAGGGTGTCGTCAGTAATGTGATTCCTGCTGAACTTTCTACCGATCCACCTTCTTGACTGGTCAAAGTCAGCTCATATGCCTCAGCCACCAAACGATTGGCCACCTCAAAAGCGGCAATCGGCCCAGACACATCCAGAAGCTGAAAGCCAGGAAACACTATAAAAACCAACTTACGAGACATGGCAGAATCCGAGGGATCTATGTCATTTCAATCCTAAATATTACAAGCAAAATGTCAATGGAAACCGCTCTTAACATGAGGATTAATCCATGGTTAAGCCTGTCCCTTTAAACGGCGAAATCATTTCCCGCTCCCAGATCGGACATGAGTTTATCTGGCCGAAAGAGGACCCTCGCTCCCAATGGCAACCATCTCGTACTTACGAATTTAGCGACGATAGCCGTATTCGGGATCTCGGCAGATCTCCTCACTTTAATCTCAATACATTCTTAGAAAAAAATCAGACTCTTGACATCCCCTCTCAAATTATAGAGCTCCTGAATCATAATGCCTTTCAGTTCAACTCGCGAAAAAGATTTCGCAAGTGCGAACAGTGGCGAAAAATTGTCACCGATGCTTGTGAAAAAGGAGAGCCAATCGAAATTCTAATCCTTGCGTTCTGCGTGATTAATAATCCAACCAAAAGAGTGCAATCTACCGAGCTTACCACAGCAGATGACATATCATTACTTCACATGAATAGCATCGCTCGTTACATTTCTAGCATCTACTCCCCAGGAGCAGTTTTTCAGGTTATTAGTGATAGTACATTCTACGCCCTTCCACTTGGCGTTACGTCAGTTGAAGCTCAAAACTATCTAATCCAATTACAGCGACGCACCAAAGAACTAAAAATAAATAACACGGTTAAGGTTCACGATATCTCTGACTATCTTGCCAACTACAACCAGTTTTTTCATGATCGCTTCGAGACTTGGCGCACTAAGTTCCTATCCGACCCTCTGTCTCAAAACTTGCTAGCAGAAGAATATCAGCGCTGGCACGCCAGCATGCGCGCAACGCTAAACTCTCGGCGCATGGAGTTTTCTTATGAGCAATTAGTAAAACTATTTGGCGCGGCCCCGAACAAAACTAAAGAGCACCTAGATTATAACACTACGGTTGCACTTGCTGAGTACCGCGCTCTAAAGGCGGCAGCAGCTGACACAAACTGGGAAAAAAATCATTTCCCAAATGCCATTAGAGCAACTATCCATGCTAAAAAAATTCCAGTATTAGGTCTACGCTTATATCCAGAATATAAATTAAGCTCCCGCCTACTTCCATACCATGGAATTGCGGTCATAACCCAAAATGATGACAATGATGCAGAACAAATGGAAATCCACCATGAGATAACGGTCATAGGCAATCCGGCTTATACCAAGGTCGTTGACAAAAATGGTCTAACGCAATTCTATGAACCATCAAAGCTTAATATATGAACCGCAACATTATCCTATTGGCATTATCTCAAGCGGCAATGGTGACCACAATTAGCCTCACCCTTGCATCGTCCGCTTTAGTGGGAGCACAACTCGCATCACCTGACCTGGCCACCGTTCCACTAGCAGGTCAATATTTAGGAACGATGGTGATGCTCTATCCAGTTGCACGACTCATGGAGCGCTTTGGACGCGCTCCTATTTTTTGCGGCGGTGCTTTAATCGGAGCAGTAGGCTTAATAGCTGCCGCTATAGGCGTGAAAACCGACAGTTTCGTTCTATTTTCGGCTGCTGGATTCTTAATTGGCACCTTCGGCGCGGTAGGTCAATATTATCGTTTTGCCGCAATTGAAGCTGTAGCTCCAAAGCACAAAAACTTAGCTATTTCCTTAACTCTTACCGGCGGTCTTATAGCTGCAGTTGCTGGCCCTACACTTGCCCAATGGACGAAAGGGGCCCTAGATCCACCCTTTTACGCCAGCTTTCTCTCGTTAGCTGGGGTGGCATTATTAGGCGCAATATTAGCCATGGGTCTTCGCATACCGCCAATGGTTAGAGTGGAACAGAAGCGCGCTAAACAGCGATGGTCTGAAATAGCTAATAATCCAAAGTTTATCATAGCCGTGCTAGGAGGAGTCTTTGGTTATGCTGTGATGAATCTTTTGATGACTGCCACTCCTCTGGCCATGACGCACTTTCATTTCAGCTTTGCCGATACTGCTGCAGTAATTCAATGGCATATTGTCGCCATGTTCGCCCCCTCATTTTTTACCGGCACATTAATTCAAAAAGTAGGTATTTTGCCAATTATGCTACTAGGTTGCCTACTGAATTTGGGCGGTATTTCAGTAAGTCTATTAGGAAGTGAATTGAGTCACTTCTACATCGCGCTAATTTTGCTTGGGGTAGGCTGGAATTTTCTTTATGTTGGCGCCACTTCTCTGTTGACTGAAAATTGCCGCGAAGAAGAGGCCGCCCGCATCCAAGCCATGAATGACACCCTTATATTCTTAGGTATTACGACTGTTACAATGTTCTCAGGAACTCTAGTCAACGTACTGGGATGGAAAACAATAAACTTATACGCAATCCTGCCTGTACTCGTTATTATGACTGGCATAATAAAATTAATTTATGATCCCCGAAAAAACAGCGGTAATCAAAAGTAGAATTTTGCCTAAGCTACACGCAAGGAAATTCTGCATGAAGAACACGTCTTTTTGGCAGCCAGATCCTATCGATACTCAAACAAGCTCAGAATGGCATACCTGTTCTGTCAGCAACGGTGTTAAAAGTCCATAAATTGTTAGGATAGATTATCCCCCTGACCCGCTTGGCCTTTTCTTGAAGGTGACAAAACCTGAAAACCATCAAGCTTTTTACAGTAAACGATAGACAATGAAAACCTGTGAAGGGGCAATCCTCGAATATCTGGTTGCGATGCGATTTAAGAGGCTCTGACTCCCGGAACTCGGCTTCCGCTGCCGGGTGAAAAGAATAGTTCATTTGATCAGTGCTCTGGCCTTCCTCATCACATCCTCACCAGACACAGCCTGAACTTTGCCATTGTCGAGCTCTTCGCTTCTGCGGCGGGCTTCCATCAACCAATCGAATCTGAGCTCTTCGTCTTCGATTTTCTGGATATTCATAGAGAAACCTCTTGTTCCGATATCGTTTAATTTTGGCACGAGTGGGTATACGGTGCCACGACTCGGTTTTTCACTCTAGCGCCCTGCCACGCGCCAGTTTGGGGCCGCACAGCGGTGGTGGAAGTCCACTGAGAACTGATGCGACTTTTCACAGCGATTGCTCCTTTTGAACAATCGACCGAGCAACAGCAGCAATCAAGACACCCCCGATCAGCCCCAAACCATTGGCACCCAAATCGAGCCATTCGCCATAGCGGTTAACATAGGGTTGAATTAACTCAATAATGCCGCTGTACATTAGAAGGCCCACTATCAACAACAACCACCTTTCGGGCCTCGCCAGTGCAATTGGAAATGCCAGAACGCCATAGGCAATAAAGTGGTGGGTTTTATCGGTGCCCGGAACAGAAGGGAGGCTATCCGCAGGGTATAGAGACAGAACCGTAATCGGCAACAGGATGGCGACTGTGACAAGCAACCAGTGCGATTGAACAAAATCTAGAAACGGCTTCAAGATACACTCCGGATTGAAGAAAGTTTTCCATACGCTCAGCCTTATCTAAAACCTGCTGTGACCTGCCATTGGTGGACGAGTATGAGCAGAGGCAGTCCAACTGAAAGCAGGATTGCTATCAGTACGTGAGCTTTACGCAGCCCGCCACGACTCTCCTGAGCTTTTCCAAACCTATACGCGATCGCAAGGACAGCAGCGAGTACCAAAAGGCCAACCACCACCGCGAATATCGTTAAGGCCGCACTGGACCCGGGCGGCCACGGATTATCGCCATACACAAAGAGCCATAGAAAACCCGCGCCCGTCGCAGTGGCCAAGGCCGCCACAATCACACCGGCCATGACCCCCGGGACCAGGAATAGCAGCGGGTATGCGTATCGGGCTTTCACCTGCGATTGTCTCCTCGTGCAGCATCCGAGTGACGCGTCTGGTCAGCTTTTCCCAAGCATGTACGAACGAAGCTGCCGGATTATCCAGAGCAATGTACTCAGCGGTCGCGTCCGGTTCTTGAAGGGCGAGGCTCCGTCCAGATTACCTCAGCCATTTACTCATTTTCTCCCTGGCCTCACTTTGGCTGTACGTTCTTCCCTCAAGTACAGCACGCTCTCCTCGTGAGAGCCCCTCAAGCAGCTCAAGCCGGCGCTGCATAAACTCGTATCCTGCACATCGAAAAGGTATGCGGGTGGCTGCTGTCGAATTTGACTAGGGTCGTGAAGTGAGGAACGGATCGTAGGCCAGACGGCGGGTATCTTCGTTGCGGCACTTGGGACGTGTCAAAAACAGCATGCGCGGATTTGAACTGAAGGCAAAGCCGCAATGGAAAAGACATCGCCGTGCCAGCGGTGGTTATACCGATTCATACTCACTGGTATGGTTGAGTTCACGCTTTTTTCCGTTAAACGCTTCGTAAAGCGCCCGATGCCGGCGGAGACCGTATTCGTCTGAACGGGTGTCATAGGCAGCCACCCATTCGATCAAATTCTCCAAATTTTTATCCTGCTCTTCTCGGGAGCTGAATTTCTCTGGCTCCCAAGGGCGCGCGCGGCAATGAGCGATACAAACCTCAACTCCAGGGTTCAGAAAAATGAGCTCGTCACACTCGCAGAGCACCGGCTCGATGATGTCTGCGTAACAGCCCTCAATAAGGTACCCGCCAGCCTGTTCTGACTGTGAGGTTAGCCCTCCGGGAAGAAAAGCTCCTGCAATTTCTGCCCGGGTTCCGGCGCCCGCATAAAGGATTCCCCCACCAGAAACCCGTAAATGCCCCGGCTGGTCATGGCTTCCACATCGGCGCGGGTCATGATGCCGCTTTCGGTAATCGTCAGTCGGTCATTGGCAATACGGTGGTGCAGTTCAAAGGTGGTTTCCAGAGAGACCTCAAAGTTGTGCAGGTTCCGGTTGTTGATACCCACCAACGGCGTGCTCAGGGTTAGCGCATCGTCCAGCTCCTCGCCATCATGCACTTCCACCAGCACATCCAGCCCGATCTCATTGGCAATGCCTTCCAGTTCCTGCATCTGGTCCTTGGTCAGGCACGCGGCAATCAGCAGGATGCAGTCGGCACCAATAGCGCGGCTTTCATACACCTGGTAGGGCGCCACCATGAAGTCCTTGCGGATCACCGGCAGGCTGCAGGCCGCGCGGGCGGCTTTCAGGTAGTCTTCGTGGCCCTGGAAGAAATCGTGGTCGGTAAGTACTGACAAGCAGGCTGCGCCGCCTTTCTCGTAGCTCTCGGCAATGCGTTCCGGTTCAAACGGATCGCGAAGGATGCCTTTGCTCGGAGAGGCTTTCTTGATCTCGGCGATGACGGCTGGCTGTTGCGCTTTGATTCGTGTGCGCAGAGCGTAGGCAAATCCCCGAGCCGGGGCTTGATCGCCGGCCATGGCTCTGAGGTCTGCAACGGAAACTTTCGGCTTCCGTTCGTCGATCTCTTCCCATTTCCGGTTAACGATCTTCCGAAGAATAGTGGGAGTCTTATCCAAATGTCGTTCAGTCATCTCGTGCCTGCTGAATTGGGTGCTGGAGCCGATGATGGGGGCCTTTCCAAAACACGCCCACAAGTACGTCCCTGTAGGGCTTGACTGTAGCCATCCATGGCTACAGACAGTTTTGGAAAGGCCCCCATCACCGGCTCTTCAAACTTGGTCAGGGCCTTCTGGAGTTCAGAGCCGTTAGAAGCACTGCGAAAAGTCAGCCAGCTCCGACATCTTGCCAGCAGCTAAACCGGAACCCATGGCATCCAGTGCCATATCGACGCCTTCTTTGGTGGTCTTGGCCAGGCCGGCAATATAGATCGCCGCCCCGGCGTTCAGGGCGATCATGTCGCGGGCTTTCTCGGTAGTTTCGTCGTGGCTGCGGCCGAAGGCGGCTTTGATTAATGCCAGCGATTCGTCAGCACCGTCTACCGTCAGACCCACCAGCGACTGGCTCTTGATACCCAGGTCTTCCGGGGCCAGGTCGTATTCGGTGATTTCGCCGTCCTTCAGCTCTGCAACATGGGTAACGGTGGCCAGACTGATTTCATCCAGGCCATCCTTCGAGCAGACCACCATGATGTGTTCTGCGCCCAGGCGCTGCAGCACTTCCGCCATGGGGCGGCACAGTTCCTTGGTGAACACGCCAATAAGCTGGCGAGTGACGCCGGCCGGGTTGGTCATGGGGCCGAGGATGTTAAAGATGGTCCGGCAGCCCAGCTCCCGTCGCGGGCCGATGGCGTGTTTCATGGCACCGTGGTGGGCCGGGGCGAACATGAAGCCGACGCCGATCTGCTCCACGCAGCGGGCTACTTCTTCCGGTTTCATGTCCAGGTTGATGCCGGCCTTTTCGATCAGGTCGGCGCTGCCGCTTTTGGAGGACACGCCGCGGTTACCGTGCTTGGCCACATAACCGCCGGCGGCGGCCACTACAAAGGCGGATGCCGAGGAGACGTTGAACAGGTTGGCGCCATCGCCCCCGGTGCCCACGATATCCACCAGCGGGCTGGCGTTGATTTCCACCTTGGTGGCCAGTTCGCGCATCACTTCGGTGGCGCCGGTGATTTCGTCGATGGTTTCGCTTTTCAGGCGCAGGCCCATCAGAAATGCGCCGATCTGGGCGTCGGTGGCTTCGCCGTTCATCACGATGCGCATCACATCCTTCATCTCGTCCCGGGATAGGTCCAGGTTGGAGGCAATGCGGTTCAGTGCTTGTTTCATGTCCATGGGTCGTCGGCCTCTTGTTATGTTCTCAGGAAGTTGCGCAGCAGTTCATGGCCCTGTTCGGTCATGATCGACTCGGGGTGGAACTGCACGCCTTCGATGGGCAGGGTCTTGTGGCGCACGCCCATGATTTCTTCAACGGAGCCGTCGTCGTTGCGGGTCCAGGCAGTCACTTCCAGGCAATCGGGCAGGGTGTTTTTGTCGATCACCAGGCTGTGGTAACGGGTAGCCTGCAAGGGATTGTTCAGGCCGCGGAACACGCCTATATCATTGTGGTACACCGCCGACACCTTGCCATGCATCACCTTGCCGGCCCGGATGATATCGCCGCCGTACACCTGGCCGATGGACTGGTGGCCCAGGCAAATGCCCAGGATCGGCAGCTTGCCGGCGAAGTGGCGAATGGCGTCCATGGAGATGCCCGCCTCATTAGGGGTGCAAGGGCCCGGGGAAATCACCAGCCGCTCGGGCTTCAGGGCTTCAATCTGCTCAATGGTGATTTCGTCGTTGCGGTATACCTGCACGTCGGCACCCAGCTCGGCCAGGTACTGCACCACGTTGTAGGTGAAGGAATCGTAGTTATCGATCATCAGCAACATAATCTGTTCCTCCGCCTCAATGGTCGTAGTCGTTGTAAGTCATGGCCACGGCACGGAAGATGGCCCGGCCCTTGTTCATGGTTTCTTTCCATTCGAGGCGGGGAATGGAGTCTGCCACCACGCCGGCGCCGGCCTGGATGTGCAGGGTATTGTCCTTGATCACGGCAGTGCGGATGGCGATGGCGGTGTCCATGTTGCCGTTAAACGACAGGTAGCCCACGGCGCCGCCGTAAACGCCGCGCTTCACCGGCTCCAGCTCGTCGATGATTTCCATGGCCCGGATTTTCGGGGCGCCGCTCAGGGTGCCGGCGGGCAGGGTGGCACGCAGCACGTCCAGGCAGCTGGTGTTTTCTTTCAGTCGACCGGTCACGTTAGAGACAATGTGCATGACGTGGGAATAACGCTCCACAATCATCTTGTCGGTCAGCTTCACGGTGCCGGTTTCCGACACCCGGCCGGCGTCGTTGCGGCCCAGGTCGATCAGCATCAGGTGCTCGGCGATCTCTTTCGGGTCGGCCAGCAGCTCTTTTTCCAGGGCCTTGTCCTCGGCATCGGTGGCGCCGCGTTTGCGGGTACCGGCGATGGGGCGCACGGTCACTTCTTCGTCTTCCACCCGGGCCAGGATTTCCGGCGAGGAACCAACAATGTGGAAGTCGCCCAGGTCGAGGAAATACATGTACGGCGACGGGTTCAGTACCCGCAGCGAGCGGTACAGGTTCAGGGGCGGTGCCTCGAACGGGATCGACATGCGCTGGGAAATGACGGTCTGCATCACGTCGCCGTCCAGCACATAGCCCTTGATCTTGTTCACCGCGGCTTCGAATTTGTCCTGGCTGAAGCCGGAAATAAAGTCGCTCTCGTCCACCACCTTGCCGCGCAGATGTTCCGGTGTGCGGGGGGCGTTGGCGGTCTGGCGGTGCAGCTGGCTTTCCAGCTCGTCGATGCGTCGCTGGGCCTGTTCATAGGCACCATTGGCTGTTGGGTCCACATGCACAATCAGGTGCAGCTTGCCGCGCAGGTTGTCGAACACCACGATTTCATTGGACACCATCAGCAGGATGTCCGGGGTGCCGATTTTGTCGGGCGGGCAGCTGTGGCGCAGGCGCTTCTCGATGTAGCGCACGGTGTCGTAGCCGAAATAGCCCACCAGGCCACCGTTGAACCGGGGCAGCTCGGGCAGATCCGGGGCGTTGAATCGCTTCTGGTAGTCGTCCACGAAAGCCAGGGGATCATCCACCTCTGCCTGCTCGACCACTTCGCCGTTGCGGCTGACCTCAATGCGGTGGTCAAAGACTTTCAGCACTTCCTGGCTGGGCAGGCCAATGATGGAATAACGGCCCCATTTTTCGCCGCCCTGTACCGATTCGAACAGGTAGGAATAGGGCCCGCTGGCCAGTTTCAGATAGGTGCTGAGGGGAGTGTCCAGGTCCGCCAGTACTTCGCGGTACACAGGGATGCGGTTATAGCCGGCTTCAGCGAGCT
>Ga0208813_1001853_pt1 | contig 10258 bp, 8 predicted proteins | sample MalvireepMed_904_FD_184250 | JGI IMG/M metagenome (GOLD analysis project Ga0208813, IMG submission 184250) | Marine viral communities from the Global Malaspina Expedition - Malaspina viral metaG DeepMed_904 (SPAdes) (version 2) | ecosystem: Environmental > Aquatic > Marine > Oceanic | place... | reverse complement strand
CTCACTATAAGGCAATGTTTGCTTTTCTACTTTATTCGCTAATTCCTGACGCTGTTCATTCACCTCTTCAACTGACCAGCCCTGCAAGTGAGTGTTTGCTAACTCTGTTAATGCATCGATATGATCAGGCTCTGCATTCAATGCGCTAATGTATTCATAGCGCTCTCCGCCGTTTTCCATAAAGTACTCGCGGTTTTCTTCACCAATTTCTTCAATAGTTTCCAGACAGTCAGCACTGAACCCCGGACAAAAAACCTGTACCGATTTAACGCCTTTTTTCGGTAAGGCTTTCATGGTCATGTCAGTATATGGCTGCAACCACTCTTCGCGACCAAACCGCGACTGGAAAGTGGTTAAATACTCATCTTGGTTCAAACCGAGTCGTTCTGCCAACAGCCGCGAGGTTTTGTAGCATTCGCAGTGATAAGGATCACCATTTTTCAGGTATCGCAGCGGTATGCCATGGTAGGAGAACAGTAATTTGTCAGCACGCCCATGCTCATTCCAGTGACGCTCAATACGCTTAGCGGCCGCCTCAATAAAAGGAGGGTAATCATGATAGTGGGTCACAAAACGTAATTCGGGCAACCAGCGTCGCTGAGTGAAATCTTTTGCCAACGCGTCAAACGTCGAAGCCGTAGTTGATGCACTGTACTGCGGATAAAGAGGCAGAACCAGCAACTTCCGCACACCTTTTTGCATCATGCGCTCCACGGCCTCCGAAATAGCCGGGCTGCCGTAACGCATGGCAAAGTCGACAACAATATCCTCACCCCAGGTTTCTTTCAATTTTGCTTCTATGCCTTTGGCCTGGTCTTCCGTATGAAATAAAAGCGGTGAACCCCGATCTGTCCAGACCGTTTTATAGGCTTCTGCTGAGCGCTTTGGCCGAATTCGCAAAATAACGCCGTTTAAAATTAACGACCAAAGCAACCGCGGTACTTCAACCACCCGAGGGTCAGACAAAAACTCTTTTAAGTAGGGCTTTAGCGCTTTCTTTGTCGGCGCCTCTGGCGTGCCTAAGTTGGTAACAAGCACACCAATTTTGTCAGCTTGGCGGTGAGAAAACGCCGGACTACCACGATATTTCATCAGTTTTACCTTAAAAGTCTGTTCTGCTTAGGGTTTAAAGCCAAATTTACGTAATTTTTAACGGGTTCGATCCCTATTTGCAAAAAAATCGGGTTACACTGCAACGATACACTCAATCGAAACTATTTGCTTGACCCATTTATGGCGACCACATCAACCCGTGAAAAATGGTATATAAAGCTGGCTAACTCACCGCATTCGCTAGTGCTTCTGTTTTTTCTGTCAGCATTAGAAGCCACTATTCTGCCTATCCCGTTAGAGCTTATTTTGGTTCCTTACATGCTGCTTGAGCGAGATCGCATTTGGCTTATTGCGTCTGTGGCGTTAGCTGGCTTTATGGCGGGCTCGGTTGGTGGCTACTACATTGGCTATGCTTTATTTGACACCGTAGGACAATGGTTCATTGACTATTTATCGGCTCAGGAACAGTACGCTGAATTTAAGGAAACGCTCGAAAACAATGGCTTCTGGTCAATATTTGTTGTTGGCGTTACCCCAGTTCCGTTTCAAGTTGCGATGCTAGCCGCAGGGGCTGGCCAGTACCCATTAACTCTATTTTTATTATCTGCCGGCATTGCCAGAGCCTTACGATACTATGTCCTGGCAGCATTGGTTGCCTGGTTAGGTCCGCAAGCAGAAGACGTGTGGCAACGTTACTCAGGCCCTGCCGGCTGGTCCATACTTATTGCTGCGGTTTCTGTTATATTGTTGATACAATTCTTGTAACTAAAACCAATTCAACCGGAGCCCAATGACTCTTCTTATACTTTTTGCGTTTTTAGCCATAGGCGTGTCTTTTATTTGCTCAATTTTGGAGGCCGCAATACTATCGGTGACACCTAGCTATATTGCACAACTGAAAGAGTCTCGTCCTAAAACACACAAACAGCTGCGCAAACTAAAAGATGGTATCGATAAGCCTTTAGCCGCTATTTTAACCTTAAATACGGTAGCTCATACCGCTGGTGCTGCCGGTGTCGGTGCGCAGGTCGGTGTTGTGTTTGGCGATGGTTACTTGGGCGTTGCGTCTGCAGTTATGACGTTACTCATCCTCATTTTGTCCGAAATTATTCCGAAAACCATTGGGGCTAAATTCTGGCGTCCATTGGCTCCCTGGCTTCCGCCCACGCTTAACTTCATGATTCTGACATTAAAGCCATTTATTTGGTTGTCTGACCAAATAACAAAACGTATTGGCGGTGGGGAAGAAGAAATTGACGTGCGCTCTGAGATAAAAGCCATGGCAACCATTGGTCATGAGGAAAAAGCTCTGGATGCGGACGAGCGACGTGTTATTTTAAACATTCTTGACCTTCACGACATTCGGGTTAAGGAAGTTATGACACCGCGAACGGTTTGCGAGTCCATACGGCCTGACGAAGACATTATGGCCGTTAGTCAAAAGATTCGTGAGCTCCCCTTTTCCCGTTACCCGGTCATCGACGCCGAAGAAGAGCCTCACGGCATTCTGTTCCGCAGCGATGTTTTTGACGCCGACGAAGGAACACCTATTCTCGACATTGTTCGCCAGGTTGAAGTCGTTACCGAAACCGTGAGTGTCGAAGCCTTAATGAGCCACCTTATATCCACACGGCAACACATGGCGTTAGTCTATGACGAGCATGGCAGCTGGTTAGGACTTATTACCCTGGAAGATATTATCGAAACCATTTTGGGCACGCCAATAATGGATGAAACTGACAACATTGCCAGCCTACGCCGCTACGCCAGACAACGTTGGGATAAGCGCCTCAAGCGCGACCCAAAGCAAACGCAGCGCCAACAAGGTAATAATGATTCGGAATAGTTGATCAAAGCGCTGGTTCGTTATTTTTTTGAGCCAGCGCAAACCTATCCAAGTACCGGCAAAACCAGCCGCTATCATTGCTCCAATTAAAGGCAGCCAGTCTTTAAAAGCAAAGCCAGCCATACCAAACACAATGGCTTTAGGACCATGCTGAAAAGTCATAACCGCAGCAAAGGTAGCCACGGTTTGCATTCTCTCGCTGAAACGGGCTTTTACGAAAGCCGCCACCAAAGGTCCTGAAGCGCCAACAAATAAAGCTAAAAACCCCGTTAACAAGCCCCCACCGACAAGACCCGCACGCCCGGACAAGCTTTGCGGTAATTTAGGACCCCAGGTTAACCATAACAGGAACAGGCCAATGGTAATTTGCAGTATCTCTGTTGGTAACTGAACCAGTAACAGGCTTCCCAGAAAGGTGCCCAATAGCCCAAAAGGCACAAACCAAGCAATAGTCGGCCAGTGAATATGTCGCCATGACAAAGCTGCCCGCCCTACGTTCGAGCCCATTTGTACTAAACCATGAACCGGAATAACGGCGCTGCCGGGCAGCACCAACGCGATAACGCCTATTAATACCGCGCCGCCCCCAGCACCGGCTACCGCACTTAATAACGACGTTGCCGCAGACAGCAACACTAACCCATAAAATAACGACTCACTGACCACTGGCTTCGACTCCCGGTTTGCGCTGATCTGGATCAATACGTATAATTCGCGCTCGATTTTTAAATCGACTATTTCCAAACAAGGCTTCGGATTTACGTTCCGAACCGCTGAAAAAGGTAACACGATATGTACATTTGTGCGGCATTGTATAAGTTTGTCGAGCTCAATGACTATGAGCAAATTCGCGAACCACTCTATCAAACCCTTATCGACAACGACGTAAAAGGCACCCTTCTGCTGGCTCGAGAAGGCATTAACGGTACTATTTGCGGTACCCGCGAAGCCATCGATAACGTCTTAGCTTATCTACGTTCAGATGAACGTTTTGCTGACATTGATCACAAAGAATCACCGAGTGACGAGCAGGCCTTCTACCGCACTAAGGTCAAGCTCAAAAAAGAAATTGTCACTATGGGCGTCGACTGGGTCGATCCTAAGAACACGGTTGGCACCTACGTTGAGCCGGAAAAGTGGAACGACCTGATTTCTGACCCGGAAGTACTGGTTATTGATACCCGTAATGAATACGAGTATGCCGTCGGCACATTTGAAGGCGCAGTAAACCCTAAAACCGATACCTTTCGCGAGTTTCCAGAGTATGTAAAAGAACATCTTGATCCGGAAAAGCACAAGAAAGTCGCCATGTTCTGCACCGGCGGCATTCGCTGTGAAAAGTCGACCGCTTACTTAAAAGAGCAGGGCTTCGACGAGGTTTACCACTTAAAAGGCGGCATTCTGAAGTACCTTGAGCTGGTACCGGAAGACACGAGTCGCTGGAATGGTGAATGTTTCGTATTCGACCAACGTGTCACGGTTAAACACGGACTAGAGCAAGGTGAATATGACCAGTGTTATGCCTGCCGTATGCCTATTACTCAAGAGGAAATGGCTTCTGAGCACTACCAGAAAGGGGTTAGCTGCCCACACTGTTTCGACAAAACTACACCAGAACAAAAAGAACGTTACGCAGAACGCGAGCGTCAAATTCAGCTTGCTAAAGCGCGCGGCGAAAAGCACATTCGCGACGGCAAAGTTGAGTCACTGAGTTGATCTAACTCGCTTCATAAGCGTACTCCCTGATGTAAGCTAAAGCTGACAGTTATCGAATTTAACTGTCAGCTTCATCGGTTTTCATCGCTTTCTTTAACCGCATCAATAGACTATGGTTAAAGCATAACGATGACAAAGGAGGGTTTTATGAAACAGTTAAGCGTTATTGGTTTAGATAAGAAAAAAGCCGAGCAACTTGGTGACAAGCTGAACGAGCTACTGTCGAACTATCAAGTGTTTTACATGAACGTTCGTGGTTTCCATTGGAACATTAAAGGCGAGCGCTTCTTCGAACTGCACGCTAAGTTTGAAGAAACCTACGACGACTTACTGCTGAAAATTGATGAAATAGCAGAGCGTATTCTGACCTTAGGTCAACGTCCTCAACATGCTTACTCAACGTACATTAAGAACAGCGAAATTGAGGAAGTAAAAGACGTTCATGAAGGTCGCGCTTGTGTTGCGAATATTCTGGATAGTTACCAAACTACCATTCGCTTACAGCGAGAGATTTTAGACCTAGCCGGTGAAGCCGGTGATGAAGGTACTAACGCACTGATGAGTGACTACATCAAAGAGCAAGAGAAAACAGCGTGGATGCTGACCTCTTACTTAGGTGACTGAAGGCTCTATTAATTGAGCTCAGCCATAAAAAACGCCCCGTCAAAGCGGGGCGTTTTTGTTTGTATTTATACTATGCAGTACTTAGAAACTACCCTTTAGAACGTATAGTTCAAGCGCGCATAGTAATAACCGCCATTAATACCAAACGGGAAGGTTTCCCAACCGTATTTGAAGCCCGCATCCGAGAATGGAGAGCCTTCGCTGCCCCACTCGTCCGGGTAAGTATCAAACAGGTTGTTTGCGCCAATACGGACATTCAGATTGTCAGTGAAGTCATAACCAACAGATGCGTCCGTTAACCATTTACCACCCCATTCTTTTTTAACGCCGGTAAATGCCTGACCTTCAACAGCACCGAAATAGTTGAACGCCACATTCACATTCCAGGCGTTGCGAGACCAGTCAGCGCTAATAGTTGCTTTTTCACTGGGCTGACCTTCTTCCAAACGAAGTATCTGAGTGTCATTGAAAATATCGTCGCCATCAATGAGTGATGAAACCGAATTCACTCGTTCAACTTCGGTGTTCATAAAACTCATAGCCGCGGTTAGGTTTAACTCACCATCCATTAACTCAGTTGGGTAAGAGGCAATAACATCCAAACCCGTGGTTTTAGTATCAACTGAGTTTGTAAAGAACTGAGCCGCACCTAAGTTATTATCAGCCAGAATATCACCAAACTCCGCACCAACATCGGCCGTAAGAGTTTCAGACAAAACAATGCGGTCATCAATATTGATTTGATACGCATCCATGGTTAAATCAAAGCCATTATCAAAACGTTTAATTAAACCAAAGCTGATGCTTTCCGAGGTTTCTTCTTCCAACTCTTTTATGCCAAACTGGCGTGCTAACTCATCGTCGTTAGCTATTGTGCCTGTTTCCACCAGAGTACCATTAACAACGTTTGTTAGAACCTGACTGTAGTATATTTGCTGAACACCCGGCGCCCGGAAGCCAGTTGCGACAGTGCCTCGCAAAGAAAAGTCGCTATCAATGTCGTAACGGGTAGAGAGTTTGCCCGAGATATTATCACCGGCAATATCATAGTCTTCATAACGAAGTGCGCCAGCCAATAAAAAATCGGGAGTGACATAATATTCCGCGTCGACGTATGCGCCGTAGCTATCTCGGTCAGCATCTACCGCCTGGCTAGGACTAAAGCCCGGAAACCCTTGAATACCAGCTTCTGCAACGGTCCCATAAGGCGTTAATATTTCTACATCCGGATCATTCGCTCGACCATAAGCCCAAGATACCGGGTCGCCCGGATTAATTTGATAGCTGTCCTGACGCAGTTCAACACCCAGCGCTAGATAAAGACGCTCATTAGCAACATCAACCGTACCATTTACGTCGAAGTTAAATGTGGTTTGTTCAAACACTAACTCACCGTCAAAGGCTTCCGTTGGCGTCTCACCATAAATACCGCCATCTGGATGTGGCTCATAGTACCAACTCACGTTGGCGGAATTTGACGAGTTAAACCCAAACTCATTTTTACCGTAAACGACACTAGCATCCCATAACCAAGCGTTGGGAAGGTCACCACGAACACCGACCGCTAAGGACTGATCATCGGCTTCTGTTTCTAGTTTTGGTAAGAAACCGTCAGGATAAATCGCCTCTATCGTTCTTGGGTGCCCGCGTCCACGGAAAAAGCCTGAAGAGCCGCCGTCGCGATTCGAAATACCACCAAAGGCATAAAGCTCAGTGGTATTGCCCAAGTTGTAACCAGCGTTAAACCAAGCGTACATATTCTCTGAGTCCGCATCACCGACATGTAAACGAACCACCGGTTCACCGCTTGGCGACAACCAGTCACCAATAAGTGATGCTTCAGCCGGCGATGCGCGGTTGGTCATGCCGCGGTCACGGTATTCTAACGTACCGTTGAAGAAGCCCTTATCAAACTCTTTACCGAAGTTAATACCAACAGTATTTACTTCACCGTCTTTTTCATACGTTTGACCTACTTCAGCAGAAATACTACCGCCCTCAGAGCTTTTCAGCGTAATATTAATAACACCCGCTATAGCATCAGAGCCGTACTGGGCTGCAGCCCCATCACGAAGAATTTCAACACGCTCAACCGCTGTAATTGGAATGGCGTTAATGTCGTATCCTGCGGAGCCTTTACCAATAGTTTCCTGCACGTTCACCAGCGCTTGCTGGTGACGACGCTTACCATTCACCAACACCAATACCTGGTCAGGGTTTAAGCCTCGTAAAGTTGCCGGACGGATAATGTCCGAACCATCTGAAATAGTCGTTGACGAGAAGTTAAATGACGGAGCACTCATTTGCAAAGCTTTACCCAGCTCAGTGGCACCGGTATCAACCAGCTGGTCGGCTGAGATAATATCAATAGGTGACGCAGACTCTGTAGCCGTCCGACCATTCACACGTGACCCAAGAGTAACAATTCGCTCAATTGACTCCCCGGTTTCGGCATTAACGGCATCTTGAGCCATGGCAGCTCCCGGCGCCATAAACGCAGCAGCCAGAGACACTGATAAAAAACCTAGCTTGAAAGGCGCTCTAGTCATAGTTCTTCCCCAATCTTGTTATTTTAGTTTTAAACGATGCGCACCTATTAACAACTACACTTACAACAAGGATTTAGAAATATGTCAGATGATATAAATCAATAAAAAGGTAGGGACTTGCGCTTAATTTATAGTGCGATATATTGAGAAACTGTTAACACAAAAAAAGGAAACCGTTATGACACGCATAGTTGGTATAGTATTAATTATCGTTGGCGCTATCTTGCTTTACTTCTCTTATGAAGCGTCACAATCCATCGCGTCGGAAGTATCGGAAATGGCAACCAATGAACCAACAGACAACACTATCTGGTATTTAATTGGTGGCGTTGCTGCCGTTATTATTGGTCTGTACGCTACCATTCGCGGCAAGTAAAACCTACCACGTTGCAAACACGCTATGCTGACGTGTCTCCGGACACGTCGGATAGTTTCAGTGCGCTTAAAGTAGCTAATACACCAACAACGACCAGCACCCATAGTACGGCGTGAGCACCCAAAGCCGCATCAACCCAACCGAGTAACAAACCTGCCAGCAGTACAACACCCATGACAGTATTAGAGACAGCAGTTAACTGCGCTCTATTCTCCTGGTTCGCCATATCAACCAAATACGTTTTACGACCAACGCGCGCACCGTGGTGGGCCACTGCGGACGCAAACAGCAACAAAGCAGCAATCCACTCAAGACCGAGCCAATTTGGTACCCAATAGAATATAGCCAGTGCAGCCGCCATGACTAGCGTCGACATGATCGATGCTGCCGCCATAACATGATGGCTGGCTGAATCAGACCAACGTCCCCAAAAGCGCCCGGCCAGCAAACCCGCAAGTCCACTAGCCAGCATAAGGCTACCTAAACTGGTTAACTCTGTATCGCCTTGACGCTGAATAAGCACCACAATGTAGGGAATGGCGAAAGCTGCGGCGACAAGTAAGGCTCTGGTCAACACAAAATGTCCAAACTGGCCATTCTTCCAGAGCAATGACATCGACTTAACGGCTTCAGAGACTGCGTTACCACCACCTTCAGTAGCGCCAGCGACCTCTGGAATACCTGCGTACAAAGCCGCCGCTAAAAGCCATAAAACAACACCCGCTCCCAGCAAGGCTAAAAAGAGCCAACGCTGACCGTCTACTTCCGGCGAAAAAACAATCACTAAGGCAGTTAACAAGGTCAGCAAGCCAGCGGAAGAGGCTGCCACACCGGATAACCTACCCCGCCGTGTTTTAGACACCGTTTTACCCGTAACATCCTTATTGGCAACCGAGCAGATACCGCGAGACAAGCTAAATAACGCGAGCAGTAACACGACACTCCAGCCCAGAGCACTATTATTTAACGTGGCAACCGCAAACAGCATGAGCAACAGCGATGCGGCCTGCCCAACACTGCCTGCAACCCAAAACCATTTACGAACCGGTTGTTGGCGCAATTGCTGGGCAACAAATAGTTGAGGTAATAGTGCCAATGACTCACGCAAGGGAACTAACGCACTAATGAATACGGCAGGAGCGCCTAGCGAACTTAACATCCACGGCAAGACTAAACGTGCGCTGACCAGGCTGTCACCCAGCTTGGTTAACGTCAGAGACAGCAGCATTAACACAAAAGACTTTGGCTGATGGTTACACGCCGACTCAGGTATATCCTTACACACTCGCGCGTCTTCATCTTCTGCGAGGTAGCCGTAAACCTTCTCGGTTAGCTGTTTGTCAGTCATGCTGCTTTCCGTACTATTTGGAATAGGAAAGTAAATGCTGCCACAAGTTATTCAGCCAATCCACCAAATCGAGCCATTCGATCATATCAGCAAGTTCGACATCGTAGCGCGTCAGTCGTGCGTAGTCGGTTAGCAGTCGTTCGGCCATAGCGTCGTCGAGCTTGTTCATGACGATTGTATTGGCAATATCAAACAGTGGGTGCCCTATTCCCGCATACTCCCAGTCAATTACTTTAATGGGAGCGGTCATAAGAATATGATTCATCGACAGGTCATTGTGACAAAGCACCGGGTACTCCAACCATTGATCAATCGCCTGCTGGTGTTGGCTTTTTTCTTCCCGAAAAGACTTAGCCAGGGAAGGTTCATAGTTGGAAAGCTGCTGCAGGTAATGCTCTACTTTGTCGTTTAATCTCCAGTGAGGAATGCTTGGCTTAAAGGAGTGAATTTTAGCGAGAACCTCAGCCAATACCGTTGCTTTAATGGCGGGCGATAAGGTTACCTGATTTAATGAAGGCGCCTCTAAATATGGCTGTAATAGCCAGCCTTCAGCTTCATTCCAGTCCAGTACCTCAGGGGCAGCACCGCTTTCGGCAAGCGTTTTCTGTACAGTAACCTCCAGACCTCGATCAACCTGAAATAAGCCATCATTTTGCCACCGCTTTAGTACGAGATCAGAGTCATCAGACTTAAGCCGCAGCGTTTGGTTTGACTGCCCACTGGTTAACCGAGTGACTGCTTTAGGT
>Ga0208813_1001852_pt1 | contig 10258 bp, 8 predicted proteins | sample MalvireepMed_904_FD_184250 | JGI IMG/M metagenome (GOLD analysis project Ga0208813, IMG submission 184250) | Marine viral communities from the Global Malaspina Expedition - Malaspina viral metaG DeepMed_904 (SPAdes) (version 2) | ecosystem: Environmental > Aquatic > Marine > Oceanic | place... | reverse complement strand
CGGTTATTTCGCAAACCTTGTTGAAGCGCATTGGTGGTGGGCGCATTGCCGCACACGAAATCATGGTATCGACACCGGCAATTAAAAACCTGATTCGCGAAGACAAAGTGGCGCAAATGTACTCAGCCATTCAAACCGGTGCCGAAAAGGGAATGCAAACTCTGGATCAAGCGCTTAAGAAATTAGTATCACGTGGCGATATAGATGCAGAGGAGGCGCGTCGCTGCGCTGCGAATAAAGAGGACTTCTAATGCGTTGTTGCCGACAGTTGAACACTCAACCTATGATTACCCAGCTCATACTGGGCCTTTCAGTGTTGTTCTTTGCTGCAGCAAGCCAAGCTCAGCAGAGCACTCGTGTGGCTTTTGGCTGTTGCATAGACCACAGCAGTCGACAAGAGGTTTGGGATGCAGTTAACCATGCGCAACCGGAAGTTTTTGTGTTTTTGGGTAATACATTAGATGTTGAAGCGGATGACATGGATGACTTGCTTGACGCTTATGAAGTCTTTAACCGCTTCCGCGGGCCTCGAGTGCTGCGGCGTGGCTCAGCAGTGATGTCTGTTTGGAATAAAACCGATTACAGCATTGATGGGCATGCCGGTAAAACTAACCCTCAGCGCTACGCTGTACGAAATCACTTTTTGACCTTTTGGCGGGAGCCGGCAACCTCTGAACGACTGTTTCAGGAACATGGTATTGCGAAAAGCGTTATTTTTGGCAATGAGCCGCAACGGGTGCAGGTCATTGTGCTCGATGGTCGCTGGAACCGTGACGAGTTAGAGCAAGTCGGCTGGATGGAGCGACAAACGCGCCGCTTTAATGCTGATTTAGGACCTTATCAGCCGAATCGAGCGGGCGAGCTGCTTGGCGATAAGCAATGGCAATGGCTGAAAGAGCAACTGCAAAAGCCCGCTGAAGTAAGAATTTTACTCAGTGCGACGCCAGTACTTGCACCGGCCAACGGTTACGATAGCTGGTCAATGTTTCCTAAAGAGCAGGACCGATTGAAATCTGTTCTGCAAGAGTTACAGCCTTCGGGACTCATACTGGGTGTCGGCGACCGCTTGTTTGGCGAATTTTCTAATGCTGATGATTACTTGTCTTACCCGCTTTGGCAGGTCACTGCCGGCAGCATTAATTTAGGGAGTGACACTCCCTATTCGTCCGTATACAGAGATGGACAAGCTTATGAAGAAAGCCGCTATGGTCAAATTGAAGTAATTTGGAAGGAGCAGCCGGAACTTGTTTTAACGCTCCGTGACGTTGATGGCCGGCCGCTCGATAGTCGTCGCTTAACCCTTAGTGAACTGCAGTCAAACTAGGGGCTTTTCGATGCTGGGTTGCTTGTTCGTAGTCAAATGCTGCTTCAATAAGAATAGCTTCTGAGCGAGCGGTTCCAAAGAAGCTCATACCCACTGGTAAAGCCGGTTCTTCACCAATTTGAATGTATCCCATTGGCACCGTTATGTGAGGATATCCGGCGACAGCGGCAGGTGAGCTGGCAGAGCCTGAATAGTGGTCACCGTTAACGTGATCAATTTTCCAGGCTGGGCCTGTTGTTGGTGCAACGAGCAAGTCCAGAACATGCTCTTGTAGCATTGCGTCAATGCCTTCTTTGCCAGCTAATCGTTTACTTTTTTCAAGGGCCTTCTCGTAGGCTTCCTGGTCGTCCTGAGCGTTGGACATTTCAAACAGCTCCTGCCCGAATAAAGCTAACTCCTCTTCGCTTAGGCTTTCATTAGCCGCAATCATGTCTGCCAAGTTATCGTATGGGAGTTTTGAGTCTTTCAAATACGCGGCCATGTCGTGTTTGAATTCGTACAAGAGAACTGTAAATTCGTCGTTGCCGTAATCGCCATAGGTTGGCATTTCAACATCCACCAATTCGGCACCCTGGGCTTTCAGAGTCTCGAGCTGTTGTTCGAATTGCTGATCAAGCAGTTCGTTGTAACCCATCAAGTTGCGAACCACACCAATGCGTTTACCTTCCAGACCATTGTCATTTAAATGCTGCGAGAAATCGGTATTTGCTTTATACCCAGCTGGATCCGCCGAGTCATAAGCAGCCATAGCATCTAACATTAATGCGGCGCCAGTCACTGTGCGAGCCATAGGTCCAGCGGTATCCTGGCTGTGGGCGATAGGAATAATGCCGTCGCGACTGATAAGCCCAAGCGTTGGCTTAATAGTGACAATGCCATTAACAGCCGCGGGGCAAACCAAGGAGCCATCGGTTTCTGTACCCACCGACAGTGCTGTAAAGTCAGCAGCCACAGCCGTTGCCGACCCTGCACTGGAGCCACAAGTTGAACGTGTGACATCGTACGGATTAACCGCTTGACCGCCAATACCGCTCCAACCGGAACTGGATCGTGTTGAGCGGAAGTTCGCCCACTCACTCAAATTTGCCTTACCAAGAATAATGGCACCAGCATCACGCAGTTGCTTGACCAAAAACGCATCATCGGCAGGATAATTGTCTTTGAAGAGAAGAGATCCTGCTGTATTCGGCATACCATCGGCGGTATCAATGTTGTCTTTTAACAACACTGGAATGCCATGAAGAGGCCCCCTTACATTACCGGACTGGCGCTCCTCATCGAGCTGTCTGGCAATGGACAAAGCGTTGTCGTTTACGGTATTAACAGCTCTTAACTCAATACCATTGGTATTATGGGCGCTAATGCGTTCTAAATAATAGCGAGTCAATTGCTCAGCCGTTAGCTCACCGTCGGCCATTGCCGATTGCAACTCACTGACTGATGCATCGTGCCAGACGAATCTCTCTGCTTCCTGCGGAGCACTTTGGCAGGCAGCTAAAGCCAGAATTAAGACAAAAGATGACAGGAAATAGGAAAGTTGTCTCATTAGAAAACCCTTGTTGTTATTAGTATCTTTATAAAATGACATAGTTTTATATCTATGGCGAGTTATAGAAGTGAGTGGCTTATAGCCCTATGTGATACATAACTTTATCAACTAATCTAGGACCTCTTATAACCAACTCTTTATTACCGCATTTGGGGCAAGTTCTAGGGCACTCCGCTTCCGTAAGAACATCTGAGATAGGGCGTACAGCAGCAGACCATTTGCATTGCTTGCAGTAAATACGAAAAGGCTTTGGTTGTATGGGCATATTTATCGCTCCTTTCTGGTATTACTCTCAATAGAGTTTGCGGCAGGGTCTGATTCCAACGTACCCCCTTTTATCTAGCTCTGCGTGCAGATTATCGTATTTATGAAGAATTTGAGGAGTGTGGACTTTTAGAAGCTGTTTTTGTTGTTGGATATGTTCAATATCCTTAATTAAGCGTTTCACATTAAAAGCATTACCTGTTGACGCACTGAATGTTTGTACGAACCTTAATGTCATACTGTTAATTACGTCATTGGTGAGCTCGTCAAAATCTATATTTTTGCAAACATTATTGCCAAAAATACCTTTTAAACTTTGTTCTAACGACTGCTTTAAACCTTTCCTTTGTGTTCTCATGATCTCAGCCGCGACTTGGTCATATTCAGTGTCGTTATCATGAGGAATACAATCTGTTCCAGCGGGGTCTTGATAAAACAAAGCCAGAGAAAGACTACGCTCAAAATCTGCTCGGTGGGTACTGAGTAAATGAGAGGTCCACTCTTGTGTAAGTTTCTGACTAGAGTCATCGGGTAAAGCGCCATTCTTTTTTGTTGGGGTTACCCCAAGTCGCTGACGTCTCCTGTTGATTTTCTCCATATAACTTACTGTTCCGGGGGATGCTGAACTCGGTTGCTCGTATTCATCAAACATTGAGTCAAAAACTGGGGCAAAATCGTCTGCAAAGCATAGTTTATGAAGTAAAGAGCTGATCGAATCTTCTAAGAACTTTTGTAGCGTCATAACAAATATCCATTGTTAGAAAATGAATAGCCTAACGACTACCTGCGTCATTATATGTCGCAGAGCACTCACCCGCAGAGTTGTTATATCAGGTTGTTAATATTGTTTTTTGTCGGTAAGCTCAGAAAAAATGCAATAGAAGTACGAGTATGTCTAAACAGGGAAGTAGAGAATCTATGGTTCGCCAGTGGGAAATGCTAAAGCTATTACCCACAAAGCCACCCGGTATTACAGCGAGTGGTATTTGCCAGCATTTGAATGATCAAGGGTTTGATATATCAAAGCGACAAGTTGAGAGAAACCTTAATGACCTCAGCCAATCGTTCGGTATTACTTGTAATGACAAAGGACAGCCTTTTGGCTGGTATTGGGTGTCTAGTGCAGATGCTAGTCTTCCTGCCGTATCTATGGCAGAAGCACTTTCTTTAACAATGGTTGAGCAAGTTTTAAAGCCAATTTTGCCAGCCACTGTTTTTGATGCTTTGTCTCCGAAACTGAATCAGGCTAAAGAAACTTTAAACAAAGTTAATCAGCGCTATAAGTTGGCGAGTTGGCAGGAGAAAGTGGCCTATGTTCCTGCGACATTGCCTCAAATTCCTCCCAAAGTTGATGAAGCTATATTAAACCAAGTTCAGTTGGCAATTCTGAAAGGGCAGTGTATCCATGTGACTTATGACTCGGTAGATAAGCGTGAGTTAAGAGATTATGTACTGCACCCTTTAGGTATTGTGCAAAGAGGTTTGACGACTTATATCACCGCAACTATCGAACCCTACCAAGATGTTTTGCTGTTAGCTATGCATCGTATCCAGGCTCTGGATGTTTTGGAAAAGCCTATCGTGATTCCGTCTGATTATAAATTGAGTGATTACTTGAATGCAGGTCGATTGAGTTTTTCGTCGGGGGAGTCAATCTTAGTAAAAGCCAAAATTAGCTCTGAGACTTCTCTGCATGTTAGCGAAACGCCCTTGAGTCAGGATCAGACCATAAAAAAAGAAGGCGAAGACTGTATTTTAACGGCAACAGTGGCAGATTCCTGGCAACTACGTTGGTGGTTATTGTCATTGTGCAATGACGTAGAGGTATTAGAGCCTAAGTCTTTACGTAATGAAATAAAGCAGCAGCTTGCAGCGGCATCTGCTAAGTATCAGGGAGCATAAAATGCAAAAAAGCTTTGAGAGTTTAAAAGCGTTTCAGCGTGAACACCGAGACAAATGGGGACAGGGTATTAGTTTACGAATTCACCGAGCTCTTAGCTGGTTAAAAAAAGCGGAGTTTGAACGACAGCATGAGGATATAGATGGTGAATTTATAGCGCTCTGGATTAGCTTTAATGCTGCTTATGCAAGTGAGCATAATATTACTATACAGAAAAGTGAACGCGAAGCTTATCGTGATTTCTTTGACCGGGTTATTAACTCTGATGCCGACAAACGGCTTTATAACGTGATTTGGGAGCAGTATCCAACCGCTATTCGTTCGCTCATGAACAATCCGTATGTCTTTCAGCCGTATTGGGACTATGTTAATCAACAAACGGTAGACAATAGTTGGAAAGATAGCTTTGAGTCTGCGAAAAAGCGTGCTAATCAAGCTTTAGCTGAGCAAGACACGGTAACGTCTGTCTCCATTCTAATGGATCGTATGTATACCCTACGGAATCAGGTAATTCATGGTGGTGCAACCTATCAGGGAGGAATGAACCGAGAGCAATTAAGTGATGCGTGCAGGATTCTGGGAGCGATAGCGCCTGTTGTTATCGAACTATTGATGCAAAACGGTACAGAAGTATGGGGTGACGCAGTTTATTTTGAAGAGTAGCAAAGTGGATTTTTGGGGTGCGACGTAAAATGACGCAGCAAAAAGAGAAAGTAAAGTAGAACACAGTGTAACTGAGCTTATGAGTAAGGAATTTGAATGAATTATTCTGCAGTTGGTGAGTTTATGGCTCACCTGATTATATCCGACGAACATATTCATGCTGACCAAATTGTGATGCTCAGAGAGTTTATTGAACTATATGGTTTGGAGAATGATCAGGAGAAAATCTTCAATGTATTAGAAGGCAAAGGAGGGGAGAGACTCCCTCATCTTTATAAGGAATTACAACAACTTAGTGAGAAAGAGCAAGAAATACTGATTGAAAACTCAGCCGCAATTGTCGGTTTTAATAGACATTTTGCAAAGCAAGAAAAGCAAGTCATCTACACTCTATGTAAAGCTGCAAATATAGATCCGTCAGAACTAATAGCCGCTGTAAATAACATTATCGAAAGCTCGACAAAAGCCTTTAATGACAGGCTTGCCTCACCTGAGATCCCGGATAAATACAGTACGGTAAGCTTAAAGGTTCGTCGTTTCTTTTCGAGGGGAGCCAAGAGAGAGTACTTAACGACGAAAATAAAAGAAAGTGAACTGTCAGGGCCTGAGTACGGCAACGCAATAAAGAAGACCGGTGAAATAGCAGAGAAAGACTGTCAGCTGGTTGAAGCTGAGCTTTCCAAAATCTTCTCAGCCTTAGAAAGTACCCGCAATGAATTTCAAAGCGTTATCAAAGAGAACTCGATAGATAAAAGCAAAGCAAGTGAAGATGAAGTTAACTTCCACGGCTTTCTCGTTGACTTAAATGACCGGCTTGATAAGCAAGTCAAGGAAACCAATGAAGAGTTAAAAGACCTGGTGGATAAGAAACGTCGGGCAAAAAATGCTTTTACTATCGCTCTTATGGGCAGAACAAAGGCGGGAAAGAGCACTCTGCACTACGTTATGACCGGCGAAGGTAAAGAGTTTATAGGCGTAGGAGCTGAGCGGACAACCCGGTTTAATCGAGTTTACGAATGGGAAAACCTGAAGTTAATTGATACCCCAGGCATTGGAGCTGCCGAAGCTGGCGGACGCTCAGATGAAGAAATTGCATTAAGCGTTGTGGATACCGCCGATGTTATTTGCTACGTAGTAACAAGCGACTCAGTTCAAGAAGTTGAGTTCAAGTTTTTATCTCAAATTCGTAATAGCAATAAGCCCGTTTTTGTTCTTCTGAACTACAAAGAAAACATAGAGTCACCACCGCCTCAATATAAAAAGTTTGTCAAATCTCCACTGCACTGGTTTTCTCGTGACGATGAGAAAAACATACAAGGTACTGTTAACCGCATAAAGCGAGGGGTCGAATCGTACTATGATGGTAACTCCGTCACGATAGTTCCTGTTCACCTAATGGCAGCAAAAATGGCAATGGATGATCGCTACAAAGCTGACAAGACAGCTTTCCGCAGCGGTTCGCGAGTTGATAACTTTTTTAATGAAATCCGTGAAAACGTTATTGAATTAGGTCAACTAAGAAAGTCACAGACGCTGCTTGATAATACGGCTTGCCGCTTGTACCGAATGTTGTCTGTGGTTAGAGAAAAGCAAGAGAGCTCTGTAAAAGTAGCGAAGGATATTGAGAAAAAACAGCAAAAACTTTTAAAGTTAATTGATAAGCAGGTAAGGAAAAATAAATCTGCATTTCTTCGAGAGCTCAAGCTTACTCTGGAAAGCGAGCGTGGTTCATCCCAAGACTTTGCATCAGAAAACTATAAAGGCAAAAAGAAGGATATTGAACGTAACTGGATCAAAGAAGCGGAGCGAATTGATCAGCAGCTGAAGGATAAACTGGAAGTAAAATTGAAAGACTCGGCCGCTGTAGTCCAAGAAGCCGTAAATGAAGCAATGGAGGACATTGCGATAGGTTTTGACGCCATAGGAGGAGCGGACTTCGACGAGCAAAGTACGTTTAATACAAGTCGTTTGATGTCAGCTCTGGGAGCGTTAATGTCTACAGGGGGCGGAGCTGCCCTTATTATAATTGGTTCAATGTCTACTCCCGCAGGTTGGGTCGCAGCAGGATTCGTGGTTGTAGGGATGTTAGCGGGTATTTGCTCAAACTTCGTAAAGTCGAAAGAACGAAAAAGAAAAGAGGCTATTGATGCAATTCTTAAGCAAGCCAATAAAAACTTAGATGACCTGGAGCAAAGCTACACCGAACAAGTGGATAAACTTTTTGAAGAGTTTCATGAAAAAGCCTCCAGACAATTATCTAGGGTGTTGTCTCGCGTGTCAGAGCAGTACCGAAACTCTGCAAATCTGCTTACACCGTATTGTAACTCGCTAAACAACGCCATTAATGAACTGAACCAACAGTTTGCTGTTCGCATCATTGAGTTCGCACGTGACGAGCAACTTCCCGAAGAGCGTATTGGTGAGTTAAAAGTCACTCGTGACTTAGGTAAGAAAACCGAAATTGAGACTAGTTTAAGGGTTTCAGAGCAGGGCATACAAAGAGCGGAAAAAGCATTAAGAGAAAAACTAACGGTAAAAACATTGGCAAAAGGTGTGCAATGAACTTCTCAGAGAAAGCGGAAAGAATTACCTCACTAAAGACTCAAGTGTTCGAGGTATTAAATGAGTATCCGGGCTACGAAAACCTGCGGAATAAACTAAGTTCGCAGCTAGATGAAAAAGAACAAGACTCAAAACTTCGACTTGTTTTCGCGGGCCAGTATAGCTCAGGTAAGTCTTCTATTATCTCGGCACTAACAGATAATAAAAGCATAAAAATAGACTCCGACATTGCGACGGATAAGTCTGAGGATTACGAATGGCGATCGGTTACGTTAACCGACACTCCCGGGATATCAGCGGGCCGCCCCGATCACGATGCGGTTACTCACCAAAGAATCCAGCATGCGGACATACTTGTTTATGTGGTCACATACTCGCTATTCGACAACGTTCTTATAGAAGACTTTAAAAGGTTGGCGATTGATTACAACTACAAGCACAAAATGATTTTAGTCGTTAATAAAATGTACTCGGAGGAAGGCGAGTATGACCAGCTGTGTGAGACTTACCTCAAAAATTTAGAGCAACAGATAGGAAAAGAAACGATTCAGCTTATGCCTGTGGCATTTGTGTCTTCGGGTAATGCTTTGGAGGAGGATGCCGATTTTCATCCCTATGGTCATATGGATGACTTAGTAAAGTTGCTTGATGACATGATAGAAAAGAATCAGTCGTTAGCAGGTGTTGAGGCTGTAGCTCAAATTATCGCTACACACATAGAAGACGAGCTGGCGACTAAGGTGAAAGGCACAACGAAGGAAGAGCAATTACTTTTACAGCGTGTTGAAAGAGTGATTTCTCAAATTAAAAAGGACGCCGAATCGGCACTGAGAGAAGAAGCCTCAAGAATAAAAGCACTAGCTAAAAGCATGGGCAGCGAAAATGCTTTAAATGTTGGAACTAGCGAGACACTAGAAGAGGATGTACAAGCGTCCTCTGAACTGCTTAACACAGAAGCACATAACGCATTTGATAATTTGACAGCACGTTTTGATGAACTGGATAAAGAGCTTGATAGTGAATTGTCGGAGCTAAATGACAGCAATTTAGCTGAACAGTTTTTCATGAGGTTTGAAGAAAATTCCTCTGAGAATTCGCTAGGCAAGACTCCCGATATTGGCGATGCCACTGATTTTTCTGTAGCGAATCAGTTGTCAGCGTTATTAGGTCGTGGGAGCGGAGCTGTTGCCAGTAAGGCTATGGGAGCAAAAGCGGGTGCCGGCTTGTTGAAAGCGAGCGGAGCCTCAGGTAGTTCAGTGCACCAAACCGTATTGCAAGTCGGTAAAGTTTTGCGAGTTAAATTTCAGCCGTGGCAGGCAGTTAATATCGCCAAAAACATCGGTAATGTAGCTAAAGTATTAGGCCCTATTATGGCGGCATTGCCGATGATATTTGAAGGCATCGATATTTATAATGAAGAAAAAAGAGAGAAAAAAATAGCAGAAGCTCGCAGGAATATTCGTGAACAATTTCAAGATGCGGGGGATCAGATAACTCAGCAGATGACAGACTCTGCGGGCGAGTTTATAACTGCAAAGTATGGTCAGCTATTAGAGGAAATTAGTAAGTTACGGCGCGCCAGAATCAATGAAGCGCAAAATTTAGAAACTTGTGGTCAGAAGCTAAAGTCACTCTCCAATAGCCTTCGTGAAGTTTTGGTTTGAGTTAGGGCTTTTCATGTCTGTACGCTCCCGGACGTTATTCATATCCAGGAGCGTTATTCACGCGTTAAGCTAAATCAAGGCAGTCAGAGTCTTTTCCTAACTTTTCTGATAAAAAGTTGCGAAGAAAACCAAGCACTTCGTCTCCACCAATGGCCTTTTCCATCAATCTGGGATCTGGGTCAAAAGCGGTTTCAAAAACGGCTTTGAGAGTGTTCAATATTCTGTGTCAGCCAAGTTTTCATAAATCTATGTGGCCATCCAGTCGACCTTCAAAGTGGATGGTTAGCTGAGACAGTGTCAGATTCCAGTTCTGCACCGGGTGCGACCAGCGC
>Ga0208813_1001851_pt1 | contig 10260 bp, 7 predicted proteins | sample MalvireepMed_904_FD_184250 | JGI IMG/M metagenome (GOLD analysis project Ga0208813, IMG submission 184250) | Marine viral communities from the Global Malaspina Expedition - Malaspina viral metaG DeepMed_904 (SPAdes) (version 2) | ecosystem: Environmental > Aquatic > Marine > Oceanic | place... | reverse complement strand
CGGAATACGTAGTCGACAAAGCAGTGAAACTGGAGACCATCTACAACCGCATCCATGAAATCCGCACCCGGTTTGAAGTGCTGCACCGGGATGCCGAAATCACCTGCCTGAAGGCCATCCTGGCCGGCGAGGATCCGGAACAGGCGAAGCAGGACAAAGCCGCTGCCCAGACCCGCCTGCAGGAGGACTTCCGCTTCCTGGCCGCCGTTAACCAGGGCAGCGAGAGCATGGAGGATGCTGACATCGAACGCATCCACGCCATTGCCGGGCAAACCTGGACCCGCCACTTCAGTGACCGGCTGGGGCTGTCAGAGGAAGAACAACAGGCCTTGAAAGGCCATCCGGAGCCCCCGCTGCCTGCCACCGAAACACTGCTGGCCGACAAACCGGGCCACCTGAGAGCCTGGGGCGAGCATGTGCCACCGGTGCGCAAAGATGACCCGGAAAACCGCTGGGGCTTCGATATGGTGTTACCGGAATACGCCTATAACCAGGGCGAGCTGCATAACCTGACGGTGCGTTACGGCACCCTGACCGAAGAAGAACGCTTCAAAATCAACGAGCACATTGTGCAAACCATCTGCATGCTCGATGCCCTGCCCCTGCCCGACCGCCTGGCCAGGGTACCGCGACTGGCGGGCACCCACCATGAGCGGACTGACGGCAACGGCTATCCCTGCCGCCTGACCGGCGATGACATGGGCGTTCCGGAAAAAATCATGGCCGTTGCCGATGTGTTCGAAGCTCTGACCGCCTCGGATCGTCCCTACAAGCGGGGTAAAACCCTGTCGGAATCCCTGACCATTATGGCCGGCATGGTTGAAAACGGGCACCTGGATGGCGAGGTTTTCCGGCTGTTTGTAAGCTCCGGCGTCTGGCGTAACTATGCCGAACAGCACCTGCATGCCGACCAGGTCGACACCGTGGATGAAAGCCTGTTCATGAAGCCTTGACCAAAAACCCGTATATTCTACGGACTGATTTACTAGCGAAGGAACTCTGAATGCTGTTTGCAATTATCTTTGGTGGCCTGATCGGTTATGCCTTTGGCCGTTTTCCGGGATTTCTGGTGGGGGCTGCCATCGGTGCTTTCCTGTTCCAGCGCATGAAAAAGCGCCTGATCGGCAAGCTTCAGAACCTTCAGTCCGGCTTTATCGAATCCATGTTCGCGGTGATGGGCGCCCTGTGCAAGGCCGATGGCGTGGTCACCCGGGATGAAATCCGCATGGCCGAGACCATGTTCGCCCGGTTCCGTCTCAACGAAGCCCAGAGAGCCGTGGCAAAGGAGGCCTTTAACCGGGGCAAGTCGGAGGATTTCGACCTGGATGCCGAGCTGGACCGGTTCCTGCGCAGCACCGGCCGGCAGCCCGCCTTCCTGCAGATGTTTCTGCAGGTTCAGGTTTCTGCCGTGGCCGCCGATGGCGTGGTGCACCCGGCCGAACACGAAATGCTGGTACACATTGCCCGCAAACTGGGCTTGCCGGAAAGCCAGGTAGACCAGCTGGAAGCCATGTTGCGGGGCGCCCATGCCGGCCAGGCGGGCGGTGCATCCAACTATTCCACCAGCCAGCAACTGGACGATGCCTACAAGGTGCTGGGGGTGTCATCCTCGGTGTCGGACGCCGAACTGAAACGGGCCTACCGCAAGCTGATGAGCGAAAACCATCCGGACAAACTGGCCGGCCGGGGCATGCCGGAAAGCATGCGGGAAATGGCCGAAGAGCGTACCCGGGAGATCAGCCACGCCTACGATGTGGTAAAGGCGGCCCGCAGCCGGAACGGCTAATACCCGAAATGACATATCGTCACATTTGAAGGTGCGGTATGGTTCAGGGCAAACAACAAGCCCGGAGTGAACCATGCCCCACACGTCTTCTTCCCCTTTTCACTGTTTTCGCGATGATGCGATGGGCGAGTCTGATGCCACGGAGCTTGCCGCCCGCATCCGCAGCGGCGAAGTTTCAGCGGAAGACGTAGCCCGGGCAGCGGTACAAAGGGCAAGGCTGGCACAGCCCGTTCTGAACGGTGTGGTGGCAGAGAACTACGAGCAGGCCCTGAAGCAGGCCGCCAGCCTGCCCGACCCGGACGCCCCCTTCGCCGGCGTGCCCATGTTTATCAAAGACAACACCGATGTCGCCGGCCTACCCACCGGCCATGGCACTGCAGCGGTGCCCGCCAATGTTGCCAGAGCCACCGGCGCCTTCGCTCGGCAGATGCTGGCCCAGGGTTACCTGAACCTGGGCAAAAGCACCCTGCCGGAGTTCGGCTTTAACGCCACCACAGAGCCGGCCCACGCCGAGCCTACCCGCAACCCCTGGAATCCGGCCTATTCCTCCGGCGCATCTTCCGGTGGCGCTGCGGCGCTGGTGGCAGCCGGGGTGGTACCGGTGGCCCACGCCAACGATGGCGGCGGCTCCATTCGCATCCCGGCGGCCTGTTGTGGACTGGTCGGTTTGAAACCCACCCGGGGCCGGGTGGTGGATAACGATGCCGCCAGGGATCTTCCGGTCAACATCGTCAGTGATGGCGTGGTTACCCGCTCGGTTCGGGACACCGCAGGTTTCCTGGCCCACGCCGAAGACTACTTCCGCAATCGCAAGTTGCAGGAAATCGGCCATGTGCACGGGCCATCCGGCCGGCAACTGCGCATTGGCCTGGTGCTGGATTCCGTGAATGGCCACCCGACGGACCCGGTTACCCGAAGCACGGTGGAGAACACCGCACGCCTGCTGGAAAAACTGGGGCATGTGGTCGAACCCATGGCGGTACCCATCAATAAATCCTTCCCACAGGACTTTGCCTTGTACTGGGCGATGCTGGCTTTCGGCGTAAAAGCCCGGGGCCACAAGCTGATGCACCCGGATTTCGACAAGCGCAAAACCGATGGCCTCACCAATGGCCTGGATGCCATGTTCCGGAAGCATTTCTGGCGTCTGCCTGCGGTTATCTGGCGCCTGAAGCGTTCATGGAACGACTACGCCCGACACATGACCAACTACGATGCGGTACTGACACCGGTGCTGGGCCAGACCACCCCACCACTGGGCCATCTGAGCCCCACGGTGCCGTTTGACCTGCTGTTCGAGCGGCTGAACAGCTATGTAAACTTCACCCCGCTGGCCAACGCCACAGGCGCCCCGGCGATCTCGGTACCCATGGCACTGACCGAACACAACCTGCCGGTTTCGGTGCAGTTCATGGCCCGCCACGGGGATGAACGCACCCTGCTTGAACTTGCCTACCTGCTGGAAGCGGAGCAGCCCTGGCCACAGATTACGCGGTTCTCGGCAACAGCCTACGACAACGCAGTTGCCGAAATGCTCTGACACTTGTGCGGGTCTGAAGCCACACGGTTCCGGCCCAGATTCTTGGCCTGGTACAGGGCATCATCCGCGCAGGTAAAGATTTCCTTGGTGGCGTCGGCCCTGGCTGGCGTGGCACTGCAGACGCCAATGCTGACCGTTACCCGCAGAACTTCGCCGGATACCCGGAACCCGGTTGATTCGATTTCATTCCGTATGCGCTCGGCCACCCGGAGGGCGCCCTCCTCCGGAGTATCCGGCAACAGCACCACAAACTCTTCACCACCGTAGCGGGCCGCCATATCCTGGGGACGGGTAATGTGCCGGCCTATGCACTCGGCGACCATCCGCAGGCAATCGTCCCCCACCAGGTGGCCGTAGGTGTCGTTGAAAGACTTGAAGTGGTCGATATCCACCACCAGCAGAGACAACGGCTGCTGGAAACGATAGGCCCGCACCACATCCTGCTGGAAGACCTCATCAAAGTGACCACGGTTCTTCAGGCCGGTCAGCGGATCCCTGGCGTTCAGCTCCAGCAACTTCAGGTTAACGGCCTCAAGGTCACGGGTGCGCTCCTGCACCCGCTGTTCCAGCATGGTGTTGGCTTCCTGCTGGACGCGCAATGAGTCTTCCTGGGCCATGCGGGCTTTTCGCTCCTCGGCCAGCAGGCGCTGCTGCGCGGCGAAGGCTCGTTTCTTTTCCCGGTTGATGCGGTCAGCCAGCGCAACAGACAGCAGGATAACCCCCAGGGCCGAACCCACCTGGGTGGCGTTTTCAGTGATCAGGTTACGGGGCAGTACGGTGAATTTACTGAGCGCCAGAACAATGCCGCCGAACAGCATGAACACCCAGGCCACGGTGTAATAACGCGCGGCTGGATCGCGCTTTATCCAGCGCACCACACTGAGCATCAGCATGGTGGAACACCCCACAAAGGCCGCCAGGATGGTAGGCAGTATCATGTGCTCGTAAGGCACAAACAACCCGGCCAGCGCCAGCAGGCCGGCGGTCATAACCATGGCCATGGTCCAGCGGTTCAGGTAAGGATGGTTTTGCCGGGTCACGCTGATAAAGCGAATGCTGAACACCCCGCCAAACAACACCGCCAGGTTGAGGAACACGATGATGGACTGGTCGTTCCACCAGGTGGCCTCCGGCCACAGGTACTGGAACGCCACCCCGTGCAGGCTGGCGAGGAACAACGGCATACTGCTTATGTAGCCCACGTAATAGAGAAAACTGCGCTCCCGGACCGCCATGTACACAAACAGGTTGTACAGGATCATCACCAGGACAATGCCGTAATAGACCCCTTCGAACATACTGCGCGACTGTTCTGCCTCATAGAAGGCATCCTGGTCCCAGAGGGTCAGGGGCACCTGCATGGAGCTGGTAGTTTCAACTCTCAGGTAAAGGGTTTCCGTGGTATCCGGCGCTATGGCGATAGGCACCAAAAAATTCCGATGGTGAATGGGGCGCTCGTGGAAAGGTTGTTTATCGCCCAGAACGAGTGGCTGCTCCGGGTTAGCTGCCGAGGCACGATAGAGTTCGATATGGTCCAGCACCGGATAACTGATTTCCAGGAAGGTCAGGGCCTCGGCCGCCCGGACATTTCGTAAACTGACGCGGAACCAGTAAACATCGCCGCCATAACCCAGGCTGACACTGTCACTGCCGTTCTGTTGCCACTCGGACTCCGGCAACGCCTGCACCTGGGAGAACGAGATAGGGCTGGATTCAACACGGTAATCCACGAACCGGGACAACTCCAGCCGCTCAGACTGCTCGTTCCAAACGGCGGTCTCCGCCTGGACCAACGCAGGCAGCAACAGACCGGTAATGAGCGCAAGGACAAAACAGAATCTGGGCACGGGAAGCCTCGATAACGAGCTTTATTATTCGGTTATAAGCTTATTTTCGAGTATGCACCAAAGAGTTCAGTGTTTCCGCCGATCCCAACCAATCGAAGCAAAACGATAAATAAAGCTACATAACTGCCTCATAACGCTACCCAATGTCAGTGTTGAGTCGCTCTTCTGGTGAGGGTGGTCTAGACTTGCGATAAATCAATCAGCGTTTTCTGCCCGGCGAAGAACCACTCCCGGGCAATAACCAACAGGGGGAGATCATGGAGCAATCCAGAGATCAGAATGAAATACCGAGTGCCAAGCAGGAGTGGCTGTCCTTTCTGTTTGTTACCGCAATCCTGGTACCACTGCTGAGTGTTGCAGTTGTGGGTGGTTACGGGTTTGTCGTATGGATGCTGCAAGTCTTCGTGTTTGGCCCCCCCGGTGCCAGCGGCTGACCACCCAACCCATTTTTATAGTGAGTAAGAACAATGAAAATGATTGCGACACTATGGAATACGCTGAAGAAGCCTCCGGTTCATATCAGTCTGGGCGTCATCATCGTGGCCAGTTTCTTTGCCGGCGTTATTTTCTGGGGTGGTTTCAACACAGCCATGGAATACACCAACACTGAACAGTTCTGTGTTGGCTGCCACGAGATGGAAAATAACGTTTACCAGGAACTGCAAACCACGGTGCACTGGGAGAACCGCTCCGGTGTGCGGGCGATCTGCTCTGACTGCCACGTACCCCATAACTGGACCGACAAGATGGCCCGCAAGATGCAGGCCAGCAAGGAAGTCTGGGGCAAGATATTCGGCACCATCAATACCCGCGAGAAATTCGAAGCCAAGCGGCTGGAGATGGCCCAGCGCGAATGGGCCCGGTTCAAGGCTAACGGGTCCCAGGAGTGCCGAAACTGCCACAACTATGACAGCATGGACTGGGAAAGGATGTCTGACGAAGCCCGCCGGATGATGATGCCTGCGGCGGAGCGCAACCAGAGCTGTATGGACTGCCACAAAGGCATAGCCCACCACCTGCCCGCCCAGATGGGTTCCGAAGATCCACTCCTTGCCAGCCTGGCCCAGGACGCCGGATCCACCCGCCTGGAAACCGGCAACCTGTACTTTACAGCCAAGGCTGTTGAGCTGTTTACAGACCCTGAGCTGACAACGCCGGCGGGTAAAGTCGAGATGGCAACAGAGGTGGTCATTGCCGGTATCCAGGGCAACAGCGTACAGATTGAAATACCTTCCTGGCGCAAAGAAAAGGGCTTTGGACGGGTGCTGTATGAAGACTTCGGCCAGAACATCATCAGTGCCGTGCTTGAGAAAGACATTGCCCAACAAGACAGCGCTTTCGACTACCGTGAAAAGAAAGTCGACGAGCTGACCGGCCTGCCCTGGGCCGAGGTGTCTGTGAAACTTTGGGCAGAATCCGGTGCCTACATTAACAGCCCCGAAGAAATGTGGCGGTCTGCCGAGCAGACCTATCGGGATGCCTGCAGTGTGTGCCATACCGAGCCTGATCCCGAGCACTTCAGTGCCAACACCTGGCCCGCTATGTTCGCCGGAATGGTCGGCTTTACCAATATGGGCCCGGGCACCCAGGATCTAGTGCTCAAATATCTGCAAAAGCACTCTTCCGATTACGTTGAAGGTTCGCACTGACAGGTCTAGGAGCTGACATGAACATTAGTCGCAGAGGATTTCTTAAAGGCATGGCAGCGGGTTCTGCTGCCATGCTGATCGGGCCTGGTTTACTAACTCGTGAATCAATGGCCGCCATTACCGAACAAGGCAGCTGGAAAACCTCCGGCTCACACTGGGGTGCCATCAACGCCCTGGTGAAAGGCGGCACCGTGGCAGAGGTGAAAGCGTTTGGCGCTGACAACCATCCTACCGAGATGATCAAAGGCATAAAGGGGCTGATCTACAACCCTTCCCGAATCCGTTACCCGATGGTACGGCTGGAATGGCTCAGGAACCGGCACAATGGCGACCGCACTACCCGTGGTGATAACCGTTTTGTACGAGTGACCTGGGACGAAGCCCTGGACCTGTTCTACAACGAGCTTGAACGGGTTCAGACCGAACATGGCCCATCCGGTTTGTATGCCGGCGCCACCGGCTGGCGCCAGACTGGCCAGGTGCACAGTTGCGGTAACCACATGCAGCGTGCCATTGCCATGCATGGCGATTCGGTTTCAAAGGTGGGCGACTATTCAACCGGTGCCGGGCAGTTCATCCTGCCCTACATTCTGGGGTCCACCGAGGTCTACAGTCAGGGCACGTCCTGGCCGTTGATCCTTGAGAACAGCAAAACAGTCATCCTTTGGGGTAACGACCTGCACAAGAACCTGCAGGTTGGCTGGAACTGTGAAACCCATGAAGCCTACGAATACCTGGAGCAGCTCAAAGCCAAGGTGGCTGATGGCAGCATCCGAGTCATCAGTGTTGACCCGGTACGCAGCAAAACCCAGAAATACCTGGATTGCGAGCAGCTGTACGTTAACCCGATGACCGATGTCGCCTTCATGCTGGCCATAGCTCACACCCTGTATAACGAAGAGCTGTACGATCCGGAATTCATCGAAATGTACGCGCTCGGCTTCGAAGACTTCATCGCCTATGTGCAGGGCGAGGCCGACGACGGTATTGAAAAAACACCCGAGTGGGCCGCAGAAATCTGCGGTGTATCGGCTGACAAGATCCGCGAGTTCAGCCGCCTGCTGGCGTCTGATCGCACCCAGTTGCTGTTTGGCTGGGCCATCCAGCGCCAGCAGCACGGTGAGCAGCCGTACTGGATGGGGGCGGTTATTGCCACCATGCTCGGCCAGATCGGCCTGCCCGGTGGTGGCATCAGTTATGGGCACCACTATAGCTCCATCGGTGTGCCCTCCTCTGGCGCCAGCACACCGGGGGCCTTCCCCAGGAACATGGACGCCGGCAAGTCACCAGAGCACACCAGCAAGGACTTCAAAGGCGCCAGCTCCACCATTCCTGTGGCCCGCTGGATCGACTGCATCCTCAACCCCGGTGAAACCATCGATTTCAACGGCAGCAAGGTAGTGTTCCCGGACATTCGCATGTGTGTCTTCAGTGGCTGTAACCCCTGGCATCACCACCAGGATCACAACCGCATGAAGAAGGCGTTCCACCGCCTGGAAACGGTGGTAACAATTGACTACGCCTGGAACGCCACCTGCCGGTTCTCCGACCTGGTACTGCCAGCCTGTACCCAGTTCGAACGTAACGACATCGACATCTACGGCAGTTATTCCAACCGCGGTTTGCTGGCCATGCAGAAACTAGTCGACCCGCTGTTCCACTCCAAAACCGATTTCGAGATCTTTACCGAGCTTTGCGACCGGTTCGGCCGCAGCGAGGAATACCGTCAGGGCCTGGACGAAATGGGCTGGGTGAAGAAACTCTACGACGAGTGCGCCCAGGCCAACAAGCCCTTCCTGGAAGCCACGGCCGGTGGCGACAGGCCTGCCTCTATGCCGGAATTTGAAGAGTTCTGGGAGAAAGGCTATTTCGAATTCGGCAAAGGAGAGAACTGGGTCCGGCACGCAAGCTTCCGGGAGGACCCGGAAGTTAACGCCGTTGGCACCCCCTCAGGGTTCATCGAGATTTCCAGCCGTACCATTGCCCGTTTCGGTTACGAGGACTGTCCCGGCCACCCGATCTGGATGGAGAAGGCCGAACGTTCCCACGGCGGCCCGAATTCTGACCGCTACCCGCTCTGGCTCCAGTCGGTACACCCGGACAAGCGGCTGCACTCGCAGATGTGTGAGTCTGAGGAACTACGGGCCACCTACACCGTACAGGGCCGGGAACCGGTTTTCCTGAACCCGGACGATGCGAAAGCCCGCAATATCAACGACGGCGACCTGGTTCGGGTATTCAATGACCGGGGCCAGTTACTGGCAGGTGCGGTGGTGTCTGACGATTTCCCGCCCGGCGTCATCAGGATTCAGGAGGGCGCCTGGTATGGCCCTGTCGGGCCGGAGATTGGCGCACTGGATACCTACGGTGACCCCAACACACTGACTATCGATGTGGGCACATCAAAACTGGCTCAGGCCACCAGTGCCAATACCTGTGTAGTGGACATTGAACGCTTTACCGGCGACGTGCCACCGGTGAACTCTTTTGGCGGCCCCACCGTGGTGGAAGTATGAGCACATCCACCTCGACCACACCTCCAGTTAACGGCAGCGGCAATTCTGCCGGTGTAGAAGGCATTGCCGACGAGTCCTGGGCATCCCTGTGGGAGTCTGAAAGTGTGGTTTGCCGATGGCTAGCCACATTATTCAGTACGGAGCTGACCAGCGATATGCTGTCCCGCTACAGCAAGGGCGAAGCCGCTCCCATACTGGAACTGCTGCGTCATGAGTGCGCACTGGAAGCAGAGGTCAAGCGGCTGGAGAATGCATTGGGAGGCCTGACGGTACTGGCCTCGGCACAACTGGAACTGGCGGCGGATTTTGCCGAGCTGTTTCTGGTGGATGCCCGAACCAGTGCACCACCCTACGCCTCGTTCTGGAACGATGGAGAACGACTGTTCCAGAGTGAGACCGCACAACGCATGGCCAAGCGGCTTGCGCAGTCCGGTTTCTCCGTGACCAGGGAGTTCAACGAACCGGCAGACCACCTCGCCATCATGCTGGAGTATCTGGCGTTTCGTTGCGAAAGGCTTGCCGGCCTGGGCAAAGGTGACAGGTCAGAGGAGTTTGAATACACCCGGGAGTATTTGAGGAACGAGCTGTGCAACTGGCTTCCTGCCTTTGCGTCCCGGTGCAACCAGGCCACAACGGCCAGCGACTTTTACCCCGCCATTGCAGCCCTGACGGCAGGCTACTGCCGCCAGCTGGCTGACAATTCTGACCGGCTCGCTTCCTGAGCCGCCTTACCGGCATTCAAGAAAATAGCACCAGCACGTCCTGAAAGCTCTGCTCCGGCGGAGCTTTCAGGATCAGCTCCTCGCCGGTTACCGGATGCGTTAACACCAACTCTGTCGCTGCCAGCATCAACCTCCCCTGCCCGAAGCGCTCGGCAAAATACCGGTTATGCCGGCCGCGGCCGTGGTTGGCATCGCCAATG
>Ga0208813_1001848_pt1 | contig 10268 bp, 10 predicted proteins | sample MalvireepMed_904_FD_184250 | JGI IMG/M metagenome (GOLD analysis project Ga0208813, IMG submission 184250) | Marine viral communities from the Global Malaspina Expedition - Malaspina viral metaG DeepMed_904 (SPAdes) (version 2) | ecosystem: Environmental > Aquatic > Marine > Oceanic | place... | reverse complement strand
TCCCGAGCGAAAACCTAATTGGACCGGGCTTTACTACGATATTTCAGCCGATGTACTGACCATTACGTATCAAAAGCCTGTCGATCTGGCAGGTAAACACCTCGCAAATGCGAGTTTTGATGTGGTGCTCAGTAGTTTAGTGAGCGATTTAACTAAAAAGAAACGCCCCAACGCAGAGCATGTCGTGTTAAACAATAATGGTGACTTGATTGCCGCATCTAACGTCACACAAGACGCTATTATTGCGCGTTCGACACTCACCTCAGAAACCTACAATGAACCTTTGTATCAGCGCTTGAGTCAGTTGGTGGTTGATAGAGGCTTTTCAGAGGCACCCACTATTTTGAGTGGCGAAGTGGAAGGTCAGTTGCTATTCGTTAATAAGCTGCCGGGTCCAGGTTGGTGGCACATTACCACATATCCACTTGCTGAGGTGCGTAACCAGGCGATCGTGTTGCCGTTACAGCTGGTTGGTGCAGGCGTGGGGTTGGTGATTTTAATTCTACTGATGAGCTACTGGCTCATTCAACGCGAAGTCAGTCGACCCTTACAAGAAGTCGCTAAAGTGGCTTCGTTGATGGGCCAGCGCAATTATCGCGAGGCGCAAACCCATAAAACAACCAAGATTAAGGCGCGCGGCGAAGTTAAACAAGCGCTGAAGGCGTTCCAAACCATGGCATCACGCTTTATTACAGCGCAAGATGAACTAGAGCGAGAGGTGGAGTCCCGTACAGCCGAGTTAGCTGAAGCGAATCGAAAGCTTGATGCCTTAGCTCATATGGATGGTTTAACGGGGCTATTTAATCGTCGGGCGTTTGATCGTGATTTGGACGCGGCTATCTCATCCGGTAAGCCGTATCATTTGATGATTGCAGATATTGATGAGTTTAAAGCCTATAATGATAACTACGGGCACGAGGCGGGCGATAGCGCTATCAAGGAGATAGCAGAGTGCCTACGCAGTAATACACCGCTTAAGGTGTATCGCTACGGCGGCGAAGAGCTGGCGATGATTGTTCCTTCTGCCTATGACCTTGAAAGCAAACTTAACGAGTTGCGTGACAAGGTGATTGAGTTGAATATTCCGCATCATTATACCAACACGGATCGTTCATGTTTAAGTTTAAGCATGGGAGCTGCACCTATCCAGCGTGATGACGATAGCCGCAGTGCGATTCGACGTGCTGATAAACAACTCTACGCGGCTAAAAGAGCGGGTAAAAACTGTGTTGTTACTGCTTAACTTGTGCCTACTGTTTAAGACGCTTAACCTTATACTTCTAACCAAATACGAAAGAAGTTAATGATAAAGATATCTCAACGGGTTGAAATCCCTGAGCACGAAATCGAGTGGCAATTTATTCGCTCAAGCGGTGCAGGTGGCCAAAATGTCAATAAAGTCGCTACCGCGGCACAGTTGATCTTTGATATTCAGTCATCTTCATTGCCCGACTTTTATAAACAGCGTTTACTAAAGTTGTCCGATCATCGGATTACGCAAAGCGGCAAAGTAATTATCAAAGCACAAGAGACGCGCAGCCAAGCGCGCAACAGAGAGCTGGCGCTTGAGCAATTGACCGGCCTAATCCGCAGTGTGTCTTATGTGCAGAAAAAGCGTATCGCGACTAAACCGAGTCGATCGGCAAAAGAGAAACGCCTGAAAAGTAAAAAACAACAGGGACAAAAGAAGGCGCTGCGCAAGAAGGAGTTTTAGTCGACACGAGTGGAAATTTGCTCAATGTGAATTTATGGGGCTATTATCAATAACCAAAATTATTAAGGTCGCTTATGGCAAATACAATTCGTCTATACCAAGCCGTTATGTTACTCGCGTTAAGTGAAGAGCGTGGCACCATGAACGGTGCTTATGTCGAATATGCAACCGCAGCCGCACTTTTGTCAGAGCTTTTGATGCATGAGCGTATTGCGATTGAAGCGGATAATAAAAATAAAGTGTCGGTTATGGATGACGCCAGTACCGATGACGCGTTATTGGACGAAGCGTTGGGTCAAATAAAGTCTGCTAAGCGACAACGTAAGCTGCAGGATTGGGTACAAAAGCTAGGCCAACTTAAAGATTTAAAACACAAAGTTGCCCAGAGTTTGGTGGACGCTCATATCGTAGCCGCAGAAAAGGAAAAGGTTTTATGGCTGTTTGAGCGACGCGTTTATCCCGAGCTTAACCCAGAACCCGAACAGCAAATACGTGAAGCAATGCGCAGTGCTGTGATGAGTGATGATGAGGTTGAACCGCGTGTGGCGATTTTAGTCGCTTTAGCCAACAGCGCTAAGCTGTTGCCGCAAGTGTTCACCAAGCAAGAACTGAAACAGCGCAAAAAGCGCATTGAGCAGCTAGAAAAGGGTGAAATGGTGTCGGCCGCGGCAAAACAAGCGGTGGCCGCTATTGAGGCTGCGGTCATGGTGGCTGCTATTATGCCAGCCATCACCGCCGCGAGCACCGCTTCGTGTTCATCAACCTCGTGCTAAGAGGTTGGTTTGGGCGGCAATGCCTTGGATACTGTCGACTAACTCAGTGACTTTCGTTGATTGAGTGTTAAGTTCAGCGATGTGGTGACTGGTTTGCTCAATTTTTTGTGCTAACACGCGCATAGCGTCAATGGTTTCTCGAATAACAGCCATACCTTGTTGCGCATGCTTATCTGTTTGAGTCGAGACGTCATGAGCAATATCGGATGTTTCGACGATGGCTTGTTCGCGCTTAACTTGATCGGTGATCACCGACGCGAACTTAACCACTTTGTAGAGGACACCTGCCTCGTTATGCACGGTGGTGCTGATCAACGATATCGTCTAGCCGATAATTCAAAGCATCAAGAAAGTTTTCATTTGCGGCGATGACATGACCATCAAGCGTAAACTCGATGACAGCCGATGAGCGGTTGAGGGCTTTGAGTAAATCCTCTGTTTCTCGCGACTTTGTAATGGTATGCGTGAGCTCACAACCGTAGGCCGCAAATGCTAATTGCGAGTCGTTTCCTAGTTTTTCGGGTTCTAGAATCACGCGTATCCAGATCTCGTGGCCTTGATCATGAATAAACTGAATAGCACCGTGCCAATGTGACTGCGTTTTAATGGCACGCGTCATTTGCTGAATGTGGGGCTTATTTTTCGCCGTTGGTGCAATAAAAGCTGATAACGGTTGATTCAATTGCTCTAGCTTGTTGTTGAATCCTAGCATGGTGTTCCCCCTAAAGAACGAAGTGCTCGAAGGGAAAGTAACATAAAATTCGAAAAGTTGAATGTATTTTCAATATTATCTTTACACTGTGTTTCTCGACACTTTTCGTTGGTATTTGACAAAAAGTTAGAGGTATTCCAATGTGGATAGGTAGCAATCGACATGCTGTATGGATATCAAATGTCACTTAGAGCATTTTTCGTTTTAGTTATTTTTTCATCGACTTTACTGTTGCCTCAATGGGCAAGCGCAGAGCGTGTGTGCCAGCAAGAAAATGCTCATGCGTGTGAACACGATAACTCGGTGATGCATGACTGTTGCGATGACCTTCTAAGAGTTCACTGTACAGGGCTCTCTATTGCCTATGTTGAGTGTGATGCTTCGATTGAAACTCCGGCAACGGTTTTAGCCGAAAGCGCAAAAAGCCGTGCGGTTACAGAAACTCGACCAAAGCATGGTAGCGAGCTATTTCGCCCTCCGATTTACACAAAACTCTACTGCTAATTTCTACATGGCAGCTATGCCACACAGTTATTAATACACAATTTATTTTTGTGGAGTTTTGTATGAATAATTCTATTGATCCGTCGCGTCGACAGTTTGTTAAATCAGCACTGACAGCGGCTTCCGCTCTTGCGCTTGCCAAAGTGGCACCCGTCTGGGCGTCCCCGCAGGGTAGACATTTTAAAGATTCCGTTTTAGCCACCGACGAGGTGAACTTAACGATTGCACGAAAACCGCTACTCATCGGTCAGAAGGTGGGTCGTCCGATTACCATAAATGGACAAATGCCCGGACCCTTGATCCGTCTACGAGAGGGCCAACCCGCAAAGCTAAATGTCACCAATAAACTGATGGAGGATACGTCTGTTCATTGGCATGGAATCATTTTGCCTGAAAATATGGATGGCGTTCCTGGCGTATCATATGAGGGCATAAAACCAGGTCGAACATTTAAATATCGCTATGATGTGCAGCAAAGCGGTACCTATTGGTATCACAGTCACTCGGGGTTGCAAGAGCAGCTCGGTCACCTAGGTCCGCTTATTATTGACTCCAAAGATGGTGATATCGGTGCCGATCGAGAGCATACGGTGATTCTAACCGACTGGACCTTTTCTGATCCTAATGATGTTTTTCGCAAGCTGAAAGTCGCTGAAGGCTATTATAATTACCATAAGCGCACACTCTTTGACACCTTTGATGATATTCGTCAGCAAGGGTTGGAAAAAACCTGGCAAGAGCGTGAAATGTGGGGGCGGATGCGCATGAGTCCTCGCGACATAGCCGATGTTACTGGTAGTACTTACACGTATTTGATGAATGGCCGCGATTCGCGGATGAACTGGTCTGGGCTTTTTAAGCCCGGAGAAAAAGTGCGCCTTCGTATTATAAACGGTTCAGCGATGAGCTTTTTCGATGTCCGAATTCCTGGCTTGGAAATGACGGTGGTTGCCGCCGATGGCCAACCTGTTCAGCCTGTCACAATAGATGAGTTCCGCATTGGTGTCGCCGAAGCGTACGATGTCATTGTACAACCCAGGGAAAGTAAAGCGTACACGCTGTTTGCTGAGAGCTTCGATAGAAGTGGGTTTGTGCGCGGTACATTAACGCCCGAATTAGGACTTGAAGCGCCCATACCGGAGTTACGGCCCGTACCTGAACGTGGTATGGCGGCTATGGGAATGGCTAACATGAAGATGGAAGGCATGACGGAAGGGTCTATGTCTTCCATGAAATCTGATATGTCCACTAAGCAACCATTACCTGTCGACAATATACAAATTGACCACGCTAATGGTGGCCACGGACCCGGTGCTGCTATGATTGCTAAAAATCCAGTAAGTCGCTTGGACGAACCGGGGCTCGGGCTTGAGAATGTCGATCATCGTGTTCTCGTTTATTCGGACTTAAAAGGAGCTCACGAATGGCCTGACACGCGTGAACCTGAGCGCACCATACAGTTGCATTTGACCGGTAACATGGAACGTTACATGTGGTCTTTTGATGGGAAAAAGTTTACTGAAGTAGACGGACCCATTCAGTTTAATGAGGGGGAAAGGCTTCGTCTCGTGTTGGTTAATGACACGATGATGGACCACCCGATTCATCTGCATGGTATGTGGATGGAGTTAGAAAATGGTCATTATCCTCGCCCGCGTAAGCACACCATCAGCGTAAAGCCAAGCGAAAAGGTATCACTGCTCATCTCAGCGGATGCTCACGGCAGTTGGGCCTTTCATTGTCACCTTCTTTATCACATGAAGGCGGGTATGTTTCGCGTAGTAAATGTTTCTTAAGGAGCGGATGATGAAAAACTTTCTATTATTATTAGGCGGTCTTTTTCCTCTTATTGCGTCAGCAGGACATGCCAAGGATGATTGGCCAGAGCCTGTAAGCGATCACTATACTGGACGCGTTCTTTTTGACCGATTGGAAATCGCGCGAACCAATCAGCATGAACAATCAGCTGTTTGGGATATGATGGCTTGGTATGGTGGAGACTATCATCGACTTGTGTTTAAAACCGAGGGTGAAAATGTACAAAATGATGGCGCACCGACCGATATCGAAAAAGCAGAACTACTCTATGGCTATTTAGTGTCTCCATTTTGGTCCATTCAGGCGGGAGTTGGTGCCCGTGGCGAGCTTTCATCCGATAGCTCGTTTGAGCATTATGCCGTGTTAAGTTTTTCGGGCTTGGCACCTTACTGGTTTGAAATGGATAACTCACTCATGGTGAATGAGGAAGGTGATATACAGTTGCGCTCGGAAACGGAGTATGAGTGGAGATTAAGTCAAACCGCCTATTTGCAACCACGAGTAGAAATCACCGCCAATGTCACCGACTCGGAAAAATACCGGCGTGAATCGGGGCTAAGTAACTTAAGAGTGGGGTTGCGCTATCGACAAGAAATCAGTCGAGAATTTGCGCCGTATATCGGCGTCTATTGGAATCAAGCGCTCGGTAACACCGCAGATCGATTACAGCGAGAAGGGCGGCAAACCCATGAAACGGGCATCGTTGTAGGTGCTAGAGTTTGGTTTTAATACGCTAGTGAGCAAGGACGGACATTGCCGTTCTTGCTCATTAAAAATAAATTAAAAATAATCGTTGACTAATATTTAAACTCGCGTATTGTAGGCGGCGTTGGATAAGAAAGTTAGTTAAACCTCCTCTACGTCGCATTACTTGTAGTCAATCTTCGTCCTGTAGTTTTAAATTTCCGTTTTTACCCGCACCATCCGCTCATGGCATTGGTCGTGGCGGCTTAATATATTATTTTTATCAGGATTACGATTATGTCTAATACAGTAAACGGCACAGTTAAATGGTTTAACGAAGCAAAAGGTTTTGGTTTCATCGAGCAGCAAGGCGGCGCTGACGTATTTGCTCATTTCAGTGCAATCACTGGCGATGGCTTCAAAACGCTTAACGAAGGTCAACGTGTATCGTTCGCGATCACTCAAGGCCCTAAAGGTCCTCAAGCAGAAAACATCGTTGCACTGTAACGACTGCTGAGTAGTACCTATTATCCAAAAGGGAGCTTTCGAGCTCCTTTTTTTGTGTCCAAATTAAATTTGCAAATAAAAATCATTTGCATTAACATGGCGGCATTGGCCTAAACTCTCTCCCTGGCTAATGTTCTCCCCAGCCAAGTGCTGGGGAATTTTTCTCTTCCTGAGTCATTTGACGCATCGTGTGGATGGAGGGCGAACGGCAAAACTACCTTTGCCATTTTAGTGGCGAGTTAGTCGAAACAAGCTTTAAGACCCTCCTGATAAGAGGTGACTGAAAACTCCGGAAATCGCGCCTTGAATTTATCGGATATAAAAACGTTATCGACTTGATAGCGCGGCATTAATTCTTGTGCGTCGCGCAGCGTTTTGCTAAAAACGCTCGCCAATTTTAGTTGCCAAGGTTTCACTATTGAGTAGCGGTAGGGCTTTTGTGTGATTGTTTCAATCGTTTCAACCATGCCGCGATAGGTTAAACGGTTATCGTCACAAGGTAAGTGCCAGGTTTGGTCAAAGGCATCGGGCGTATTGCCCAGTAGTGCCAAGGCGCGGCTAGCGTCTGGCGTGTAGATAAGAGTGCGTTGTGTGTCATCCCTTAAAAAGACCCGTGCTTTTTTACCGCGTTTGAGCGGCTCAATTAGGGTCGACTGAGTGATACTTTGAGTTCTCTCGGGCCCGTAAAACTCTGGAGCGCGCGCAATCAGTGCGACAATATCTTTCTCTGTTTGCGCACAGATCAACTCTTGGGCGATGTCTGCGCGTACTTGACCCTTTCTACCGTGAGGCTCAAAGAGGATGTCCTCAGTTTGGGGCTCGGCCGTTTGCGGATACATATAAGTATTGTCAAAAAACACCAGTTTCGCATTGTGCGTCTTACAGGCATCGATGACGTTGCGCATGATTACCGGCCACTCTTGCTCCCAACGTTCGGTGTCCATTGGCAAACCGACTGTGAGATAGACGATATCTGAGCCCTTGACGGCATGGGCAGTCTGCTCTGCATTCAACAGATTTGCGCTCATAGTGCTATCGGTTGGATTTACTTTACTTGGATTGCGACTGACGATACGAATATCAGTGGTGTAATCACGATGAAGTGCTCGTGCCAACTCGATACCGATTTGACCGCTGGCGCCCAAAATTGTTTGCATACGAAAGAGTTACCGCTGCGTGCTTTAAATTATGGGACTAGCCTATCAAAAGGTTTCGAACAGGTCTTGCTTAATCATTAGGCAAGGCGTATATCGGTCTCCATAAGCTGTTCAAAGCTCTGTGGTTTGTGTAACAAAAAGCCTTGAACTTGATCGATACCTAACTCACGAATACAGTCGAGTGTGCGTTGATCTTCAACACCTTCAGCAACCGTTTTCATGTGTAAAGTACGGGCTATTTCAGCGGTCGACTTAGCAAATGAATGTTCGCTGATATCGTGAATATTCTGAATAAATGATTTGTCGAGTTTTACCTCATCAAAAGGCGCAGTGGTGAGCCTCGCAGCATTAGAGAGTCCTGTTCCATAATCGTCTATCGAAAGTCGCGCACCTTTACCCTTAATGAGTAGTAGGTTTCTTGAAACACTCGAGCGAGTCGAATAGAGCTCATTTTCGGTAAGTTCAAACATCAGCCTTGGATGAGCGATAGGGGCGTCGTTCATGAATGCCTTAAATTGCTCAGAAAAACTGGCTTCGCTAAGCTCCTTTGCTGACAAGTTGACTGCGAGGTTAGCCTCGGAGTAACGAGCAAAAAGCGCATGATGATTTTGTAATGAGTTGCTTAAGGTTGAGCGGGTTAAATGCGTCCAAAGCCCACGTTCATGAATCACGTCGAACACTTCGTTGAGTGGAATGGGCTTATCGTCGTGAATTAATCGGGCTAATGCTTCAAAGGCAACCAGTTCAAGTGAGTCACTTCGAAATTGAACTTGATAATAGACGGTCATTTTTCCCGAAGTGACGAGCTCCTCTATCAAATCTTGATCATAACAAGCATCTGGCTTATTGGAGCGCTGACGTGAGTCTGTACTATGTCGACAAACCCATTCAAGTGCTTGTTCGGTACTTTCGCGACCGTTCACGATGTAGGCATCGAGCCCATAGGAGGTCAATACTTTGTGCATCAGAGTATCTTGTCGTTTGTCGAAAGCCTCTGAGAGAACATAAACTAAGCCTTGAAATTTCTGCTCCTTGAGGTGTTCACAAATATCGAGCAACAGAGTCAAGCTGCAGCGGTTTAACTGTCAGGTTAAGGGTATGGTTGCAAAGACGCTCAAACCTGTCGGACGCCGAATCTGAAAAAATAAAATACATTGCTTGCTCTTAAATTATAATGACCATTCTATAAATGTATGTTTTATCATATAAAATAAAGTGATACCAAGTTTGTGACGTCAATTGACACCGGTTGTGTTCAACGCCCAATTGTAGTCGGTATACCGAATCGGTAATTTTGAATGCGTCAATGATTTCGCATCAGACGCAGAGTCCGTGAGTGCATCAGAATAATGACGTAAAAACGTGTGTATACCGTTGAAGTCATCCCCGTACCATTTGAATATTTTGGACAAATAGATCCCTGCTTCATCAATACCATTTTTATCGCGATCACTTAAAAACAGTCGGGTTTGGTTTTCGAGTTGCTCGTTTAATTGACTAGCCTGATAGGCCTTACTGCGTAACTTGGGACAACTGACAGCCGCGCAGACGAGCGCAAAATGAATGCGTGGCTCATTGAAATCGACGCGAATTTTTTCGTGCTCTAGCCAATCTAAGCTACGTTGTTTGCCGAGTAATTTAAAAAACGACTGCTCCCATGGGCTTTTAAAAAAGCTACCTAAGTCACGGATTGACTGGGCTTCGCCACTATTAAATGCATCGATGTGCTGGATAATTAACTGGATAGTAAAGGCATTGTACGCATTGATTAAAAACGCCAATTGCTGATCGGGGGTCCAAGACGTGTATTGTTGTGGGGTGACTGCCGACAGCTCTGCTACATATTCCTTCAGGGAACCACGTTGCTTAGCAATGGCTTGGTAATCAACCGCTGATTTATGCTGATTGTCGAATACGACAACGTGGCGATTTAATACTTGGTTGAACAGCGCATGGCTATGGTCAAAGGTTGATGAGATAGCCTGGGCGCTATATGAAAGTGCGAAGATCAACGAAGAAAGGATACAACGCAGGTAACACGCGAGAGGTTGCCTTGACATAATTTCAACAAAAGTAGAAAGCCTTAACTAGCTTTACGCTAAAAGCGGCGGAAAGTTCATCAGCCTGTTAAACATAATTTATAACTGCTAAAAACTCAGTTTTACCTGAATAACGATTGATGTAACTATGCGGCTGGGCGGCGTCAAAGCGATACGCTTCACCGGCTTTGATGGTTACCTGTGTTTCGCCTACTACAATATCGAGTCTGCCCGACTGTACATACAACATTTCGAAGGTGCCGCGGCGGTGGGCGTCGGAGTGGCTCTGTGCCCCTTCAGCCATGCACAATTTGTACACCTCTTGCTGGGTCTGAGGATCAAATGCCAGCAGACGCTCGA
>Ga0208813_1001847_pt1 | contig 10268 bp, 10 predicted proteins | sample MalvireepMed_904_FD_184250 | JGI IMG/M metagenome (GOLD analysis project Ga0208813, IMG submission 184250) | Marine viral communities from the Global Malaspina Expedition - Malaspina viral metaG DeepMed_904 (SPAdes) (version 2) | ecosystem: Environmental > Aquatic > Marine > Oceanic | place... | reverse complement strand
GAGAAAGACGTCGCTTAAACAGAGAAATCAGTGCCAACTGTCTTGAAAAACACCGGCCCTAGTATAACCTTAAATCCACTCCAGAAACTGCCACCAGAAGTAATCAAGCGGAAACAGGATCAAAACGGAAAGAGCGGCCAGAACGAGACAGAGCCGGGCAGCGCGCCTCATGGGGATTCCGGCCAGCGGCATGGCCATCATCAAAGGAACCGACTGGTAAGTAAACACGATCGTCGAAAAGCCAAGAACTTGGGTCATCAGTACGGCTTCCAGGCTGAAGCCGGTCAGTTGGCTGAGAGGTTCGGCCAACGGCGTCAGGGTGGCGGGAATACCGGCCAGAGTTGTCATCATCCCGGTGGCCGTCGCGACAAGTGACAGGACGATGAAGTTGCTGAAATCCTGGCCGGTATCCAGGGGCAACCAGGAAAGCATATGAGCACCGATGACACCGCTGATGTTCTGGTGGTTGATCAAACCGGCAATACCAAGTAACCCGGCAACCACCAAGATGGAACTGATGTTCACCTTCTGGTTGAAGCTCTGTGTGGACACCATACCAATTACTGGGATGAGTAGCAGTGTGGCTGCAGCCAGTCCGATCCAGGCTGCCGACATCTGGTGCAGTGAGTCGGTAAACCAGAGCCCCAGGGTTGCTGCCATGATCAACAATAATCGGGTTTCTTTGAATTCGAAATCACGGACGGGGTTGGTCTGTTTACTGCGCTGTGGTGTATCCGGATATAGCCAAACAATCACTATAATCAGCAAAATGCTCTTGAGTAATCCGAGCACCGGGAAGTGCAGCAACAAATACTCGCCGAACAGCGGGCTCCAGCCGTGAATGTTTTCTGCAGAACCGATCATGATCATATTGGGCATGTTTGCCGGCAGGATGGCGAACGTCGGCAAGTGGCTGCCGAAAGCAGCTGCCAACCCCACGGCTTTGTGGCCGTTACTCCCGGGTACAAAGCCGCAATTTTCGGCGATGACCAGAGCAATTGGTATAAAAAGGACAATACGGCCGATCGAAGAGGGCATGACAAACCCCAGCACAATACCGATGAGCACAGTGCCGGCGATCAATCGGGTGTAGCTCGTATCCAGATGTTGCGTGAAAAAGTCGGAGATGCGCCGCGCAAGCCCGGTTTCGGTTATGGCGATACCAATCACCAGGCCGGAAACGATTAACCAGCAGGCGGTAGAGGTGAGCCCCGAAAACACCACGTCGGCGGGCGCCAGGGACAATAGCATTGCGAGGGTCAGCACCAATAAGGCAGAGACAAACTCCGGGAGCGCTCCGGTTGCGAACAGCACAAGGCCGGTCATGACCAGAATAGATGTGATTAGCTGCTTCCCATCGAACCAGCCGGCTAACGGTGTCAGCAATAAAACCAAGGTCAGCGCCGGAATCAGGATCAGCGCGATCCACTGTGAGCGTTGCATTCCCTTCAACGTACATTCCTGCAACGTACATTCCTGTTCTTGTCCGGGAATAGCCAGAAGGCGAACCCCTTCAACATAAGCCACGACGTCGCGACGGGTACGGGTAGGGTCAATCCATCATGTCTAGTAAGTGCAGACAATCTGCGCTGCCGCCTGGGCACATTCAATATCCTGGTCCTCACTACCGCCAGAGACCCCAATACCACCAACCACATGATCGTCCCGGACCAAAGGCACACCACCGCCGATTACTGTGAAGTGTTCAGACTTGGTCAGCCCTTCCAGAACACGTGACCGTTCCTCGCCGAGCAAAGCTTCCAGTTTCACGGTATCCATGCCCATGCCGGCAGCGGTGATCGCTTTTTTTCGGGCCAGTTCAGAAGCCACCAGGAAAGATCCCGCCATTTTCACGAATGCTATCAGGCGACCAGACGGGTCCACCACGGCGACCGTAGCTTTAATACCGAGCTCTTCCGCCTTACCTACGGCCACTTCCAGCAGGTGCAATGATGCGACTTCAGTCAACATATACCCAAGTTGAACAAGCGGCTTTTGGTTGCCATCCACCATGATTCTCACCCCCCCTCAAAGCCAGAGACCATCTGTCCAGCATTGTTTTCCACTAGAGCGGGCCATGGCCTCGCTCACTTCCTGAATCAGCGTTTCTTTCTGCTCGTCCGTTCTGCCTTCAATAATGTAAAGCTGAGCAATAGGCATAGTGCCTCCTTGTCAGAGTCAGATGAATTGTCCGGAAACCGTTCCCAGTCCCTGGTACCGTACGGTGATATTGTCACCAGGCTCCACCGTGATGGCAGCGGTTATGCCACCAGTCATGATGAAGGTGCCCGCGGGAATGTGCTCACCCCGCTCTGCCAGCAGATTCGCCAGCATCGCCACGCTGGAGGCCGGATGGCCAAGCACGGCGGCGCCCGCGCCTACATCGACAACTTCACCGTTCTTCTCGACCACCACACCCAGGGTTTTCAGGTCCACGTCCGCCACATCCGCCATCTGGCCACCGGTGATAAACCGGGTTGATGAGGCGTTATCGGCAACGACGCTCACCAGGTCGAACTTGAAGTTCTCATAGCGAGAGTCGATGATTTCCACGGCGGGAATCACGAAGTCCGTCGCCGCCAGCACCTGGCCGATATGGCAGCCCGGGCCTTTTAACGGTGCCTTGGTAACAAAAGCGATTTCGGCCTCGATCTTCGGGTGGATCAGCTCTTTAGTGTCGACCACACCGCCATCAGGCACGCTGAAATAATCGGCCAGGAATCCGTAGATCGGGGTTTCCACACCCATCTGCGCCATCTTGGCCCAGGAGGTCAGGCCCATTTTCATGCCCACGATCTTGTTGCCCCGCTCTTCCTTGCGACGGCGGATTTCCCACTGCACGTCGTAGGCATTCTCGAAGGTCATGTCGGGATAGTCATTGGTGACCTTGGTGATGTCGTGGGCCTGCAGCTCGGCGTTTTCCACGTGCTCGGCCAGTGCCAGCACCTGCTCTCGGCTTAATGTCTTGCTCATGCGTTCTGCTCCTTTTGTGCCGCCAGCAGATCCAGCGCCACATCCACAATCATGTCTTCCTGGCCACCCACCATGCGGCGTTTGCCAAGCTCCACCAGAATGTCCACGGTCTTCAGGCCGTACTTCTGGGCCGCCACTTCCGAGTGGCGCAGGAAGCTGGAATAGACACCGGCGTAGCCAAGTGCCAGGGTTTCACGATCCACCCGCACCGGGCGGTCCTGTAGCGGCCGTACAATGTCATCAGCGGCATCCATCAGTGCGTACACATCGGTACCGTGCTCCCAACCCATCTTGTCGAAGGCGGCAATGCACACTTCCAGCGGGGCGTTGCCCGCGCCAGCGCCCATGCCGGCGAGGCTGGCATCGACACGGTCGCAGCCTTCCTCGACCGCCACGATGGAGTTGGCCACGCCCAGCGCGAGGTTATGGTGGGCGTGGATGCCGGTCTGGGTTTCAGGTTTGAGCACATCCTTGAGGGCGCGAAAGCGGTCGCGGATGTCGTTCATGTTCATGGCGCCGCCGGAGTCGACGACGTACAGACAGGTGGCGCCGTAGTCTTCCATCAGCTTGGCCTGTTCGGCGAGCCCCTGCGGGGTCTGCATGTGGCTCATCATCAGGAAGCCGACGGTGTCCATGCCCAGTTTGCGGGCGTGCTCGATGTGCTGCTTCGACACATCCGCTTCGGTACAGTGGGTGGCCACTCTGACAATTCTGGCGCCGGCACTGTAGGCGTTGTCCAGGTCGTGGACGGTGCCGATGCCGGGCAGCAGCAGGGTGGCGATTTTCGAGTGGATGACTACGTCCGCCACCGCTTCGATCCACTCCAGGTCCGTGTGGGCGCCGAAGCCGTAGTTGAAGCTAGAGCCCTGCAGGCCGTCGCCGTGGGCCACTTCAATACTGTCGACTTTTGCCTTGTCCAGGGCCCGTGCAATGTCCTGCACGTTCTTGATGGAGTACTGGTGACGAATGGCGTGGCTGCCGTCCCGCAGGGTCACGTCGGAGATATAGAGTTTCTTGCCGGGGTTATAAGTCATGGTTCAGTCTCCTCACTTGACCAGCGATTCGGCGATGCGCTCGGCGGTACCGAGAGCGGCGGAGGTCATGATGTCCAGGTTGCCGGCGTAGGCCGGCAGGTAGTGGGCGGCGCCCTCTACTTCCAGGAAGATGGAGGTCTTCAGGCCACTGAAGCGGCCCAGGCCCGGGACGTTCATGGGCTGGTCTTCGGGGATGTCGTCGAACTGCACCTTCTGCTTCAGGCGGTAGCCCGGCACGTAACGGTTGACGTCCTTGACCATTTCTTCCACGGAGGCTTCGATTTCCGCCTCGTCAGCGGCCTCAGATAGCACGTAGACGGTGTCCCGCATCAGCAGGGGTGGTTCGGCCGGGTTCAGGATGATGATGGCCTTGCCCTTCTGGGCACCACCGACCACTTCGATGGCCTTGGAGGTGGTTTCGGTGAACTCGTCGATGTTGGCGCGGGTACCGGGGCCGGCGGATTTACTGGAAATGGATGCCACGATTTCCGCGTAATGAGCCTTGGCGACTCGGGAGACCGCTGCGACCATGGGAATGGTGGCCTGGCCACCACAGGTGACCATGTTGACGTTGCCCTCGGCCAGATGCTCCTCCAAATTAACCACCGGCACGCAATAGGGGCCGATGGCGGCCGGGGTCAGGTCCACCATGCGGATGTCGGGTTTGTGTTCACGCAGCAGTTTGTCATTGTGAACGTGGGCGCCGGCCGACGTGGCATCAAACACAATGCCGATGTCGGCGAACTCGGGCATCTTCACCAGCCCTTCCACGCCTTCTGCAGTGGTGGCCACGCCCATACGTTTGGCACGGGCCAGACCATCGGACTCGGGGTCAATCCCGACCATCACCCCCATCTCGATGTGCTCGGCGGTGCGCAGGATCTTGATCATCAGGTCGGTGCCAATGTTGCCCGAACCGATGATCGCCGCTTTGATTTTGTTGCTCATGATGTTGTCCTCTTCAATCCGGGTCAGGCGAAGCGCACGGAAGCACTGCCGATACCACCGATATCCACACGCATGTAATCACCGGCCTTGACCGGCTCCAGCGGGACCAGGGAACCGGACAGGATGACTTCACCGGCTTTCAGGGTGATGCCGAACTCGCCGAGAGTGTTGGCCAGCCAGGTCACGCAGTTCACCGGGGAACCCAGTGCAGCAGCACCAGCACCGGCACTCAGTACACTGCCGTTCTTTTCCACCACCATGCCGCAGGTCCCCAGGTCCACCTTGCGGGGAGAAACCGCCTGGTCACCCAGGACAAACAGGCCGCAGGAGGCGTTATCCGCCACGGTGTCCTGGATGGCGATCTTCCAGTCCTGGATGCGCGAGTCGACAATCTCGAAACAGGGCATCACACACTCAGTGGCGGCGAGTACATCGGCATTGGTTACACCGGGGCCGCTCAGGTCTTTTTTCAGGATGAAGGCAATTTCGCCCTCGGCGCGGGGCGCAATCAGCCGGTCACTGATGGGCATGACTTCACCGCTGTTGAACACCATGTCGTCGGTCAGGTACCCGAAATCCGGCTGGTGCACGTTCAGCATGTTCTGCACCGCCTTGCTGGTGACACCGATCTTCTTGCCGATGACGGAGGCGCCACCCGCCAGCCGGCGTTCCAGCATGCGCAGGGAAATGTGGTAGGCGTCGTTGATGGTGATGTCTTCGCCACGGTCGGTCAGCGGTGCGACCGCCTCCCGGTTCAGCATGGCCTGGTAAAGCTCGTCACCGAAGGTCTGGATGCGTGTCTGTTCCATTACTCTGCTCCTGAAGCCACTTGATCGGCCTCGGTCAGGAAATCGTTCACCAGCCGGGCAAACCGGTTGGCATGTTCAATCTGGGTCCAGTGACCACAGCGGCCATAGACGTGCAGCTGTGCCCGGTCGATCCAGTCCGCCAGGGTCAGGGACGCCTGCAGGGGGATCACTTCATCCTCCCGGCCATGAATCACCAGGGTTTCGTGCGGCAGCGCCCGAATGTCCTCTTCCGGGCTGGCCAGGTTGTCGACCCAGCGCTGACGCGGAGCCGGGAACATGGCCGCGAACGACTCCTGGAAACCGGGGCGGATGCTGGCCTGATAACGCATTTCCGCCAGTTCGTCGGTGAGCAGGTTTTTATTGAACGCGAACACATCCATCAGGCGGCGCATGTTTTCAAGGGAGGGCTCGTAGCCCCAGACTTCATCCAGCCCCTGGGTGATCGGGAAACTGACGCCAGCCGAGCCCATCAGCACCAGACGACGAATGCGCTCCGGATGCTCGATGGCCAGCGCCAGAGCCAGGCCGCCACCGAAGGAGTTGCCTACCAGATCCACTTTCTCCAGATCCAGTGAGTCCATCACGCCGATGGCGTGGGCCACCCAGCGTTCGCGGTTGTAGGTGTTGTCTTCCGGGCGTTCGGTGTGCCCGAAGCCAAGCATGTCCGGCGCCACCACACGGCGGTTCTTCGCCAGCTCCGGAATCACCAGGCGCCAGTTGGCCCAGGCGGTGACACCGGGGCCGGAGCCGTGGATCATCATGACCGGAACATCATTCTTAGCATTGTCCGCACCATGGTCATGCACGTTGGTGCGGTAGCCGGCAGCGGTTATCTCACGCCCGATTTCGGGGCTGTTTGCAGGTGCAGTCATGGTCAGCTCACAATTTCACGCAGATGTTCTTCATTTCGGTGTAGAACTCCAGGGAGTGCACACCGCCCTCACGGCCAATGCCGGACTGCTTGCTGCCCCCGAAAGGTGTACGCAAGTCACGAAGGAACCAGCTGTTGACCCAGATAATGCCGGCCTCGACCTGGCCCGCTACCCGGTGGGCGCGGGTAATGTTCTCGCTACATATGGCCGAGGCCAGGCCATAAGGAAAACTGTTGGCCAGCTCAATCGCCTCTTCTTCCGTATTGAACGGACAGAGGTGAACACAGGAGCCAAAAATCTCATCGGTAATCACTGCGGAATCTTCCGGCAAAGCGGTCCAGATCGTGGGCTCCACCCAGGCCCCGCCAGCAAGATCTTCCGGCATTTCCGGAACACCACCACCGGTAACCACAGTGGCGCCGTCATCAACGGCTTTCTGGTAATAGGAAAGGACTTTTTCACGATGTTTGAGGCTGACCAGCGGCCCCAGGTTGGCTTCGGCATCGTCCGGCGGGCCAATCATCAGGCCCTCCGCCGCTTTTTTCAGCCGGCCCACGAACTCGTCGAAGATGGACCTTTCGACATAGACGCGCTCGGTGTCCAGGCAGACCTGACCGCAGTTGGCGAAGGCCGAACGCATGGTGCCTTCGATGGCCTTGTCCATATCGAAATCGATAAACACCAGACCGGCGTTTTTGCCACCCAGCTCCAGGGAGATATCCCGGATGCCCTTGGCGGCGGCTTTCATGATCACTTCGCCGATAAAGGTGAAACCGTCCACCTGAGGATGTTCGGTCAGGAAAGCGCCTGCGGAGTCGCCCCCAAAACCGTGCACGACGTTGTAAACGCCATCCGGTACGCCGGCTTCCTTCATCACCTCACCCAGCAGGGCGGTGGTAGTCGGCGTTTCCTCGGAGGGCTTGACCACCACCGTGTTGCCACAGGCCAGGGCGGGGCCGACTTTCCAGGTCATCAGCAGCAATGGCAGATTCCAGGGGCTGATCACACCAATCACGCCTTTGGGGCGGCGTACCGCATAGTTCAGCGGACCGGTGCCGTCCGGGGTCGGCATTTCAAAGGATTCCGTGGGCACATTCTTGATCATGTCCGCGAACACCTTAAAGTTGGCCGCGCCCCGGGGAATGTCGATATGGCTCGCCATGGATTTTGGCTTGCCGGTATCGAGGCACTCCGCTTCCAGGAACTCATCAGACCGGGCGTTGACGCCGTCGTCCACCTTGTGCAGGATGCGGGTGCGCTCCTCCAGTGTCATCTTGCCCCAGGGGCCGCGCAGGGCCGCTTTAGCCGGGTTGACGTTGTCGAACAGCTTGCCGCTGGCGGAGCCAACATACTGCCCGTTGATGTAGTGCTTGATGTCTTTCATGGCTGCTAAATCCCGTTTCATCCGTTCGGGATCAGGTCAGAACCGTCATGAAACGTTCGTTCAGTGCCCGGTCGTGGTAGAAGATCGCTTTGCCGAGCTCTTCCGTCTCCCAGGTGACCGGTTTATGATCCGGGTAGAAATAATCACCACCGCAGAACACCTCGTTACGGTTGCCAGATGGATCAAAGAAATAGATGGTTTTGCCATGGGTCAGACCGTGACGGGTCGGCCCGATATCGATGGACGTATCGGTCATGGTGATCAGGTCCGCCGCCCTAAGAACGTCTTCCCAGGTTTCCAGGTGGAAAGAGGCGTGATGGAACTTACCTTTTTCTTCGTGGTGGATGAAGGCGATGTCATGCTCTTTCATGGACACGGTCAGGAACTGCGCCACCCGAGTGCCTTCCGGGTCCAATACTTGCTCGACCAGGTCGAAGCCCAGGACATTGACAAAAACATCGTAAGTCGCCGCCAGCTCAGGACCGTAAAACAGACAGTGGTCAAAGCGCACGGATTTCATGCCCCGCAGACCACGGGGCCAGGCCTCCGGATTAACACTGGAAAGACCCCATTTACCCGTATAGAGCTTATCGGCATACAGTTCGAAGGCGTGGCCGGAAGGCACCGTGAAGCGAACACGACGACCGCAATCTTTCAACTCCTCTGCCGGTACCTGCTCAACTTCAACGCCGTAATCCACCAGGTCTTTTTCCAGCTGGACCAGGACCTCTTCGTCAAGCACCTTGAAACCCATAAAGTCACAGCCCGGCTCGTCCGCTTCGCGCAGGACCACGGAGAACTTGTCCACTTCAGACCAGGCCTTCAGGTACACCCGACCCTGGTCGTCGCGATCGGTTTCGATCAGACCCATCAGGTCCGCATAGTGTTTAACAGCCGCATCCATATCGAGTACACGGATCTGGACGTGGCCGGGACGCATGACCCCTTTTTTCATGACAATCACCTCAACGATTTGTTGTTTGCTTCGCAAGTGCCGCCTCAGGCAGAGGCACACACTCTATGACCAGATCGGTCAGCGGGTAGATTCGGCAGGCCAGAACTTCCCCTCTTTCAACGGCTTCGGGCGGGCATGCCGCTTGCTCATATTGCCGCACTCGAAATGCCCTTCCAAAACTTGGATCTTACAAAACCTCCAACCCTCCAGGCCACACGAACAAAATTCAGGCCCCGCTATTCCGGTGCCTTGAACTCACCCTGCCCCCTCAGCCGCATAACACCAAGACGGTCCAAAGCCACCATTCAATCAATAAGCACAAAGCCGCCATCGCGAATCTCAACCATTCGCGAACTACTCTGCTCAAACACACCGCCATGGTTATTGGGAGCAAACGTAAGAGTGCTGGTCAAGCCCACCAAGTCGCGGGTCTGCTCCAAGGAATCACGGATCGCCACAGGATCGGAGCTTTCCGCTCGGCGGATCGCGTCTACCAAAAGCAACAAGGCATCGTGGCCATAGCCGGCAAAAGTGTTCGGCACATGGCCATATCGTTCCCGGTAGAGTTCACGAAAGGCCACGCCCATTTTGTACTCCGTCGAGCTCTGAGGCAGTTGCTCCGCCACGAGCATGATCGGTGCATTCATACGCACCCCCTCAGCAGCCTGCCCCGCTAAGCTGGGGAACTCGGGGGCAGCCATAGAGTGGCTCGTGTACATGGGAGCATCGATCCCCAAAGCAACATAATTGCGGACTACAATGGCCGGTTGATTACCGGCATCGAGATTGATGATGGCCTGCACGTCCGCATTACCACGAATGCGGGTTAATTGAGCAGTCATGTCCGAGTCACCTTTGGCATAAGTTTCGTCCATAACAACCTCGACGTTGTATTTTCCAGCTTCGTCGAGAAACGTTTCACGCGCCGCGCGACCGAAACCCGCCGAACTGGACAGCAATGCAATCCTATTGATGCCCTCGCTCTTCATATGCTCATAAATCACGCTCGCAGACATCACATCGCTCTCGGTAACGGAAAACAGCCATTCTTTTACCGGCTCAGTGAGGATCCGCGCCCCCGCCATAGTGATCTGAGGCACGCCGTGGCGTGACGCCAACGTCTCCATAGCTAGAGAGCTGGGCGTGATACTACCGCCAATAACAGCACTCACTCGATCCCTGGTAAGCAGCCGCTGCATCATGGTCCGGGCGCGCTCGGGGTTGGTCGCATCATCATAAAGAACCAACTCCAGTGGGCGCCCAAGTACCCCACCTTCCTGATTGACTTGTTCG